>Ga0194056_10000285_pt1 | contig 26607 bp, 29 predicted proteins | sample SepL4413m_MetaG_FD_155458 | JGI IMG/M metagenome (GOLD analysis project Ga0194056, IMG submission 155458) | Anoxic zone freshwater microbial communities from boreal shield lake in IISD Experimental Lakes Area, Ontario, Canada - Sep2016-L442-13m | ecosystem: Environmental > Aquatic > Freshwater... | reverse complement strand
CAAATAAAGGCTTCTGAATCTTTATGGATATAAGTTTAGTCCGTGGTATGTGTCTTACTTTCGTTCCTGAAAATATATTGAAACTGTCCGCATACTTTTCCAATCCGTATTCATTTATAAATTTCCCCATGTACAGAATCACTTCCGCTTTCAGTGCGGGCATTCTTTTTATAAGTTCATAAAAATACCTTGTTGCACCGCCGTATTTCTGTATAAGGAATATTTCGTTGTCGTATAGAACTCTCATTTTAGCAGTTTTTTAATCACTTCCGTTAATTTTTCAAATTTACTTTTTCTGATTTTATGATAGTATGTATATCGGTCAGCTTCCGCGTCAGGCTCTATGCTGTCATTGAAATCAAATTCGGTTATTCTTCCCGTACTTAACTCGGATATTTTGCTCGATGTACTTACTGTATGCGTTGCTTCTTCTCCGAATCCGATATTCTTTACAAGGTTGACATTCGGAATGATGCTTACTCCGTCATTCTTCCATACTGTCCAGACCCATTGAAAATCCCACGTGTCAAGTTTGTTGTCCCTGACAGTATCTAACAATCTTTTGTAATAATCTATTATTTCTTTATCTTTAATTATGCTTTCTGATATGCTGTAGTATTTGTCGTCATTATAGCCGGCCATATTTACGTCGTACTTTGCCCATCTGTCTTTCCATGTTGCCCATCCCCAGACGTGACAGAATCTCGAGTAGTAATAGGATTTGTTTCCTCTTTTGTTTGTATCCTGAAAATTCACGCCCCCGATATGCATTACCCGTTTGTCATCTTTATACCTTTCAAGCATTACCTTACAGAAGTTGAAAAAGGATATGTCGGGCAGACAGTCATCCTCAAGAATTATTCCGTACTCTGTATTCTCAAAAAACCAGTTAATTCCTTTTGTAACCCCTTCCTTGCATCCCAGGTTTATTTCACTGAAATTGACATTTACCTCACATTCCCAGTCAACTTTCTTCAATACGCTTTTAGCCAGCTCACATTTCTCGTATTCACCGGGTTTGTTTTCTCTTGCTCCGTCAGCGGATACATAAAAGTATTTAGGCTTTATTTCACGTATCTTTTCAAAGACCTTTTCTGTTGTGTCAGGCCTGTTAAAAATCAAAAACAGTATTGGAATGTCAAATCTTTCGGATTTCATCAGTTCTTATCAGTATTTCGTTTTATAATTGTCTTAATTTACAAAAAACCCCTTTCGCAGAAAATCTAATTATTCGTAACACTTTATAATAAATATTGCCGTAAATATACCTGTTATTTCAGTGTATTGAGCGGAAATATGAATTATTGTAAAAAATAACTGAACTGTACCCGATTTATACTTTTTATAACGATTAAAATTGATATTTTTAACCTTAAATTAAAATTTATATTAAATTCTAATACTATATGAAAGTAATAAAATATTTGTTGTCTCTTGCAGTTTTGTTTATGATTGTATCCTCTTTTAACGGATGTGGTTACAATTCTCTGGTCTCGTCGGAAGAAAATATCAAGTCCGCCTGGGCTCAGGTCGAAAATCAGTACCAGCGCCGCGCCGACCTTATTCCTAACCTTGTAAAAACAGTCGAAGGAGCTGCGGATTTTGAGAAAAGCGTGCTGACAGAAGTTACTGAAATGAGAAGCAAAGTCGGTCAGACAAAATTGAACGTCGATGACCTGAATGATCCTGAAAAATTCCAGCAGTATCAGCAGGCACAGGATAAACTTTCCTCTGCTTTGTCAAGATTGCTGGTAGTTACTGAAAATTATCCTTCTTTAAAAGCAAATGAGAGTTTTCTTCAGCTGCAGTCACAACTTGAAGGCACTGAAAACAGAATATCTGTAGAAAGAAAGAAGTTTAATGAAGCAGTCCAGGTTTTTAACACTTCTGTAAGAAGTTTTCCTACTGTGATTACGGCAAAGATGTTCGGGTTTAAAGAAAAACCATATTTCAAAGGTAAAGAAGGAAGTGAAAACGCTCCTGATGTTAACTTTGATTTCAAGAAAAAAGAAGATAAGAAGAATAAATAATCTTTATAAATTTAATTTAACTGATATTATATGCAGGCAGTGATAATGGCTGGCGGGTTTGGTACAAGGCTTAGACCTCTTACTAACAATATGCCAAAACCAATGGTACCTATCGTTAATGTACCTATGCTTGAACACGTTATCACTCTTCTGAAAAAATATGACATAACAGATTTTGTTATGCTCCTGTACTATCAGCCAGAAATTATAAGACGCTATTTTGAGGATGGCTCCAGGTTTGGCGTAAACATTAAATATGTTCTTCCCGATAAGGATTATGGTACCGCGGGTGCTGTTAAACTGTCTGAAGAATTTATAAATGATGATTTCCTCGTTATCAGCGGAGATGTTTTAACTGACTTTGACCTCGGTGCAATAAGCAGATTCCATAATGAGAAAAAGTCTGTTGCTACTATATCACTCTACAGTTCCGAAAATCCTTTACAGTATGGAATAGTACTCACAAACAATGAAAACAAAATTGTAAGATTCCTTGAAAAGCCTTCTTCTTCTGAGGTCTTCTCAGATACTATAAATACAGGCATTTATTGTTTTGATAAATCTATATTTCAGTACATTCCCGAGGGTGAGAGTTTTGATTTCTCTAAAGATTTGTTTCCGTACCTTCTGAACAATAATATTCCGCTCTATGGTTTTAAAAGTGAAGGCTACTGGCGTGATGTCGGTAACCTCGAAGAATATATCTACGCAAACCTTGATGTTCTTGAGGGAAAATTAAGTCATATTACTTTTAAAAATGTTGAGGGTAACTGCGTTAGTGATTCGGCTATTATTGAAGAGGGTGCAAAAGTAGAAAATTGTGTTATTGGAAACGAAGTCCTTATTGAAAGTAATGCAGAAGTAAAGAATTCTGTTATATGGAATAACGTAATTATTCATACCAATACAAAAATACTTTTCGATGTTATCGGAAAGAACTGTGAGGTCGGTGAAAACACAAGAATAAACGACTTTGTGTTTATAGGTGATAATTGTTTAATTGGTAAGAATGTTTTTGTCAGTTCCAGTATTAAAATCTGGGATAAGAAAACTGTCGATAATAATGCTAAGGTTACACGGTCGATGATTCAGGAAGATACTTTCTTCAATGATTTGTTTACCGATTCTAGGTTTACAGGACTTTCAAACCTGCAGATTAATCCCGAGTTCGCGGCAAAACTCGGCTCAGTATATGGGGCGTTCATTGGCCAGAATAAGAGTATACTCGCAGGCCGCGATATCGATGATATATCAAACATGATTAAACGGTCAATCACCTCAGGCGTTCTGTCCGCAGGTGTTAATGTTTCGGATTTACAGGTAATTCCGATTCCTATCTTAAGACAGGAATTAAAAAGCGGTGGTCATTCAGGAGGCATCTTCGTTAGAAAATCACCCTTTGATCCGGGTTCAACTGATATTATTTTCCTCGATAAAGATGGTAAAGACTTATCGAGTAATAAAACAAAATCACTCGAACGTTCTTTCTTCAGCGAAGAATACCAGCGTGCAGATTTCTCAAACGTCGGTACTCTCAAATATCCTGAAAGAACCAATATGAAGTATAAAGAACACTTCATTGACTCACTTGATCTGGATGTGATAAGAAAAAGAAAATTTAAGATAGTTCTGGATTATTCACACGGAATTACTTCAACCATATTCCCGAATATACTCGGTGACTTTAACTGTGAGATGGTATCTCTTTCCGCTCACCTTGATAAAGAAAGAATCACGCGTGAAGAAAATGAATTTAAAAAATCATTCGAGAATTTCAGGTACGTTGTTAAGTCGCTGAATTTTGATATTGGATTTATGATTGATGCAGGAGGTGAAAAACTCTGGCTTGCCACTCACGAGGGCAGAGTCCTTAACGATTACAGGTTCCTTGTCGTTGTTCTTAAGATGTTTTTAATGGCAACCCCGGGTGTTAAGAAAATTGCTGTTCCGGTTCAGGCCTCCCGCGAAGTTGATATTGTTGCGGATGAATACGGAGTAGAAGTTATCAGGGTCAAAGATTCCCATTACAGTATGATGACTGCCTGTAACGATAAAGAGGTAAGGTTCGTCGGCGGTACAAGAAGAGGTGTCTTCTTCCCTGATTTTATCTATGCTACTGACGGGATGTATGCCATTGCAAAAATACTCGAAATGCTCGCGAAGATTAAAATGACGGTCGAGGATGTTGATAAACTTATACCGTCACTCGTTATGGGGAAATTAAACATCCCATGTACACGGGAAGATAAAGGAAAGATTATGAGGATGTTTATGGAAGATACTATGGACTTTAAACAGCAGCTTGTCGACGGCGTTAAAGTATTCCTAAACGATTCCGATACCGTGCTTTGTATCCCCGATAAAACAAGGAACATCGTACATCTGAACGTTGAAACTGACTCAGAAGAAAGAACAAATGAACTATTGAACCATTACAGAAACGTAATTCAAAAATACATAAGATAATTTTATAAAATTTAATTTTATTAAATGAAAGTAAGCGATATACTGACGGACAAGATTATTGAAATTAATCTGCCGGCAACGGACAAGAATGATGCCATTAACAAGATGATAGAACTGGCAAATAATTCAGGTAATATTACTAATCTTGAAGCTGTTAGAAAATGTGTCTTCGAAAGGGAAAAACTTGTTTCTACAGGAGTCGGTAAAGGCTTCGCAATCCCGCACGGTAAATCAGATGAGATTAAAGATATTGTCGCAGCATTTGCTGTTCTAAAAGACCCTATTGATTTCGATTCAATCGATGGTGAAGAAGTAAGGTTTATTTTCCTGCTTGTAGGTAAGGACAGTATGCTGAATTTACACATCAAATTGTTAAGCAGAATTTCCAGACTGATGAATAAAGATGAATTCAGGGAAAAACTGCTGAAGTCTGAATCCAAAGAAGCCGCATTAAAGCTGTTCGTTGAAGAAGAGCAAAGCTATCTGGATATTTAATCCGTTTTTGTAACAGCCGCATTTATATGCGGCTGTTTTTATTTAGAATAGTTATTTGGAGTGCTGTGCAAGTTCCATCAGTATCCCGTTCGTTGACTTCGGATGTAAGAATGCTATTAACATTCCCCCTCTGCCCCTACCCTCGGTTTCTGGTCTATTAATTGAATCCCGTTTGATTTAAGCTCATCAAGTTTCGAAGCTACATCAGGAACTTCAAATGAACAGTGATGTATTCCCTCACCCTTCTTCTCTACAAATTTTCCTATCGGTGATTCGGGTGCAGTCGCTTCAAGTAACTCAATGTCAAAATTCTCAAGCTTTATCTTTCTGACGTTGACTTTCTGCTCTGCTACATATTCCATTTCTCCGGCTTTTATGCCGAATATTTTTTCGAATAAAGGAACAGAAATTTCTAATGACTTAACGGCGATGCCAAGATGATCAAGTTTCATATTGTATTATGGCCTTTTATGGTTTTGAAATATCATAAATTACTAATATTATATCCCTTAATAAATTCTAAAATATGTCTCCTGTAATATTTTATGTTGTTATACATATATTAGTCCCGTAGGGATGCTATATCAATAGCAAAATCGTTTATATATCTTAAAGTCCCGAAGGGAAGACATATCAATAGCCGTAGGGATGACAATCAATAGCAATTAATTCAATCCATAAAGCCCATTACGATCTTAAAATAATAACTTTTTTGGTTTGATTGTTTAATATATAATTGCTTTTTTTGAATGAATTAATTACTCATTTTATGAATAATTATTCGTCCCGGTTAAAACTAATTATTACGGTTAATAACATTATTTTATTAAATTAAAATTATTATAAATGTTTAAAAGTTTTTTACCAAAACAGCCTAAGTTTTTCGAACTTTTACTTACCATTACAGAACACTCTTTTGAGGCCGCTAAGATTTTAAATGAGATTGTTAACACACCTGAAAACATTGAAGAACTTGCCTCTCATATTCATATGATTGAAAACAAGTGCGATGAGATTACTCACAGTGTTAAAAACGAACTTAATGAAACTTTCATTACTCCTATCGACCGTGAGGATATCTTTGCAATCACCAATGCCCTCGATGACGTTGTTGACGGCATTGACAGAGTCTCTACAAAGATGAGACTGTATAAGATTAAATCACCTTTGAAGTTCGGACCGCAGCTTGCAGAAATCTTAAAGTCCCAGACTGAACTTCTCGTTGTAGCCGTTAAGTTAATGAATGCTAATAATTATAAGGATACTCTCGATAAACTCGTCACTATCAGGAATCTTGAAACCGAGGGTGATGTGGTTTTCAGGGACTCTATCACTTATCTCTTCGATAACGAAAAGGACGTTATTGAATTAATTAAAAAGAAAGAAGTTCTTGAAAATTTTGAAAAGGCTGTCGATAAATGCCAGACTGCAACACTTGCTATTGAAGGTGCATTAATTAAAAATATGTAATCATGCTTGAAATTGTACTTGTCGTAATTTTTATCGCTCTGGTTTTTGATTTCTTAAACGGATTTCACGATTCCGCAAACTCAATTGCAACTATCGTTTCCACTCAGGTCCTGACTCCGCAGAAAGCTGTCCTGTTCGCTGCATTTTTTAATTTTATTGCGGCTTTTACTTTTGATGTCGCCGTCGCTAAAACTATCGGTTCAGGCCTAGTGAAAATCGGCGAAATTGATGCCTGGGTTCTTACCGCAGGTCTGCTCGGAGCAATTTTCTGGAATTTGTTTACGTGGTACCTTGGACTGCCCGTTAGTTCTTCACACGCGTTAATAGGTGGATACGGCGGAGCAGCGGTCGCAAAACTCGGCTGGGGTGTGCTCATCCTTCCGGGCTGGTATAAAGTCATCGGGTTTATGTTTCTTGCTCCCATTATAGGTCTTGTGCTCGGTGCTTTTAATATGTTCGTTACTACGTGGATTGTCAGGAATATGAAGCCGCGGAAAGTGGATAAGGTTTTCAGAAAACTTCAACTCGTTTCTGCCGGTTTCTACAGTTTTGGACACGGAACGAACGATGCCCAGAAAACTATGGGTATTATAGCAGGTATTCTTGTCTCTTCAAAATTTATAGAGTCGTTCTACGTTCCGTTCTATGTCGTCATTCTTTGCCACGCGGCAATTGCCCTCGGTACTATGTACGGCGGCTGGCGTATCGTTAAAACGATGGGTATGAAAATCACTAAACTGAAACCAATCGGCGGATTCTGTGCTGAGTTTGCTGGCGCTACTACTCTGCTCGGTACTGCGCTTCTTGGTGTTCCCGTCAGTACTACGCAGACTATCACCGGCGCAATCGTCGGCGTTGGAAGTCTTCAGCGCCTATCGGCTGTAAGATGGGGTGTTGCAGGAAAAATCGTCTGGGCATGGTTCCTCACTATACCTTTGTCAATGCTCTCAGGAGCAATATTCTACTGGCTTGTTTCATTGTTAGTGAAATAATTATATGAGCTTTTATCTTTTCACAGACTTGTTATTTTAACCTATGGAAAAAGTAGTTTTAATAACAGGAGCAAATTCTGGGGTCGGCAGGTCGCTTGCTCTCCTGTCTGCATCAAAGGGCTCTTCTGTCGTTATGGTATGCCGTAACAGGGAAAGAGGGGAAAAAGCAAAAGAAGATATCATTCGCCTTTCAGGAAATAATTCTGTTCATTTAATAATAGCAGACTTGTCTTCTCTCGATTCAGTTAAAAATGCTGCTAAAGAATTTAAGTCGGGATTTAATAACCTGAATGTTCTTGTTAATAATGCTGGTATAAACCTCCCGTCCCTGGAAATTACTTCTGACGGGTACGAAAAAGTGTTTGCTACAAACCATCTTGCGTATTTTTACCTCACTTCACTGCTTCTTGGTGTTTTAAAGTCTTCCGCACCTTCGCGGATTATAAACGTTTCTTCAAATGCTCAGTCTGCAATCAATATAAATGATCTTATGAGCGAAAAGAAATATTACCAGTATAAAGTCTACGGACGTTCTAAAATGGCAAATGTTCTCTTCACTTATGAACTTGCAGAAAGATTAAAAGGTACCGGTGTTACTGTAAACGCAGTTCATCCCGGAGTGGTTAAAACAAACATATACGAAACCGTACACGGCTTCCCCCGCTTTCTTATCGGCCTGATGATGCCTTTCTTTATGTCTCCCGGTAAATCTGCTGAATATATTATGCCCTTGATGTATTCTGATGAATTTAATAATGTAACAGGAAAGTACTTTTATAAAACCGTGGAAACACAAACAAAGAAGGGTTCGTATGACGTTGATTTAAGAAAGAAACTGTGGGAGGTAAGTGAAAACCTTGTTAAGAAAAATTAAATTAATGTGTATGTATAAGAAATTATTCGTAATATTGCTGGCGTTTATTGTTGCGGGATGCGGCGCTCATAAACCTGCTGATAAAAACGTGGAACACCGTGAACCTGTTAACTACGACGGCAAAAGGACTATGGGTATATATCTTTTCGCTTCAGGTAATGAACCTTTCTGGATGATTGATATGAACTCAGATGACTCAGCAAAGGTGTATATACTCTCTAATAATTATTCGGCTAAGTTTAAAACTCCGGAACCTGTTATAGATTCGGTCACAAAATCCATAAATTACAATTTCGGTTCAGGTATCTCACTTGTTCTGAAAAAGGAAAAATGTACTGATAATATGAGCGGAGAGATTAATGATTTTACTGCTTCATTTAACATTCAGGAAAAAATCTATAAGGGATGCGGTAAGTTTCTTATCGCAACAAGAAATCCTTTACTGAGTAACTCTACTCTCAGGTTGAACGATATATGGGCCTTGAGAAAAATCAGCGGAAAAACTATAGTGCCCTCTGATTTTAAATCAGGCGTGCCTGTTCTTGAACTTCATCTTAACGATGGCAGATTCTTCGGAAACACTGATTGTAACACAATCTCTGGAAGTCTTAATGTTGGTGATGCTTACATTACTTTCTCTGATTTTACTTCAACCAAAAAATTCTGTGATGGGGTTTTTGAACCTCAGTACCTGCAGGCACTTAAGTCAGTCGATTCGTGGACACTCGATAAAATGCTTCTGATTCTTAAAAACAAAGGGGCAGAAGTTCTCGTCTTCCAAAAGGTCGACTGAGGTATTTGGGATTTATTTGTATATCAACATTGTAACCGGTATTTTTTATATTTATATAAATTATAACATATGAAGAAATTTATATTACTTTGTTTCATTTTTGCTATTCTCTTTGTGTCAGCTAAAGCTCAGGTTACAGGAAATAATATCTACGATAATGCATACAGGAATTATACTGCAGGTAATTTTGAAGATGCAATCAGGTATTATACTGAATTTATTAATTCTAACACAACCAACGATAAGGCTGTCTACGAACGGGGTATGTGCTATGAATCTATCCGCCGTTTTGATGATGCAATCAGAGATTATAACACTGCCGTTAATCTGAAACCGTTTTTCTCTTTATACTATATCTGCCGTGGTTATATTTACATTAAGACTGGTATTCCGCAGAATGCATTAAGCGATTTTACTTTTGCTATTCAGAATGATCCGTCTAATCCAGAAGCATACTGGGGAAGAGTGAATGCGTACCTTGACCTCGATAAGTATGATTTTGCACTCAGGGATATTAACTCGGCTATTAATCTGAAAACAGATAATGCACTGTATTATTACATCAGGGCAGCTGTTTACTCTAAGTTGAACGATACAGCAAAATTCTATGATGATATTGAAAGGATTGTATTTAATTACCCGAGCAGTTTTTTCTCAAATTATAAATCCCAGACTGTCGTTCTGATTCTGGATAATATTGTTAACAATATTTCAAGACTTACTTTCGATATTCAGAATGACCCGGAAAGCAGTATCCTCTATTTCAGAAGGGGATTTAACTTCTACGTTTATAGGAAATTCAACCTCGCTATAGAAGATTTTTCAAGCGCAGTTAAATTATCGCCCGATATAAATTCGCGGCTTATTATGCTCTCAGCAAAACTTGTGGATAATTGCAGAGTATTCTCTAATTAATAAAACAAAAAAAGCCGTCTTAGACGGCTTTTTTTCCTGACCTTTTATATTCTCTTTTAATATTCTAAGTTTGCATCTATCTCACACGATATAGTTATTGCTTTTTGCGGATTATCAGGGTCATTCGAATAAATTATAATCGTTTTTTCCTGATGCCCGTCTCTCCCCTGTGTGCTGAAATTAACCTTTATTTCACCGGATTCATTCTTATTGTATTCTTTCTGCTCGCCTACTGTTGCACCCGTGCAGCCGCAGGAAGTCTGTACTCTTTCAATTATCAGAATGGAATTACCCTTGTTCGTAAACTTGAAATTATACTGTAACTCAGGACCTCTTGGAACTTTACCGAAGTCGTGTGAGTCTTCTTTAAAAACAATCTTCGGCGCCTTTAAAGATGCCGTAAGTTTTGAGTTGTTCAGAACAAAGAACATTATTGTGAAAATAACAGCCATACCTACAACAAAGTATGATGTTTTTCCTGCTTTTGAGTTTATGAAATTACTCATATTAGTTTATCTCCTTTTAAGATTTTAATTTATTTCTTCTGCTGTGACTGTTTCCTGTGCTTTCTTTGTATCACTGAATTTATAAACAATGACCGCTCCTGCCAGCATAAACACGTCCTGTACTATTCTGTATATAATATCGCCTTTTGTAGATGTTTCTTCAAGTGAAAAACATCCGCAACTGATATCAAGCCCTCTTGCAAAAGCCGATATAAGGGCTGTTAAAAAAACTATTAAGGATATTCCCGCTAACAAAGATGATGCTTTTTTGAATATTCCTGTAATTAAAAGTACACCTGTAAAAAACTCCACCCATGGCATTACTATTGCCATAATATTAACAAAGTATACCGGTAAAAATTCATACCTGAGTATTGCCTTTGCAAAATCTTCGGGTCTGAATAACTTTCCCACTGAGGCATATATGAATATTACCCCAAGGATTATCCTTAATGAAATCTGAAAATATTTATTTGTTAAAAAATTTGTCATGTTATGGTTGTACCGGAAATCCTTTCTCTTTCCATTCTGCAATTCCGCCCCTGTATATGTTTACACTGTTAAAACCAAGTCTCGCTATTTCATAAGCAAGGTCTATGCTCACTTCGCATTTTCCGCCCTTGCAGTACACAACAATTATTCCGTCTTTGTTGTATTTCTTCATACTCTCTGACTTTTCATTAAAACCCTTGCTCCTGAATTCTTCGTGAGGCAGGTTAATTGAACCCTTTACGTGTACAGAGTCATACTCTTCTTTGGCTCTTGCATCCACAAACAACGCATTCCTGTCAAAAAGATTCTTTGCAAGTTCTACAGTAATATTCTCTGGCTCTATGAATCCTTCCTTGTTCTTCTTTCCTGTACTGCCAAGCATATTGTTGTTGTTCTTTTTCGTCGTTGTATCGTATGGGTCGTTCACAAAACCGTCAACTGTTTTCTTCTGTTTTGCAGTATCAAGAGCATAAATATTCTTTTCAAGAATCAAAGGTATACCCTTCGGGTTGATTGCATTCGCCGCCAGCCCGGATATTACACTGATTACTATAATTATTAATATTTGTTTTGCTGTTTTCATATGTTCAAAAATAATCAGTATAATGTTATTAATAAACTCTAAAAGAATTCGTCATTCCTATCGTGCTGTTGTATGCCTGTACTAAGTAATTATACCTGTTCTTTACGTTGTCGGATTCGTTGTTGTATGCGTTTCCTTTCAACTTGCCGCCTTCGGATTTTTTAACGAAATCATCGCAGGCAGTTATAAAGTCAGATGCCATTTTAAGGAAGTAATCTTCAAAACTGTGTTTCAGGTATTTTGACTTGTCCGTGAAAGGTGCCGCAAGTACTTTTTCTTTTCCTGCTCCGAAATTCTTCTTGAATTCTTCCGCCATTGATTTGAACTTTGAAATATCTGAGTTTGGTTCAATTGCTGAAAATGTTTCGTAAAGCGGTTCTCCCTCGTCTATCGTCGCTTCAAGCATGTTCTGAAGAATCGCAACGGCTTTTTCGTCAGGGTTTGAAATATCATCAGGGTTCTTTACTACGCGTTTTGGTTTGTACTTCTTTAATACATCTCTGAATTTGTCAAAATTTCTGGAATAATCATCGTACTTGTTCCTTATTTCATTGTCAAGTGTCTTTGCTTTTGATAAGTCATCCTTGAAGTTGTTGTCTTTGTAATATTCGTTTATCCTTACTGCCGATTCCTTGTACGATTCTATGGATGTTATGAAATTCTTGAATGCTGTTTCTATTTCTTCCTTCATCGTCTCGTTCGATGTGCTTAACTTGCTTAATTCACCCCCGTCAAAATATGAACGTTTGTATTTCTTTAAGTTGTCTTCTATCTGGTTTATGTATACACTCGTGAAACTTATCGTTACATAAGAATTCTTGTTTATCTTTGAAGGTTCAGGTACCGCCTGATAATATGTTTTCTGGTAACTGTCTACCGTTGGCGAAATTGTGTTCAGTACATTAATGTACTTATTGTAAAATTCCACATCATTTGCAGCAGGCTCGTCTCCGCTGTCGTCACTCCCGCCTTTACTCGTTTTCGTCTCTTTTTTTACATCATCAAACAACTTTGTGATCTTTGAACATCCGAATAAAAACCCTGTTGAAATTAAAATTACAATTAATAGTTTTAAATGCCTCATTGTCTTACCCCTTTATTGATTATCAAATAATGTATTACCTTTGTTCTTTTTAAGTTTTAAATGCTCGTATGCGAGCGGTGTTGCTTCTCTTCCTTTTGGAGTCCTCCTTATAAATCCTTCTATCAGTAAAAATGGTTCGTAAACATCCTCAACCGTTCCTGTATCCTCTCCAATCGATGCCGCTATGGTCGAAAGTCCTACAGGCCCTCCGTTGTGTTTCAGTATAATCGTTTCAAGTATCTTCTTGTCTGTTGCATCAAGCCCGTGTTCGTCCACTCCCAGTGAATGAAGCGCATACTTTGCAATCTCAACGTCTATCGTCCCGTTTCCCTTTACTATCGCAAAATCCCTCGTGCGTCTGAGCAGTCTGTTCGCAATACGCGGTGTTGCACGGCTGCGTCTTGCAATCTCAAATGCACCTTCCTTCGTAATCTTTATCTTTAAAATTCCTGCTGAACGGTTAACTATGTCAACAAGGTTATCCGTTGAATAATATTCCAGTCTGCAGGTTATCCCGAACCTGTCAAGCATAGGCGATGACAGAAGTCCCTGCCTGGTAGTTGCACCGATTAAAGTAAACCTTTCCAGCTTTATCGGAATGCTTCTTGCCGCAGGTCCCTGGTCAATCATTATGTCAAGTTTGTATTCCTCCATTGCAGAATAAAGAAATTCTTCCACAACTTTTGGAATCCTGTGTATTTCGTCAATAAATAAAATCTGGTTTGTCTGAAGTTTTGTCAGCATACCCGCAAGGTCACCAGGTTTTTCAATTATCGGTCCGGAAGTAGTTATTATGGAAGTCTTCAGTTCGTTCGCAATTATGTTCGCAAGTGTCGTCTTACCGAGTCCCGGAGGCCCCGTAAAAAGCACGTGGTCGAGTGATTCTCCGAGTTTCTTCGAACTCTGTATAAACACAGAAAGATTCTCTTTTATCTTCGCCTGTCCCGTAAAATCCTTAAAACTTTTCGGCCTTACTAACGATATATAATCTTTTTCATCATCGGGTTGAATATTCGGACTGTTCACACCTTTTCTTTCTTTATCCATTTGTCTGAAATTTTATTAAAAATAATGTTAAATTTGTTCACTTACAAATAATTAATTTGTATTATATTATAGTGTGCCTTCGGGAAAATTGTTTTGTGTCGCTTTTTTAAATAAATCTTAATCATATATTATGAAACAGCAAGCATTACTTATTTCGTTACTCCTTTTTGTTTCTGCCCTGGCTAATGGTCAGGTAACTTTGGAAGAGAAGTTTGAAAAGTCTTGGAGTACTGAAGATACTACCGAAAAAAGAGTCCTTAGAGAAGAGATTGCTTCTGAATTTCCTGATTCTGAATACGGTCTTTTATGCAAAGCCTGGCTCCTTACTCTTAAAGGTGATAATACTTCTGCTTTGGATTTGTACTCAAAAGCTGTTTCGCTGAAAAGTGGTTTCTGGCAGGCATACTTTAACAGGGGAGTATTATATGGGGAGTTAGCTGATTATTCTAAAGCTGTCGCTGATTATTCGAAAACAATTGAACTGAATCCTGCGTTTGCTGATGCATATATTAACAGAGGAAATAATTACCAGGACCTTCAGGATTTCCCAAAGGCAATTTCTGATTATAATAAAGCTGTCAGCATAACCCCGAATGACCTGGAGATATACTATAATCGCGGAAATGCTTTTTTGAACAGCAGTAAATTTGCAGACGCAGTCTCTGATTATACTAAAGCAATTTCTATGAATCCTGATTTCGGAATCGCCTATTACAATCGCGGAGGTGCGTTTTATAGTATCGGCGATAAAACCAGGGCCTGTGAAGACTGGAATAAAGCATACACCCTCGGAATCCTGTTGGCAAAGCACGCACTGGATAGATTTTGTAAATAATGTCGCTGAGCGGTATTCTTAAAATTCATTTCTGTATTGTGAAATGTTTTTGGTAAAACTTTTAATTTTAAATAATAAAATATGGCAGATGTAAATAAAGATAAGGGTAATCTTGCAAAAGAAGTTGAAATGTTAATCGTCGCACGGAAAATCCGTTATCTCGGTCTCGTGATTTTACTCGGTGTTTCGCTTATCTTTGTGATGGGACTTGTCGTTTCCGGCTCAAACATTAACCCTTCGCTTTATTATCTGAACGTTGCTTCCTTTATTTTCTGCCTTGTTCTCTGTGCCTTGTCCATACCGCTGAAAAATATGCTGATGAAGAAAGTAACTCTCGAAAAATTTGAAGCAAAGTACTTCAATGCCTACGTTCTGCCCTATGCTCTCTGCGACTTTGGCGGTCTGCTCTGTATCACTACAAGTTTGTTCATTAACCAGAATATTATCTTTGCCGCCTTAGGTTACTTTGCTATGGCTTCTGCCGTTATCTATAACTTTCCTAAATTCGATGACCATAAACAGTTCAGATAAATACAGTATAAAGAAAAAATAACACGTTTGGGAGGGCAATAAATATATTGCTTTTCACACCTGTAATTATTAATTATTGTATGGAATAGTTGAAAACCTTCTGTTTGTTTTGGTTGTGATATTAAGCATCTATGGAAGTTTTTACGGGTTGACGGATTTTTAGATTAAAACTTATTTTTAAGAAAATAATATTTCCTCATTATGAAAAAATCAGTTCTTTGGTCTTTGGTTTTACTGCTTGTCTTTGGTTTTGCGTTTATGAACGATAGCAGTAAGAGTTCAAACGGTGGTTATGTTTACCTGGATGTTAATAACCTGAAAAGCGGGTTTACTAATTCAGGTGTTTTTAACAGAGATACTACCAATGTTGCCTGTGGTCTCGAATGGCCTAAAGCATCAGGAAAATTTGTTTGCTTTACAAGCGGTCTTACAATGGCCTGTTACATTAATGGTCAGTTTGCTATGACGGCTGGCTCCTACAAGGGAGAATACGCACCCGGCTATGTTCTCAACGGACATTATGCCACAAACTCTAACTTTAAATTCTATAAAGTTACCCGTGGTGATAATTCAGGTACTAATCCTGACTGGGCTAACTGGGGTCTTATGGTTCCTTACGGTGCACCGTGGACTGATGTTAATCATAACGGTATTTATGATCCTTCAGTCGATACTCCGGGTGTTCATGGCGCAAGCCAGACTATCTTTATTTGTCTCACTGATGCCGATTCAAGCAGTCACGATATAGGTGAAGGTTTTGGTGGCGGTATTAAAGACCCGTTAATGTTGTCCGAAGTTCATCTTACTGCCTGGGCTTATACAAAAAATTCCATTAAAGATGTTCAGTTCATAAAGTATGAGGTTATTAATAAAAATACCGTTGCCTGGGACAGTACTATTCTTTCTATTATAAGCGACCCTGACCTTGGTACGGCTACTGATGATTATATTGGATGCGACACAGTTCGCGATATGCCTTATTGCTACAACGCCAACCCGACTGACCTTATTTATGGTTTTGCACCTCCGGCTTATGGTATGATGTTCCTCCAGGGAATGGTTAGAAAAGATGTAACTCCAAACGTTAATCTCGGAATGACTGCAAGTAATTATTTCACTAATACAGGCAGTGCTCCTCCGCCCTGTGAAAGCGACCCGAACGGTGAACCAATTCCCGCTTATAATATTATGAAAGGTTTTAAAAAAGATTTAACCTGGTGGTTGAACCCACTGGCTTCGGGTTCGATGAAAACCAAATTCACTTATCCAGGAAGTCCTGAAACCAATACAGGATGGACAGAATCAAAAGGCAGTATCCTTAACTGTGGCGGAGATACAAACACAATCTATTATAACACTCCTAACATTGCGGGCGACAGAAGGTTCACAATTAACAGCGGACCTTTAAAGGTGAATCCCGGTGATACACAGAAGATTATCGTTGCTCAGATGGTTGCCAGAGGAATTACTAACAGAAATTCCGTCGGGAATCTTCGTGATCTTGCAGACACTGCAATCGCAATTTATAACGGCGGATTTAATGTCGGTATTATTCCTGTTAATAATTCTGTCCCAGCATTATTAAATTTACACCAGAACTATCCGAATCCGTTTAATCCCGTTACAAGAATTAAATTTGATGTACCCAATATGTCGTCCCCCAATGGCATCATCGGGAATCCCGTATTATTAAAAGTTTTCGACATCACAGGCCGCGAAGTCTCCACTCTCATAAATGAAAAACTCCAGCCTGGGTCATACGAAGTAACATTTGACGGTAGCAATCTGAATTCAGGTATTTATTTCTATCAGCTTATATCAGGTAACTTTAAGGAAACAAGAAAACTTATTCTTTTAAAGTAAATCAGAACTGTTTGTATTTTTAAAGCTCCGTAAGCTAACTTGAGGAGCTTTTCTCTTATACATCCTTTTTACTTTACATTTAAGTTTATTTTTGCAATCTTATTGTCTTAAAAGGAGAAACAATGGATTTACAGTCAAAACTTAATCAGGTGAAGGGTAATGAATCCTTTCTTGAAAAAATTAAAAGAGTCATTCCGGGATACGACGGTTATGTTAACCGCGATAATTCCCGCGAACTCGATACGATTCTCAGAAATCAACTTGCAGTTCAACTAGATGTCAATAAACAAAAGATATCAAATACCGTCACTAATCTTTCTGCTAACGGTAAACTCTTTGAAGTTTCCAACATTGACAGAATAGATAAAAAGAACGAGACCGCGATCGCAAAGTTTAAATCTGCCGCACGCGGATACAGCGGTGCTTTCGATGTCATAAAGGTTAAAGAAGATAAGCTTACTATGCTCTATCAGTTTGATGAATCGCTTCTTAACAGTGTCCAGACCGTTAACGGACTTTTCGCTGAAATGGAATCCCTTAGCAGTGCAAACGGCGACCTGAAAGAAGTAATCGCAAAGATAAGTGCAATTCTCGACGAACTCATTCTTAAGTTCAATGAGCGCGAAAATATACTGAATACTTTGTAAGAAACATTTCATTGATTTTATAGTATAATGATTTGTGATTAAAAATTTAACATTTAAAATTTATAATTTAAAATTTAACATAACATGGCATTAATAGACGTTATTCAATATTTCGATGAAACCGGAAGAACTATGGTGCATCGCGAACCGCAGGACGGTTCATCAGACTACAGACTCGGAACTCAGTTAATAGTTCAGGAAGGTCAGACCGCTCTTTTCTACAGAGACGGAAAAGTCCTCGATGAATTCGGCCCTGGTCGTCATACTCTTACTACCGAGAATATTCCGTTCCTGACAAAGTTGATCAGCCTTCCATTCGGCGGCAAGTCACCTTTCCAGGCTCAGGTTTATTTCGTTTCTCAGAAGAAGTTTATTGATTTAAAATGGGGGACTAAGTCACCTATTAATTTCCGTGACTCTGAACTTACTTTCGTTCAACTTCGTGCTTCAGGTAAATTCTCTATCCGTATTAAGGATTCAAGATTGTTTATGTCTGAACTCGTAGCTACGCAGGGTCTTTTCTCAACAAACGAAGTTGAAGATTATTTAAGAGATGGTATCGTTTCAAGACTTAATACAGTTCTCGGTCAGAACCTGAAAACCATTTTCGACCTTGCTCAGTTCTATCCGCAGATTGAAACAGGCGTAAAAGCAGCCGTTACAGATTTCTTCACTTCACATGGAATTGAACTTACTGACTTTATCATAGTCGGTATCGTTCCGCCTGAAGAAGTACAGGAAAAAATTAACGAGAGAAGTTCTATGGGCGCAGTCGGAAACCTCGACTCTTACATGAAGTTCAAGGCAGCTCAGTCACTCGAGAAAGCAGCTGAAAACGAAGGCGGTGGCGGTATGGCAGGACTTGGCGCAGGTATGGGAGCAGGTATGCTTATGGCTAATATGATGGGCAATATGACTCAGGGTGTTAATCAGCAGAACAATCAGCAGCAGGCAGCTCCTAAGATGACTATGGACGAAATAATGTCAGCTATTGAAAAACTCGGCAAAATGAAAGAAATGGGATTGATAACACAGGAAGAATTTGATACTAAGAAGAAAGAACTTCTTGCAAAGATGTAATAACGATTTATACTTAAAATTAAAACAATGGAACCATTAACACAGTCTAAAATAGTTTGTCCGCAGTGTGCAGGTGAGAATGATATCCCCGCAGACGGCAAGTTTCTTGAATGTAATTTCTGCGGCTCTGCTATTTATTTCGATAAGAGTAAAGTAGTAAATCATTTTGTTATTACTTCAAATTTTAACGAACAGCAGGCAGAAGGAAATCTCAGAAGATGGATGGCTGGGAACTTTCATGTGAAAGACCTCGATAAGAATGCCGTTATTTCTGCTAAGAATTTCTATTACTTTCCGCTCTGGTATTTTAAGTCAGACTCCGCCCACGGCGATGTAATCTATCTCCAGCCGGCTACGTCAACTTCAGTCTCGGAAATTAAGAGCATTAAGATTCCTGCGGGAAGTATGAAAAGTTTTAATAAGAAAGACTTTGATGAGAAACAATTCGTTGCTCCTGATGTTCTTTACGATTCAGCCAAAAGCTGGCTCGAACAAACTGGCGTAACTACCGATATTATTGCAGAATCAAACCTTGTGCACATTCCGTTCTATCAGTTCTATTATACTTATCTTGGGAAACAGTATACTGCAATGGTTGAAGCTTCATCTGGTATGGTCTATGCCAACATCTGGCCTACTAAAAGTGAAGTGCCTTTCCGTATGCTCGCAGGATTAAGTATCGTAACATTTCTGTTCGTTAGTATCTTGTCATTCATAATTTCGTTTTCATTGTTTAAGAGTCCGTTGGTTACAGGTGAAGTTATTAAAATATTCGGGTATGGTGCAGCAGCAGTTCCATTAATTATTATTGCATATTTCGTTGCAAAGAAAGTATAGAATATGGAAGAAACAGTCACACAACAGGCAATCAAGTTAAAGAAGGATAAAGTAATAAAAGGCATTACCTGTCCTTCCTGCAGTGGCGAACTTGATATCTCCGAAGGTATCAGGTCTCTTAACTGCAAATTTTGCGGTTCACTCCTCGTTGCAAAAGGTCTTGGAGGTTCTCTGCGTTTCTACGTTCCAAGAAAATTGAAAAGGGAAGATGCAATAAATAATGCATTCCACTGGCTCGGAAGCGGACTTGCTAAAGCAAAAGGTCTTAAGACAAACTCAAAAGTAACCGAGGCATTCCTTACGTACATTCCTTACTGGCGCGTCACTGCAGACGTTGTCGGTTGGATATTCGGACAGGAAAAAAAGACGCGTACTTCTAACGGCAGAACTGAAACGTATTATGTTGATGTCGAAAAGAAAGTAATGAAGAATTTTGACAGGACTTATTCTGCTTGCGATGTTTCAGAACTTGGAGTTAAACAGGTTAACCTTGACGGCGATGAAATCCGTCCCGTCGAAATGGAAACACTTCAGCGCGACGGAATGATGTTCAATGTTGTCTCTTCTGAAAAGGAAGCATTTGAGTATGCACTCGAACAGTTTGCGGGTGAAGCAAGAGCATCCGCATCTGTCGACAGGATTACATTCGAACATACTGACCTCGTCAGAAAACAAATTTCAATCGTTTATTATCCGCTCTGGGTTATACGTTATACTTTTGCAAACCGAACTTATCAGGTAGTGGTCGACGGCGAAGACGGTACAATCTGTTACGGCAAAGCCCCTGGTAACAACCTTTACAGGGCAGTAATCGGTATTATCGGTACTGGCGCAGGTATGTTTCTTACTACTTTCTTCGGAGCATTTGCAATGGCAGGAAGCAATAACTCAACTAAGTTTGCATTCGCTGTTTATATAATAGCGTTCATCATTGGAATTATTTGTATCATGAAAGGTTATAAACGTTTCAGGTACGGCGGCGAAATAGAAGAGGGTACAGGTATCGTTACTCAGTCTGCTGTTAAGAAAACAGTAGCAGGTATTAGCAGTGGTGATATAAAAAGTGAAGCAGTGGAATTTACTAAAAACGCAGCTATGTCTGTAGCAATCGGTGCTATAGCGGGTGCAATATTTAACAGGAATTAATTATGGCAGAATTTAAACTTGAAGCAATAAAATGTAAGAACTGCGGAAGCGGTTTAATGGTCGAAGTAAATGACTTCGTCACATACTGTACAAACTGCGGAAGCGGTTTTGAAATTGTTGACGGTGTATTGCAGCCTATCGAAGTTAACTTTGCAAACGCTGCCATCCGTGATGAAGGTGAAATGGTGTATAAACCTTTCTGGATTCTTAACACACACGTAACAATTCTTGAACGTACATCAAGCGGCGGCTTCTTTAAAAATCTCTTCGGAGGCAACGACGGTTCAGGCGGAGATATAAAGTTCTACATCCCGTCATTCTATGCACCGGTCGATAAACTTAAAGAACTTGCATATACTTTCACACAGAAAAATCCCGTTGCATCTCCTCAGAAGTACAACACAAAACTTACTGGTTATGCATTCGGCAGGGAAGACGCAGAAAAAATAGCCGAGTTTATTCTCATATCATTCGAAGCTGAAAAAAGCGACACAATGAAAACCTTCCGCTACGAAATGAAATTCAACAACTATGAGATTCTTGGAATCCCGTTCTACAAACAAGCCGATGGCAGGCTCAAAGACGGCCTCCTCGGAATAACTTTGTAAAGTATTGAGACTATATTATTGAATATTTTATTATTGAAAAAAGCTATATTATAGTGTAATATGAAAGAGGAAATATTAAATAAAATCATAAATACTGCTAAAAGATATAATATCAAGAAATTATATCTTTTCGGCAGTGCCGCCGAAACAGACAGTTACAGGGATATTGACCTTGCTAGCGAAGGTATTTCCGGATGGGATTTATTTAGATTTGCAGGTGATTTAGAAAATGAGCTGATTGTGAATGTTGACGTTGTTGAACTGGAAAGCGAAACAAGGTTCACTAAAGCCATAACACCTAAACTGAAACTTCTTTATGAACAGTGAAGAACTGAAAACTTCTGTATCTATTGAATCTCTAACAATTTCCCCACCTTGTCATTCCTGCATGTTTTTAGCAGGAATCTTTACTCCTAAAATTATTACTCAAATTCTCTAACCCTGAAAAATCTTTTAATCAGTGAAATCAGTCATAATCTGTGAAAATCAGTGTGCCATTTCTTTAGTATCTTTCTCTGTTTTTATCTCTAACCCTGAAAAAATCTCTGCTTTAATTTGTGTAATTCGTAAAATTCGTTTAATTCGTGGACGTCTCTTTCTCTGATTTTAAAAATTCTCTTAATCAGTGCAGATCAGTCACAATCAGTGAAAATCAGTGTGCCATTTCTTTAGTATCTTTCTCTGTTTTTATCTCTAACCCTGAAAATTTTCTTAATCAGTGTAAATCAGTTACAATCAGTGAAAATCAGTGTGCCATTTTTAAATCTCTTTCTCTGTTTTTATCTCTATACCTAAATATAATCTCTTCTCTGTGCTCCTCTGTGAATTCTCTGTGTTCTCTGTGAACCTCACTCTCCAGTTTCAAATTTGCAATTCTAACTCCTATCATATTCATCCCAAATTCCGTATTTTTGTCTATGCAATGCAAAATATGTGAAAATACCACTGAGTTCTTTTCCGACGCGGAAATACTCTTTAAGTATAATATTAAATACTATAAATGTGCAAACTGCGGCTTCATCCAGACCGAAGAACCTTACTGGCTCGATGAAGCATACAGCGACGCTATTAACCACAGCGATATAGGACTCCTGAAAAGAAACTCCGACCTCGTCTGCCCGACAGGCAACATATTATCAAAATATTTTGACGCATCCAGAAAGTTTATAGACTACGGTGCAGGTTATGGCGTATTCGTTCGTATGATGCGCGACAGGGGATTCTACTTCTACTGGCAGGATAAATACTGTGATAACCTTTACGCAAAAGACTTCACTTACAAAGAGAACGAAAAGTATGAAGCCCTTACTGCATACGAAGTATTTGAACATCTTCCCGACCCTGTAAAAGAGGTTGAAGAAATGCTGAAACATTCAGATAATATTCTATTCAGCACTTATTTAATCCCGGCAGGTAATCCAAAACCTCTCGATTGGTGGTACTTCGCACTCGACCACGGTCAGCACGTTTCGCTCTACACTGAAAAATCACTCACTATACTCGCAAAGAAGTTCAATAAGAATTTAATCTCAAATGGAAAGAACATTCATCTCATTACAAATAAGAATGTCTCAGGCTTTAGCTTTAAACTCTTAACAAAGCCTTACATATCAGAAACTCTCTCAGTACTCTACAAAAAGAAATCATTGCTTGACTCTGACTATCAGAAAGTACTGTCGAACCTAAAACCCAAAGGAGTTTAACCTTGGGCATAGTCCGTAATCAGGCAATCAAGAATTCATTCTTCTCATACATCGGCGTCGCTTTAGGTTATGTAAATTTAATCCTTTTGTTCCCGAATTTCTTTTCGACAGAACAGTTTGGCTTAATACAACTTTTAATCAGCGTGGCTGAAGTCTATGCACTCGTTTCAGCAGTCGGACTTGCAAATAGCGTTACAAAGTTTTTTCCTTACTATAAAACAGACGACAAACATCATAACGGATTCTTAACTTATTTATTCTTGATTTCTTTTTCAGGCTTTATAATAGCATCCATTATTTATCTTTTGTTCAGGCCATTAATAATTAGTGCTTACATTCAGAAGTCTGCAATGTTTGTCGATTATTATTTTATACTTATTCCGTTTGCCTTATTCTCTCTGATGTTCAATGTTTTTGAAGCGACCGCAAGAGCAGTATTCAGAACAAGCTTTGCTACATTCGTCAGAGAAGTTGCATTAAGAGTCTTAACAACAGCAGGTATTTTCCTGTTTATGTATAAAATTCTCGATTTCCATTCATTTGTGATTTATTATATTCTGATTTACTTTGTATGTGCAATATTAATATTTATTCAGATAATCATTACCAGAGAATACTCCTTTACTGTATCTTTGAAGTACTTTCAGAAGACTAAACTTTCCGAAATTCTTAAATACGGCGGATTCACACTAATCTCAGGGGCGGCAATGCAAACTGGTTTAAGAATACCTGCTCTTATGATTGGTTCTATGGTTGGTCTGTCTATGGTTGGTGTTTACAATTTGTATTATTATGTTGGTTCAATGATATACGTTCCAATGCGTGCACTTTCAAGAATATCAGTCCCAGTTATTGCAACTGCCTGGAGGGATAACGACCTTAAGAAAATAAATGATATTTACAGAAGAACTTCACTTATACAATTAATTCTTGGTTTGATTATTTACATCGGAGTAATAATTAATAAACATAATCTGTTCTATTTCCTGAAGAATTCAGAATACGTTGTTAACTTTATATTCTTTCCCATAATAGGACTTGGAATATTAATCGATGTTGCAGTTGGTCTGAATTCAGAAATAATTGTAAACTCGCCTAAATACAAGTATGATTCAGTGTTTAATGTAGTTCTCTTTCTTGTAAGCGTAATTGCCAATTATATTCTGATTCCTATATCAGGTGGAATAGGAGCCGCGATGGGCTTTGTCCTCGCTTACTTCTCTTTCAACTTCTTAAAATGGTTGTTCCTCTACCGCAAATACGGAATGCAGCCATTCGATTATAAACAGTTGATAGTTTTATTCTTAGGTGCTGTAGTATTCTTAATCGGTGATAACATCCCTGTTATCGACAACGTTTTTCTTGATATAATTATTAGAAGCTCTATAGTCAGTTTAATCTATGGAGTTGCAATTTTAGTCTTTAGAATTTCTCCTGACTTAAATGAAAGGTTTACTGTCTATAAAGGTAAATTTATTAAGAAGTAAATAATCTAACAACAATGAAATCTCATACAATACTAGGAGCGGGCGGCTCCATAGGAAACCCGCTTGCAAATGAATTAATACTAAAAGGTAAGAACGTTCGTCTCGTATCAAGAAGCGGTTTTTCAATCGATAAAACCCAGTCCTTTAAAGCAGATATTACAAATTTAAACGAAGTAATTGAGGCGACTAAAGATAGTGAAGTAGTATATATCTGTGCCGGGCTTGCATATGACCATAAAATATGGGCTGTTCAGTGGCCAAAGATTATTTCTAACTCTATCGAAGCCTGCAAAGTTAACAAATCAAAACTGATTTTCTTCGATAATGTATATATGTACGGAAAAGTTGACGGAAAAATGACCGAAGAAACTCCTTACAATCCTGTTTCTAAGAAAGGTGAAATCAGGGCAGACATTGCACGTATGCTCGAAGCAGAATTTGGTAAAGGAGATATTGATGTTTCTATTGCGCGAGCAGCCGATTTATACGGTCCTTATTCAACTAAAACCAGTATGGTATACATCCTTGCATTGGAAAAAATGCTTAAGGGTAAAAAAGGTCAATGGCTTGTTAACCCGAATGTAACTCATTCATTTACATATACACTGGATTGTGCGAAATCATTAATCCTTCTTTCGGAAACCTCTGATTCATTCAATCAGGTCTGGCACTTGCCGACTTTGAATCCTGCTCCTGCAGGAAAAGGATTCATTGAACTGATTTCAAAAGAGACTGGTGTAAGTCCTGAATTCTCTGTACTGTCTAAGTGGATGATTTCTCTCGTCGGCATCTTTAATAAAAACATCGGGGAAATAAAAGAAATGCTCTATCAGAACGAATTCGATTATTATTTCGATTCCACCAAATTCGAAAAACACTTTAACTATAAACCTGTCAGTTATTCAGAAGGCATCAAAGAGACTATTCTTTTTCTGAAATCTATGCACACGACAGTAAATTAACAAGGTTATAAAACTCATCAAGATAACAATTTATGTTACATATGATTTTCCGTAAATACTTAAACCCTTGATCGAAAATACTTTTAACCCTTTTTGGATTTGTGATTACTTTAATTTTATAAGATTGCGACAACAATTCTCCTGTCAGAAATGACCAACAAAAAGCTATACTCACCAAACCAATTAACTTTTTTAACTTTTCAAGATCTGTCATTTGTGTTACTTCTAAATTGAATCCTCTTGTTTTAAATTTATTAAATAACTTTTCTATAGTCCATCTTTGTCTGTAACCATCAATCCCTTCTTCAGGATGATAATTACTGACTAATATAAGATAATCATTGTCCGGCAATCGTTTTCCGCCTATATGCAGCATCTGCTTAAATATGACTACTTTCTTTGGATATATGAAGTATGTGAATCCTTTTTGCTTGTCCAGTAAATTCTTAATTCTTTTTCCTCCTTCTTTTCTGTGTTTGTTATATGTCAATGTATGCTTTACTCGTATGTGAAATGGAATCTCGTTTTTCACTAAATATGTTACCCAGTCTTCTCCGTCAAATTCTCTGTCGGCCACAAGTGATTTAATTCTTTCTTTAGGTAATATTCTTAATAACATCTCAAATAATTCTATTCGCTCTTTATAATTTGAGTTCCCTCTTTTGTTCAACAATTTCCAACATAAAGGAAAGGACATTCCTTTGTATACTAATGTTATCATTAAAATATTTATATCCTTTTTCCCAAATTTCCAGTTTGTTCTATCCATTGCAACTATAAATATTTGATGTTTTGGTAATAATGCTAAAAGCATCTTTCCTAGAAGTTCATAATGCATTGAAAATTGTTCGAAAAACCTCTGTATCCTTCGATAATTACTTTCTGTTTTGCTTTGAGTTGTGAAAACAGTCGCTATATCTGCCAAATTTACTGTCCTTGCCTTTATGAGGGATGTGATAAATAATGATAAGAATCTTGCTCGCCACTTATTCTTTATTGCTAAATTGTCTTGAAATATATTTTCCAATTGCTTTATATTATTACTCATAAGAAGTATTCCTTTCGTCTTTAAGTTTTGTTTGCTACTTACTTATAACAAAGGAATACTTTATTTTTTCTCCATTATTTTACTGTCGTGTGCATAGAAAAAAGGGAAAGCAC
>Ga0194056_10000282_pt1 | contig 26750 bp, 23 predicted proteins | sample SepL4413m_MetaG_FD_155458 | JGI IMG/M metagenome (GOLD analysis project Ga0194056, IMG submission 155458) | Anoxic zone freshwater microbial communities from boreal shield lake in IISD Experimental Lakes Area, Ontario, Canada - Sep2016-L442-13m | ecosystem: Environmental > Aquatic > Freshwater... | reverse complement strand
AATGATAATGATTATTACAAATTTGTGATCAGTACAGGAGGAACCATTTCAATTAGTCTGACCAATCTGCCTGCAAACTATCAATTGAGGTTACTCAATAGTAGTGGCAGTACATTGCAAACCTCATCCAATTCAGGTACCACCAATGAGCTCATCAACAGAACAGTTACGCCTGGAACCTATTATGTTCGGGTATATCCGGCCAATTCCAGCACCTGGAATGCAACAAGCTGTTATACCTTGAATGTGCAAACCATTACTGCTGCAAGACCAGCTGGTATAGAGATCACGCAGCCCGCTGCAAATGAGTTTTCCATCTATCCCAATCCTGCTTCAAATATGGTTAACCTGTTGATGAATGCGCCAAGGAATCAATCCATCGAAATTTCTATTGCCAATCAGGTGGGCAGTATCGTAGTGGCTAAATCATTGATCAGCACGGAGCAATCTGCGGTGTATAAACTGGATGTACATACATTGCCCAATGGCATGTACTTTATTAGGGTTAAAACCGGCGATAGTTTGCAAATGGCCAAACTGTTGATTAAGAAATAGACTTATTATTTTAATATTTGAAAGAGGCTGCAATCATTGCAGCCTCTTTTTTTGTAATTTTCATTATGAAATATTTGCTGCTGACCGGTTGCTTGTTATATTTCGGAACGATTGCCGCTCAACCATCGCCATCACATAATTTATCATTCGATCATTTGGCCACACGCTGGGATGAAGCCATTCCGCTGGGCAATGGATGGCTTGGTGCTTTGGTATGGCAGAAACAGGAAAAATTAAGGTTCTCACTCGATCGGGTAGATCTTTGGGATGATCGGCCCATGCCCAAAATTGATCAATTGAAATTTAACTGGGTAGTTGATCGGGTACAGCATAATGATTATGATACGGTTCAAAAAATAGGGGACGAACCCTATGAAAAATATCCGGCTCCATCTAAAATTCCGGGCGCTGCACTGGAATTCAATATTGGGGCATTGGGGAAAATAAAAAATGTATCGCTGGATATTGCCACAGCCATCTGTCATATTCAATGGGAGCAGGGAACAACACTTGAAACCTATGTGAGTGCTCAAACTAATTATGGAGTATTTGTATTTCGTAATCTTCCGGAAGAAATACCATTGAATTTGATCGCTCCTCCATACCAATCAACAAGCCCGGGAAAAAATAATAATTCAGTTGCCGGGCAGGGACTGGCAAGCTTAGGCTATGCGCCCGGGAAGCTAAGCAAGGGTGTACAGTTTATCAGGTATTATCAACCTGGCTATGGAAAAACAGCCTATGAAGTGATCGTGAAAATGAAATATCAGGATCATGAATTCAGGGGGAGCTGGACGATCAATAAAATAAACGGGAATCGTTCAACAATAAAGACGGTAACGGTAACCGATACCAGCAGAGATAACCATATTCAATGGTGGCGGGATTATTGGAGTCGTTCTTCTATTTCAGTTCCGGATAGTTTATTGGAACGCCAATATTATTTGGAGATGTATAAATTCGGTTCGGTAACCAGAAGCAATACGCCGCCTATTTCTTTGCAAGCGATCTGGACAGCCGATAATGGAAACCTACCACCATGGAAGGGCGACCTGCATCATGATCTTAATACTGAACTCAGTTATTGGCCGGGCTATACGAGTAATCATCTCAACCTTACGGCTTCCTTCAGCAATTGGATGTGGCAGGTGAAGGCCGAAAATGAAAAATGGACCCGCAGTTATTTTCAGGCAGGCGGATTGAATGTACCGGGTGTTACCACCATCAGCGGAAAACCCATGGGTGGTTGGATCCAGTATTCCATGAGTCCTACCACGGTGGCCTGGCTTTCACATCATATGTTTCTGCAATGGAAGTATAGCATGGATGATCAATTTTTAAAGCAACGCTGCGTTCCCTATTTTGAGGCAGCCGATACATATTTAAATAAGATCCTGGTTTGGGATATTGGTGTTCATGCCTATTTTCTGCCGCTGAGTTCCAGTCCGGAATACCACGACAACAGCATCAAGGCCTGGTTTAAAAATTATACCAATTACGATCTGTCGCTGATACGGTCGATGTATGGAAATTTAGCTTCACTCTATCGGGCACAGGGAAAAAAGGATAGTCTTTCGATGAAGGCATATCTGAATTTTTTTCCGCAGCTTGATGAAAACAATACCGGGCTTACAATTGCTCCCGGCCAAAACCTGGATGAATCGCATCGGCATCATGCTCACCTGATGGCCATCTATCCGCTGGGATTATTGAGTCCTGATGATAGCGCACAACAGGTAACCATTGATAAAAGTCTGAGGTGGCTTGAAAAAATCGGTACCCGCGAATGGTGTGGATACTCCTTCAGCTGGGCGGCTTGTTTGTATGCCCGGGCAAAAGAAGCCGATCATGCGGTAAAACAATTGCAAATTTTTGCTGCTGCATTCTGTTCACCCAATAGTTTTCATCTCAATGGTGATCAGCTGGGTGGAAAATATTCTTCCTTCACCTACCGGCCATTTACCCTCGAGGGAAATTTTGCTTTTGCGCAGGGGGTACATGAATTGCTGTTGCAAAGTTATCAGGGATATATTGAAGTGTTTCCTGCCGTGCCTGCCAGCTGGAAAGATGTTTCTTTTAAAACCTTAAGAGCTGAAGGCGCATTTTTGATCAGTGCAAAAAAAGAAGGAGGCGTGGTAGCGTCTATCACTGTTACAGCAACTGCAGGAGGAAAACTCTTACTGAAGCTTCCTTTTAAAACCTGGATCATTACCGGAATCGATCCCGGTGTGGTAACCGTGAATGACGGGATCGCTTCCACAGTATTGGCAAAAGGACAAACCATCACCATTAATAACGGATATGAGTAAACGAATTTTAATTGCCTGTTTGATCTTGTGCCTGCCTGTGCTCATGCTGGCGCAATCGGAAAAGCCAATACCCACAGCGGCGCAACTTCGCTGGCATGGACTGGAATTTTATCTGTTCATGCATTTTGGTCCAAATACCTTTACCGATAAGGAATGGGGAGCAGGAAATGAGCAGGAAGCCCTGTTCGATCCGGTTAATATGGATGCCGAACAATGGTGCAAGGTGGCTAAGGCAGCCGGAGCCAAGGGGATCATCATCACCGCCAAACACCATGACGGATTTTGTTTATGGCCCAGTAAATATTCCAAACATACCGTGCGTGAAAGTAATTGGCGTAACGGGAAAGGGGATGTGCTGAAAGATCTGTCGGCGGCCTGTAAAAAATATGGATTATTATTTGGCGTGTATATATCACCGTGGGACAGGAATCATCCTGATTATGGTACAGAAAAATACAACGATGTTTTTGTGAACATGATCAAAGAGTTGTTCAGGAATTATGGTCCCATTTGGGAATTGTGGTGGGATGGTGCCAATGGGGAAGGACCCAATGGTAAGCGGCAGCTGTACGATTGGAAAAGATTTGAAGCCACGGTTCGGTCAATATCTCCCCAAACAGTGGTATTCAGCGATATCGGTCCGGATGTCCGTTGGTGTGGCAATGAAAGCGGAATTGCGGGAGAAACCAACTGGAATCTGCTGGATACTGCCGGGTTCACAAGAGGAGCAGGCGGTCCGCCACAGGATTCATTGAACACCGGAAATATCAATGGCAAGAATTGGATACCGGCAGAATGTGATGTCAGCATCAGACCGGGATGGTTTTATCATCAGCAACAGGATTCGCTGGTGAAAACACCGGAAGAATTATTTCAGTTATACCTGAAATCTGTTGGGCGTGGTGCTAATCTTTTGCTGAATGTGCCTCCCGACAGACAGGGATTGATCCATGCTGATGATGTGAAAGCCTTGGAGGGATTTGCAAGATTAAAGACAGCAGCTTTTCAGCATGATCTGGCTAAGCAAGGAACCGGGTATGTTTTTACCGGAAGTAAGATCAAAAAAGTTCAGGCATTGAATGATGGTGATCTAAAAAGTTTTCAAATATCGACTAATGAAAAGAACAGTGCACTGGGGATCAGTTTTAAAAAAGCGGAATGGATCAATTGTGTAGTATTGAATGAGTTTATAGCTGCGGGGCAACATTGTAAGGGGTTCCGACTGCAATTAAAAGATGAACAACATACAGTGTTGAAGGAGATCAAGGGTACAACGATCGGGAATAAACGCATCATTTGTTTTCCCACCATGCGGGTTGCTGATATCAGTTTGATCATTGATGATCAAACGCAGCCAACATTGATCAGTGAAATTGCAGCGTACCGGTTGAAGGAATCGCTGGTCCAATAATATTAGCGGCCTTTAAAATCAGCTTTTCTTTTTTCGAGGAAGGCTGTGGTTCCTTCTTTCATATCTTCTGTGATGAAACAATCACCGAAGGCTTCCACCTCTTTATCAAAACCACTTTTACCATTGGTATAGGCACTATCGCTTACTACTGCTACATTCACACATTCAATGATCTTGCCAATGGCTACGGGCGCTTTGGTTTGTATGATGCCAAGTATTTCTTTGGTGCGGTCGAGCAGGCTTTCGGAGGTAGTTACATGATTGACCAATCCCATTTGCAGGGCTTCCTGGGCATCGGCCAGGTGAGCGGTCATTTGCAATTCCATACTTTTTCCTTTACCAACGAGTTGGGTTAAACGCTGTGTGCCGCCATAACCCGGTATCAGTCCAAGGTTCACTTCCGGTTGACCGAATTTTGCGTTTTCACTGCATAGCCTGAAATGACAGGCCATCGCCAGTTCGCAGCCACCACCCAGGGCGAATCCATTTACGGCGGCTACAATGGGTTTTTTACTATTCTCTATTTTGAAGAAAACATCCTGTCCTCTTTTGGCCAATGCCATTGCTTGTTCTTTATCCAATCCGCCAAACTCGGTGATATCGGCACCGGCTACAAATGCTTTTTGTCCTGCACCCGTGATGATCGCCGTTTTTATTTCCGGATTATGATATACTTCGTCGATGGCTTTATCCAGTTCAGTGAACACGGTAGCATTCAGGGCATTTAATTTATCGGGGCGATTGATCGTAATGATACAGATGCCGTTCTCAATGCTGGTTAAGATGGTTTGATACATGGGTTGGTTATTTTGAAAGGATGCTTAAAAATTTCTGTTTGCTTTCACCCATTCTTTGATATAATCGGCAATGTCGGTGGTAGTGGCTCCGGGTGCGAAGAGTTTGCCCACGCCCATCTCATGCAACAATTGCATATCATCTTCAGGAATGATCCCACCACCGGTGAGCAGTACATCCTGCATGCCTTTTTCTTTCATCAGCGCGATCAGTTTCGGGAATACCGTATTATGAGCACCACTGAGGATACTGATACCAATGGCATCCACATCTTCTTGTAATGCAGCGTTCACTACCATTTCGGGGGTTTGTCGTAAGCCGGTATAGATCACTTCCATACCTGCATCGCGCAGGGCTGTGGCGATCACTTTAGCGCCCCGGTCATGTCCGTCGAGGCCAACCTTGGCAACCAGTACTCTGATGGGTCTGTTCATAATTTTAAAATTAACCAAAAACCGCTATTGCGTTTTCAATTCTTTTGCAGGTATCCGTTTGGCCAATGGCTGATGCAATGGCAAATACACCCGGTCCCATTTTGCTACCTACCAGCATTACCCTCAGGATCATCTGCAATTCACCGATCTTAATATTCTTTTCAGTAGCCAGTTGTTTGCAGGTGTTTTCAACCGTTTCAATTTCCCAATTTCCCAGTTCAGTATAGTTCCGGATCAGCGTAGTAAAGAAATCCTTTTTGGCTTCATCCCATTTAGGCTTAACGGCTGCTTCATCATAAGAGGTAGGTGCATTGAAAAAGAAGGCAGCTTGTTCATAAAAATCGGGCAATAAACTGCAACGTTCTTTTACCAGGTTGAGCACCGTGATAAAATAAGCTTCATCATCAATATTGATGCCTTTTGCCGCGAATATTTCTTTTACCTGTGGCAGATAAGCGGTAACGGGTAATTTTTTTATCCATTCGTGGTTGAACCATTTTGCTTTTTCATAATCAAATTTGGCACCCCCTTTATGTACCCGGCTGATGGAAAATTTATCAGTGAGTTCCTGAATAGTAAATAGTTCTTGCTCGGTACCATCATTCCATCCCAGCACAGCCAGTAGGTTTATAAACGCCTCTGGTAAAAATCCCAATTCTTTGAATCCTTTTGTTAGGTCGCCGGATTTGGGATCGGTCCAATCCATGGCATAAACCGGAAATCCAAGCCGATCGCCATCCCGCTTACTTAATTTACCATTGCCATCGGGCTTTAGGATCAGGGGTAAATGTGCCCATTGGGGCATGGCATCCAGTCCAAATAAAAACTTCCATAATAAAATATGCACGGGTGCACTGGGCATCCATTCTTCTCCTCGGAAGGCATGGGTAATTTGCATCAGGAAATCATCAACCACCACGGCGAGGTGATAGGTAGGCATCCCATCAGCTTTCAAAAGAACTTTATCATCTACATTATTGGTATCAAACACCATTTCACCACGGATCATATCGGTAAACGATACAAATTCATTGGCATTGATCTTTATTCGTATCACATAAGGAACGCCATCTTTGATCAGCTTTTCTGTTTCTTCGGGTAGCAGGTTCAATGAGTTCCTCATGCTCATCCTGATATGGTGGTCGTATTGCAGACTTCCACTGCCCGATGCTTTCAGTCTTTCGCGCATGGCATCCAGTTCATCTGGAGTATCGAAGGCATAATAAGCATGACCTTCTTTTACCAGTTGATCGGCATATTGGCGGTAGCTGGGCTTTCGTTCGCTTTGGCGGTAGGGGGCAAAGGGGCCTCCGTGTAAAACACTTTCATCGGGTTCTAATCCACACCATTTCAGGCAGTTGAAAATATATTGTTCGGCTCCTTCCACAAACCTGCCCTGGTCGGTATCCTCTACCCTTACGATGAAACTACCCCCTTGTTGGCGGGCAAACAGATAATTATATAAAACGGTACGTACACCACCCAGATGAAGTCCACCGGTAGGGCTGGGTGCAAATCGAACTCTAATATTACTCATAGGCTGCAAAGATACGTAGCGACCATGTAGCAGGGCTATGCATTTTTTAGTTTTTTTAACAGGAAAACCAGGTGGGAACTGGCAATTTTAGCGGCGTTTCAACGTTTTACAGGCTGGGATTTTAAAACAGGCGCTGGGAGAATATAAAAAAAAGTTAAGGTTGAATTAAACCCGGGAGCCCATTCAGCATCTATATAAGACATTCATCAAAAACATTCACTCAAACCCAACAAACCATGAAAATTAAAATTCAATTTCTTCTGATGGCCGCTTTGGCCTTGTCAGTTAGCTTTATCAGCTGTAAAAAAACGGATTCAAATCCTGTGCCGATCGAAAATACCGATCTGGTTGCCCATTCAGATGATCAATCCAGTTTTGCACAAAGTACCGACGATGTAGCCAATGATGCCAATACCAGCATTGAAAACAATAATGCATTCAATGGTTTTGCTCCAGGCGAGATCACCATGGGCCCAACAGGTACCAATGGACCACTGGGTGTTATTTGCGGCGCTACTACCGTAATGGATTCCACTGCAACTTTAAGAAGGATCACCATTACCTACAATGGACTTAATTGTGCAGGTACACGTAACCGTGTTGGTGTGGTAGTACTGACTATGCCATTGGGACAACACTGGAAAGATGCCGGAGCGGTGCTTACGGTAGATATCCAGAACCTGAAGATCACCAGGGTGAGCGATGGAAAATACCATACCATCAATGGTACGGTGGCTTTCACCAATGTCACTGGCGGAAGGTTAAGGGATCTGTCGGCACTAGGCACCATCATTCATACTATTACTAGCAATGGCATGACCGTAACTTTCGACAATGGAACACAACGTTCATGGCAGATCGCAAAAAGGCGCACATTTACTTACGATAATGGTATCGTGATCACTACCATCGGTACGCATACAGAAGGTACTACAACCGGTGTATCAGAATGGGGAACCAACCGTTTTGGCAATGCATTTGTAACAGCCATTACTCAGCCTATGGTAATTCGTCAGGATTGCAGTATGCGATTAGTAAGCGGACAGGTTACACATACTAAACTTGCGGCAACTGTGGTGGTAACATTCGGATTGGATTCAGCAGGCAATCCCGTTAGCTGTCCTACAGGAACTTATTATTTTAAAATTGTTTGGACCAGTGCCAGTGGCATCGTAAGAACATTCATTCTTCCTTATTAATTCCCTCTGAAAATATAGCTATACGGCTGGTCATCATGATCAGCCGTTTTTTTATGTTGTTCTGTTAAAGATATTTTCAGCATTTGCAGATGTGATGGCAGCAACTTCAGCTGATGATGTGTTTTTTATTTCGGCCAGTTTCGCTACGATATAAGTTAAATAGCTGCTTTCATTTCTTTTTCCCCTGAAGGGAACTGGAGTAAGATAGGGGGCATCTGTTTCTAATACAAGATGTTGCATGTCGACCTGGGCAATTACTTCAGCAAGTCCCGAATTTTTATAGGTGAGCACACCGCCGATCCCCAGATAAAAACCTGCATCAATGATCTGTTTTGCCTGTTCCAGGTTACCGCTAAAGCAATGAAAGATGCCCCGGATCCCTTTTGAAATATAAGGCTGAATGGATTGAATGGTTTCATCCATAGCATTTCGGGTGTGTATCACAATGGGTACATCATATTGAATAGCCCAGGATGCCTGGATATTAAAGGCTTCGTATTGTTGTTGTTTAAAGGTAGTGTCCCAGTAAAAATCAAGGCCAATCTCTCCAATGGCTACAAATTTTCTTTGTTTTAGCCAGTGTTCTACCTTATCAAGTTCTGCTTTATAATGTTCATTTACAGAACAGGGGTGCAGTCCCATCATGGCAAAACATTTGCTGGGATAATTTTTTTCTAATTCCAGCATGCGTTCAGTTTCAGTACTGTCGATGGCCGGGAGGTAGAATTTTTTTACCCCTGCCAATTCAGCCCTGCTCATCAGCGCATCAATATCTGCTGAAAATTCTTTTAAGTAAAGATGACAATGTGTATCAGTAAGTTCCATATATCTTGAAAGCAAAAATGCTGAAAAACAATTACAAATAAAAAATATAATTACGTAATGCTATCGTTCTTAGTACTTCTTTATGAAACACTATGATCATTGATTCTTGTAGTGAAATCGCTCCTTTAAAATGAAATAAAACTACCCATTTTATATTACTAGTAATCGGAATGTAAAAAGTTCGTCATTTGGTTAAAAAATTATTGTTTATTTAAAGACAACAATGTACTTTTATCCTAGTTTTCATAGGGTACGGATTAAAAACGGGCCAGGGTTTCTACCCCGGCCCAATTTTTTTTAGTGAGGTTGAGTATAGGCACTATGCTGTATAGGGCACTCTGATTTTATCAAACCTGAATCCCAGGTCACTAAAATGCTTCAAAACTAGCGGCAATGCAAAGTGCATTTTTTCTTCTGCTTTCTCACTGTCATGAAATACGATAATGGATCCTTGTTTGCTGTTCCTGATCACATTGCTGGCGCATTGTTGAGGACTGATACTTTTATCAAAATCACCACTGAGTACGGTCCACATGATGGTGTGCATATGATAGCCCTTTCCGGCAAGGAGTTTCCTTTGAAAGCTGGTCATCTTGCCATAGGGGGGTCTGAATAAGTTTGAATCAATGATCAGTCTGGCCCGGTCAATATCTTTCAAATACAATTCATTGTTTGTTTTCCATCCGTTCACATGATTGAAACTATGGTTACCAACAGCATGTCCTTCATCCAGTATACGGCGGTAAACTTCAGGGTATTTCATCACATTATTTCCGATGCAAAAAAAACTTGCTTTGGCGTTATACTTTTTTAATTCATCCAAAACAAAAGAAGTGATAGTAGGATGGGGTCCATCATCAAAACTTAGGTAAATAGTTTTTTCATGACTGTTGATATCCCAGATGCGGTGCCGATAAATCTTTTTCAGCCAGGCTGGTGTTTTTACAAAGTAAAACATAGGGCAAATTATAGATTAATTCGATCATTTTGCTTGCTTATACAATCTATTAATTGGAAGATAGGTATGCAATGCCAGAATGGGCGCTGATCAGTATTGCTGTAGGATCTGCAGCATTTACCTATCCTAGCAAAAAATATTAGTCATATAAGGGCTGATGCTGTATTTTTGCCGTCCCTAAATAATGGAGACTTGTCCGAGTGGTCGAAGGAGCACGCCTGGAAAGTGTGTATAGGGGTAACTCTATCAAGGGTTCGAATCCCTTAGTCTCCGCAAAAAAGAACCTGGAAGGGTTCTTTTTGGTTAGTTATATCTCATACAATTTTAATCCCTTAGTCTGTGTATGAAAATTGAACGCTTCTTTGTATATATAATTCAAAGCAAAAAGGATGGTTCATATTATATTGGTCAATGTGATGATTTGGATTGTCGCTTGAGCAAACATAACGATGGGTTTAGTAAATATTCATCCAGTAAGCGACCTTGGAAGTTGGTGTATTTTGAGTTGTATGCCAGTCGTTCAGAAGCTATTCTTCGCGAAAAGCAGCTAAAAGCAAAAAAATCGCGAAAGTTTTTAGAATATCTGATTAGTAATAAATTTCAATAAACTATTTGTGGTCGAAGGAGTCCCGAAAGCCTTCGGGAGAAAGTGTGTATAGGGGTAACTCTATCATCCCGATTCATCGGGACGAATCCCTTAGTCTCCGCAACAAAGAACCTGGAAGGGTTCTTTGTTTTATGTTATACTTCAATGAAATATTTAACCCCTTAGTCTCCGCAAAAGAGAATCATTATGGTTCTCTTTTTTATTCCAGGATCTTTTCCATTTGCATACTTCTTGATCCTTTTATTAAAATGGCAACCTGTTTAAGATCTTGTTGATGAAACCATGCTTTTGCTTCGGTAGCATCCTTGAAATTTATATAGGGGTGGTTTATTTTATGATAATCGCCACCTACCAGTACAACATTTTTCCAGTTATATTTTTTAATCAGTTCAATTATTGCGCTATGCTCCTGCACACTTTCTGAACCCAATTCCATCATACCTCCAAGCATGAGTATTTTTTCAGGATCATTCATGTTGGCAAAATTTTCAATGGCGGCTTTCATGCTGCTGGGATTAGCATTGTACGCATCCATGATAATTTTATTGCCATCTTTTTTCAGTAATTGCGAACGACTGTTACTGGGCATATATGCTTCCAGGGCTGATTTTATTTTATCATCCGGCACATTAAAATATTTGCCCAGGCTAACGGCCAATAAGATATTGGGCAGGTTGTATGCGCCAACCAGATTGGTTTTAATTTCTTCGATTGCGGCACCCGAATGGATGGAAACGGTTAATAATTCCGAACTGTTTTTAACTGCACCAGTGATCGCTGCTTCCTTTGTGCCATAAGTGAACACATGGGGTATGCCGATACTCATTTCCCGGAGGTAATCATAATCCCACATTACAAAGGCAGAGCCGTTATGCAGCCTTAAATAATCGAATAGCTCACCTTTACCTTTACGGATACCTTCCTCTCCGCCAAAGCCTTCTAAATGGGCTTTACCGCAATTGGTGATAATGCCATGGGTAGGCATGCAGTATTCACAATATCCTGCAATTTCAAGCTGATGGTTGGCCCCCATTTCGATGATGGCTATCTCCGCATCCTGTTTTATTTTTAAGATGGTCAGGGGTATCCCAATATGATTATTCAGGTTGCCTGCTGTTGTATAAGTTATGTATGTTGATGACAGAACAGCATGGATTAATTCTTTTGAAGTGGTTTTTCCATTGCTGCCTGTAATGGCTATAAAAGGGATTGGGGTAGGTGAATTATTAAATTGAACACGATGGTATTTAGCCAGTTCCTGCAGGCAGGTAAGCACATTGGGTACCTTGATGATCCTGTTGTTTTGCGGGCCATGATAATCATCTGTAATGGAATAGGCTGCACCGGCCTGTAGGGCTTGTTCTGCAAACTGGTTTCCATTGAAATTGGGTCCGGTGAGGGCAAAGAACAGATCACCGGCTTTCAGGTTTCTGGAATCAGTTTGAATGGAAGGGTACTGTAAATAGATGTTGTATAATTCGGGGATCAGCATTTTTCAAAATTAATGCAGAAGCAGTAATTAATGGGCATAAAAAAACCTCCCGATGATTCAGGAGGTTTTTATCTTAAATATTTTCTTATTTTTTCTTACCCTTGCCTTTGGCTGGATTTTGTTTACGCTTGGCAAAATTATTACCTTCTTTAAATCCAGGTCCTTCAGGAGGTCCTAAATATGTTTGTGCACAACGGAAACCAACGGTGCTGGCAGATTGATCTTCTTCCATAAAACGGCGGGTTCCTGGAGATAACCAATAAGGTCTGTCATTCCAGCTACCACCTTTAATTACCCTTGATTTGTCGCTGATCAAAGAACTTACACCATAACCATAATAAACTCCGCTGGCTGTATCGCCATCCAAGTAATTGATCACATTATTGTGCTGGTAGTTATTCCTGTTCTTCACCTCTTCATCAGAGATATCTACTTTTTTCAGGCGACCCATACTATCTCTTTCAAAAGCACCTGAGCTATTCTTATAAAATTTCTGGAATTTATTTCCACGGAAATAGTTGAAATCCTGTCCATCAGTTGGTGTCATTGGCCTGTACACATCACCTACCCACTCACTTACGTTACCACTCATATTATATAAACCAAAGGCATTGGGGTAAAAAGATTTTACGTTACCAGGGATGGCGGCACGATCATTCAAACCACCGGCAACACCCATGTTATCACCACCACCGCGCTTGAAGTTGGCCAGGAATTTACCCTGCCAGCTACCTCTGCGGTTATCACGCAATCCATTTGGATTATTGCTCCAGGAGTAGATCTGTTGGTTAGAGAATAATTCTTCACCACTCTTAGATTCTTTTACACGGGGTGAAGGGTTTTGAGAAAGCATGCCATAAGCGGCATATTCCCATTCAGCTTCAGTAGGCAGGCGATATCCCATATTTAAAATACCATCTTCCATTCTTACTGTAGAACGAGCTTTTCCATTGGCATCCTTTAAAGTTGCCTTTTTGGGTTTTCCCTTACCTTGGATCAGGTCGGGCGACATCAGGTATGTTTCTGTATTAAACGATCCGTCGGCACCGGCACCTTTCATTTCTTTTTTAATGGCACCTTTTTTAAGGTAGCCGCCTTTTTCAAGGTTCAATTCATTGACCCTGTCTGTTCTCCAGATACAAAAATCATGTGCCTGCTGCCAGGAAACGCCTACTACAGGATAATAATTGTAAGAAGGATACCGGAAATAATATTCCACATAAGGCTCATTGTAAGCCAGTTCTTCGCGCCAAACCAATGTATCAGGTAAGGCCCTGCGAAGGATAGAAGTATCGTTGGAGAAAGTATTTTCAAGCCAATACAGATATTCACGGTAATGAACATTGGCTACCTCTGTTTCATCAATGAAAAATGATGGTACTGTAATACGGCGGGGAACATTGTTCCAATCGCCCATCACATCCTCATCTTTGGCACCCATGACAAAGGAGCCACCCTGAACAAATACCAATCCAGGACCAGCTTTAGGGTATTTTACTTTAGCAACATGAAAGTTCCCCATGTTCTTATCGTCGTAATTCCAACCTGTGGCGGATGATTTGGAAGATTTTTTGCCAAAAATGCTACCTTTTTTACAGGCAGTTAAGGAAATGGCGGCAACCACCAGGATCATTAGATTCTTTCCGGAAAATAGTTTTTGCATGTACATTCGTTTATCGTATTGTTTAACGAAAGGTTTTCTTAATTATTGTATGGGGTTATACTGGCTGCGAATATAAATACTTTAAACGATATAGGCATCCTAAAAGATTTTTTTTGGGTGCTTATTCCCTTCTGGCAGGGTACATATTCGTCATTATCCTCACAATATTTTTATACTGAATATATGTTTGATAAGCCTTGGTTCCTTTTTCAAAGTCTGTAATGATTACCAATTGTGACTAATTGACCAGCCATTGCGGGCATTTCAGTACAATTAATTCATATCGCGAGACCTTCACCAGTTCCAGGCTCCACTAAAAACGTGATTTAGATCTACTTATTGCCATGCCGGAAAGTAGTCTGGATTGGTAATACAGGTCATTGGGCAGGCAAATTATTTTTTCAATCGGGCATGCAACTTATCCTGAAACTTGGTTGTCTGTATGTTAGATTAACCAAGTCCCCCGAATTAAGTGGACTTTAAGCTCTTTGTTTTTTGCATTTTTAGTGGATAGCAACTGATCGGTAATGCTGAAATCGCTGGATCAAACTTGATATAAGAATTCTTCGTAATTCTATCTAAGCAGCATTGCCATCAGTATTGGGTTTGTTCCATCAGTGAAATTAGTAAATGCAATAATGGGAGGGTGTAAATCGTTCTTATACACAGGAATTGTATATATGGAAGGATTTGGAGGTTACGGGTGATTTACTCCGTAATTTTGGCCACTTACCAGTTTGAGGTATTGTTCAGGAATAAAAAGCACGTATCTTTGGGTACAGAATAAGATTTTTTAGTTTTTTTTAACAAGATTTTATAATTTAGTTGTTCATTTCAAGAAAACTATTATTTTTACAACTAAATAGAACCATAAAAATTAACGCTTATAGAGGTAAGTCTACCTAACCAAGACAAAACAAAACGCATGAAAAAAGTAACTTTGAAACTAACTGCCTTAGTTATGTTACTGGGAGGAGCAATCACTGTATCTAATGCCCAGACAACGCCAATCAACGTAGTAACATCAGCTGTTCCGTTCTTACGTATAACACCAGATGCCCGCAGTGGGGGTATGGGAGATGCCGGAATTGCAACTGCACCTGATGCAAATTCTAATTTCTCAAACATTGCGAAGACTCCATTTGCTACAGGCAAAGCTGCAATAGCAATGAACTATGTTCCTTGGTTGAGAGATTTATCTGTTAATGATGTTTATTTGGCTTCTTTGGCTGGATATTACAAATTGGATGATCAACAGGCTTTGACTTTATCTTTAAGGTATTTCAGTCTTGGTAATATCCAATTCACTGACAATTTGGGTAACGATCTTCAGACTTTCCGTCCGCGTGAGTTTGCTGCTGATTTGGGTTACTCTAGGAAGTTATCTAAGAAAAATGCCGTGGGTATCGCTATCCGTTACATAAATTCTAACCTTGCTAGTGGTACTGTTAATGGTACTTCATACAAAACAGGTTCTTCTGTTGCAGGAGATTTACATTTTTATCATGATGGTTTGAATGCAGCTGGTCAAGGATTTAGCTGGGGTGCTACTTTAAGCAATCTCGGATCTAAAATCTCTTACACAAGCGATGCTACTCAAAAAGATTTCATTCCTGCTAATTTAGGTTTGGGAGCTTCTTATACCAAAGTGTTCGACGAAAGCAATAAAATCACTTTTGCTGTAGACATTCACAAATTACTGGTACCAACTCCTCCAAATGTAGGCGACTCAGCTAAATTGGCTGATTACCGCAAAAAAGGCGTTGTTAGCAGTTGGTTAAGTTCATTCCATGATGCTCCAGGTGGTGGATCAGAAGAAATCAAAGAAATCAATGCTTCTATTGGTGCTGAATACTGGTACAATAATCAGTTTGCTTTCAGGGCTGGATATTTTTATGAGAATCCAGCAAAAGGAAACAGGAAATATTTCACAGTAGGTGCTGGTTTAAAGTATAACATGTTTGGTTTGAACTTTGCTTATCTTTTCCCTTCAGGAAATGGTGTAAATCGCAATCCATTGTCTAATACTTGGCGTTTTGGTTTAATCTTCAATTTCGCTTCTAAGTAATTTTGTTTCAATATTATTTGCAAAAGGCCATCAATTATTGATGGCCTTTTTGCATAAGCTAGATTAAGTAAGTAGGGAAATCAATTACCTTTGTTGAGTACATAAATGCTTAACAACTCATTTATTTACTATTATCTTATGTCTTATAGAATTGGCTCTGGGGTTGATTACCATCAATTGGTTGCCGGCAGAAAATTATGGGTCGGGGGAGTAGAAATTCCTCATGAAAAAGGATCTCTTGGGCATAGTGATGGAGATGTATTGTTGCATGCCATCTGTGATGCCATGCTGGGTGCCCTGGCCCTGGGCGATATCGGTCATCATTTCCCGGATACAGATCCGGAGCTGAAAGGGATCGACAGCAAAATCTTATTGGCAAAAACAGCCTTGATCATTACTCAAAAAGGATACGAGTTGGTGAATATTGATTCAACGATTTGTTTGCAAATTCCAAAAATAAATCCATTTGTATTGCACATGCGCGAAGCAATCGCCGGAGTACTAAAGATACACATCGACTGTGTTTCTATTAAGGCAACCACCACCGAAAAAATGGGATTTGTGGGAAGGGAAGAGGGATTGGTGGCCTATGCAACAGTTCTCCTAAAAAAAGCATCTACTGAATAAAATTCATCTTGAAAAAATTTACTGTCCTATATTTTTTTCTGCTGTTCACCCTGGCTGCGGCTGCCCAAAAGCAAGCCAATATCTGGTATTTTGGTACGCGTGTTGGACTTGATTTTAATCAAACACCTCCTACACCACTTTACAATAGTGCAATCAATGGCGTTGAAGGGACTGCAGTGATATCCGATCAGGATGGGAAGCTGGTATGCTATACCGATGGATTAAACTTGATCAATAAGGGTCACACTCCCATGAAGAATGGCAATTTGTTATTGGGTGATGTGAGCAGTACTGATAATGTGATCTTTGTTCCCCAACCCGGTAATGATAGCATCTATTTTCTTTTTACCATTGGCGCAGCATACAAAACCGGTCAGGGGTTCAGGTACAATGTGATCAATATGCGCAGGGACGGAGGGTTTGGAGAAGTGATGAATAAAAATGTGTTGATCGAACAGGAAGCCTATGAAAAAGTTGCGGCTATCCGTCACTGTAATAATAAGGACGTATGGGTACTGATCCACAAATGGAATTCGGATGAGTATGATGCTTATCTGGTAACAGCGGCTGGAGTTAGTACCACGCCTGTGATCAGTCATACCGGTTTGGTGATCACCGGTATCCAAAGCAATGCCATTGGTACATTGAAATTTTCGGCCGATGGACAACATGTTGCTGCCGTTCATGCCTACGATAATAATTTGATTGAGTTATCCGATTTTAATAAGCTCACGGGTTTCATCAGCAACCCGGTAAGATTTAGTCCCGACCCCCTGGGTGCGCCACAAACATTTACCGGTGTATATTCCGCCTCTTTTTCACCGAGTGGTAACTTATTGTATGTGTCAGACAATATCATTTCTGATGAGCCTAGTTCTTTATATCAGTATGATATCAGTTCACACAATGCGGCAACCATTACTGCGAGTAAGCAGGTGATCGCCCACCCCTCACCTTGGTTTTCAGGAGTGTTACAAACGGGTCCGGATAAAAAAATGTATATGGCCATGCTCGGCGATACCGCTTTAACCGTAATTGAAAATCCGGATGTGTATGGATTGGGTTGTAACTATAATTATAATAAGATCTTTCTTGCCCGTGATAATGGTGTGCCTGTTCAGTTTGGCCTGCCTAATTTTATTCAAAGTTTTTTCGATCCCGGTTCTAATCCCTATGATTTTTCCCGTTCGGGCAACTGTTCCAGTCTGGATGTGCCTTTCACCCTCACCAGAACCAATGCCATTGATTCAGTAAAATGGAATTTCGGAGATGGACAAGGTTCTCAGGCATTGGCACCTATTCATCATTTTAATATTGCCGGCTCGTATGATGTTCAGCTCATTGTTTATAAAATTGATTGTTCTGGCCTTAATGATACCATCACCCATACCATTTGGGTAGCAGGTCAATCTGGTTTTTTGGGTGCTGATACCGGCACCTGCGGATTGATTTCCTTTCAGGTAGGAATAGATCCGATCGCCAGTGCAAGTTATTTGTGGAATACCGGCGCCAGTACCAATGCCATCACAATCGATACATTTGGATTGTATTGGCTAAGGGTAGAGCAACATGGTTGTTCAGTAACCGATTCGATAAATGTATATAAAAAACCGGCACCGGTTGCCAATATTCAGGGAGATACCCTGGTTTGTCCAGGCCAACCCGTGATCTTGCAAGCCGGTACAGCCACTGCCAATAGTTATTTGTGGAATACGGGTGCAGTAAGCCCTTCTATAATCGTCACTACTCCCGGATCATATAAGATTATAGTAACCGGAAACGCCTGCGATGCCGCTGATTCGGTAACGGTAACCTGGGGAGATTGTGAAGCCTTTGTGCCCACTGCTTTTACACCCAACCAAGATGGGTTAAATGATAAATTTGGCGTGGCCGCAGGATTTATAGCCCGTAATTTTTCTTTAAGGGTGTACGATCGATATGGCCATATCATTTTTGAGGCTGAAGACAATGCTACAAAATGGGATGGTACCTATAAAGGTAAGGCAATGCCCGGGGGCGCTTATACCTGGATCATGTCGTATATCAATACCCGTGGCTTTAAACGAGCGATGCAGGGATCGGTGTTACTTATCCGCTAATTGAGAAATATCTTTCTGCGATTTCTTTCGTGATGATTAACTTTGTTTGCATGCAACAGGTGACCGTAAATATTGTAAATACATCTAACAATCCCCTACCAGAATATGCTACTGCTGGTTCTGCCGGAATGGATCTTCGGGCCAATCTGGAAACTCCATTGAGTTTGCAGCCATTGGAGCGTAGCCTAGTACCCACCGGGTTATTTATAGAATTACCACAGGGTTTTGAAGCCCAAATAAGGCCTCGCAGCGGATTGGCACTGAAGCAGGGAATTACTTGCTTAAATTCGCCCGGAACTGTGGATAGTGATTATCGGGGCGAACTCAAAGTGATACTGATCAATTTGAGTGATACGGTACAGGGAATACAGCATGGCGACCGGATTGCACAGATGGTGATTGCCAAAGTGGAAAGAGCTGAACTGATTCAAGTGGAGGAATTAGCCATATCTGTAAGAGGAGCGGGCGGCTTTGGTCATACGGGGATACAATAGATTAAGTTAACTAGGATAAAAAAATAACATGAAGCGTATCATTGCAGTTTTTATTACCCTTATTTTATTAGGCGCCTTAGCTAGTTGTAGAACAGCCAAACATATCAATAAGGCAATTGGTCCTAAAATTCCTAAAGATACCATTGCTGTTATTGCGCCTAATACACAATATGCCGACTCTATCAATATGATCAATAATACCATGAGTCATTTGCGCAGTCACTATATCAACTTCAAAACGTTTAATGCAAAAATCAAGGTGGAGTATGAAGACACAAAAGGGAAACAACCTGATATCACGGCTATTGTGCGGATCGTGAAGGATAGTGCTATCTGGGTTTCCATTACCGTTCCTATTGCTTTTGTAAATTATGAGGCCTTTCGGATGTTCATCACCAAAGACAGCGTGATCCTGATGAATAAACAAAAAAAAGAAGTACAGTATCGGTCCTTGGATTATTTGCAGTCGATCACTGAATTGCCTTTTGATTTTAATACCATTCAGGAATTGTTGATCGGCAATCCGGTATTTCTGGATAGCAATGTAGTATCCTATAAAAAACTGGATGATAAGATATTGCTTTCAACAGCCGGTAGTTTTTTTAAACATTTACTTACCCTCTCGTCCGATAATTATTTATTGTTGCACAGCAAACTGGATGATGTGGATATGAGTCGTAACCGAACAGCTGATATCACGTACAGTGATTTTGAGAATAAACTCGGCTTTGAATTTTCTACTTATCGGGAAATTATTGTGTCGGAAAAGAACCGGCTCGACATTCGGCTTAACTTTAAGCAGTATGAGTTTAACAAAGATTTATCAGTATCATTCAATGTCCCCAAAAATTATAAACGGAAATGAGCGTTCTTCTGAATTATGCACAGGGTGTGGGTTTTAACAATGCCTGATTTACCTGTTTGAATTGTATTTTTGATCAAATTAAATATTGCGCTCATGGTAAAAATCACTTTCACAACAATTGTTTTTATTTTTTTCAGTGTACTGGCTATTGCACAACAGCCTACTCGGGAAGAATTGGAAAAACAGCGCCAGCAATTGAAGAAAGAGATCGAGCAAACAGAAAGGATGTTGAATGAAAATAAGGGTAAGACAAAAGAGAATTTCGTGCAATGGAAACTGGTGAATGATAAAGTGAATCTGCAAGACCGTGTGATCGAGAATCTGAACAAGGATATTGATCTGCTGGATAACAATATGTATTCGATTCAGAAGGACATCAACCGCTACGACAGGCTGTTGGATACCCTGAAACAGGAATACGCAAAAAGCATGGTGTATGCATACAAGAACAGGAGTAATTATGAATTCTTGAGTTTTATTTTTTCTGCTGCCAGTTTTAATGATGCCATGAAACGCATCGCCTATTTGAAAAGTTATCGTACTTATCGTGAGATGCAGGGTGAGAATATCCTGCGTACCCAGGAGTTAAGGAGGCAACGGATAGAAACGCTTACCGGAGTGAAAGAGAAGAAAAATATTGTGCTGGATGACAAGAGCAAGGAAATGGAAATTCTGGAAAAGCAGAAAGCAGAAAAAGACCGTATTCTAGCAGAACTTAAAAAACAGGGCAAACAGTTGAATTCACAATATGCGGCTAAGAAAAAGCAATTGACGAAAGTAGACAATGCCATTGCCGCTGCCATTAAAAAGGCCATGGATGAAGCAAAGAAATTGGCCATTGCAAAAGCAGCAGAGGAAGAAAGGAAAAGGCTGGCAGCCGAAAAATTAAATACCAAGGTGGTGACAACTTCTGGCAACCCTACCGCTGTTACAAAGGTGCCGGTTATCCCCTCTCGTAAACCGGTAGTGAAAAAAGTAGAAGAAAGTGTTTTGCTCAACCCGGATAATATCAACGTAAATATCAGTTTTAAGAATAGCAGGGGAGTATTGCCATGGCCGGTGGATAAAGGCAGAGTGCTGATGCATTACGGTTCTAATCAACTTCCAAGCGGATCTACCCTAGTTATGACGGGAGTTACTGTAGCTACTGAAATAGGTACTTCAGTTAAGTCTGTGTTTGAAGGGGTGGTGTCCAGGGTAATGTATGTAGATGATATTCAGGTGGTGATTATCCAGCATGGTCAGTTCTTCAGTACCTATAGTGGTTTATCGAGCGTATCTGTACAAGCCGGACAAACTGTAAAGTTGGGTCAGATCATTGGTAAGGCAGGAGCTAACCTTGAGGGGATAGGGGCGGTTGATTTTTATATCAACGATGAAAAAAATAATTTTGATCCTGAAAAATGGTTGAGGCCAAGATAGATCATATCATTCTTTTGTACAAGGCCTCGTACTGGGGCACTATATTTTCTATATCGAATTTTTTTGCTTGTTGTAAGGCGTTGCCTTTAAATTGAGCCAGGCTGGCCGCATCTTTTAGAATGATGAGTGCATTATTACTCATGTCTTCCACATCACCTACATTGCTCATGAATCCACAGTAACCATTGACAATGATCTCTGGCAAACCGCCGGCATTGGTTGATATTACCGGTACTGATGCTGCCATGGCTTCCAGTGCCGCCAATCCGAAACTTTCGTATTCACTGGTGAGTAAGAACAGGTCGGCAATGGGTAAAATATCTTCCATTTGTTCCTGCTTACCCAAGAACTTGATGGCATTGTGTTCTTCGCAATTGCGGGCGTTGGCTTCAATATGGGTACGTTCGGGGCCGTCGCCAAGCAATAATAAGGTAGACGGCATTTTTTTATTGATCAGTAAAAATGTGGAAATAACATCTTCTACTCGCTTTACTTTTCTGAAATTAGAAGCATGCACAATGATCTTTTCTCCATTGGGGGCGATCAGTTTTTTAAAGGCGTCGACCGGTTTTTTGTGAAATCGTTTTACATCTACAAAATTGTGGATGACCTCAATATCCTTATCAATTTTAAAATTCTTATAGGTTTCTTCTTTCAGGTTATCCGACACAGCCGTTAGCGCATCACTTTCATTCATGGAAAAAGTTACAACCGGGCTATAGGTCTTGTCTTTTCCCACCAGGGTGATATCTGTTCCATGTAAAGTAGTGATGACCGGTATTCTCCTACCTTCTTTTTCTAATATCTTTTTTGCCATATAGGCAGCGGCAGCATGGGGTATTGCATAATGCACATGTAATAACTCAACGTCATTATTGGTGATCACATCTACCATCGTACTGGCCAGGGCGGTTTCATATGGCGGGTAATCGAAAAGCGGGTAGGTAGGTACCCGAACTTCATGATAAAAAATATTAGCATGAAAACCACTCAGCCGAACCGGTTGCTGGTAGGTAATAAAATGAATGTTATGGCCTTTATCGGCCAAAGCTTTGCCCAGTTCAGTTGCTAATACACCACTTCCGCCGAAGGTTGGGTAACATGCTATGCCAATGTTCATAAGGTTTATTTTAAAGTATTCGATCAGGGGTCATCACTAGTACTGCAATTTACAGATTTCAACATTTATCAGGGCCACCGTTCATATAATGGCAAATTTGTTGTGGTAGCCTTCCTAATCCATGATTGGGTTTCGGTTGAATTTATCGTTAGCAATGGCATCTGTAAAATCGGTGCTGAACCGGGATAATTCAGTAAATTTGGTTTAATATAATTACATATGAGCAATAAATTTTTATTAATATTTATTTGTCTGTTTTTTTCGTCTGCAATTGTGCAAGCACAATCTGATGATTCAATAGTCATTAAAAGGCTGTCGGATGATATCATGACCAACGGAACGGCATATGAGAACCTTCGTTATCTCTGCAAAAAAGTAGGTCCCCGGCTCAGTGGATCTCCGGAAGCTCAAAAAGCTGTGGAGGCAAGTTTTGTGATGCTGCAACGTGCCGGTGCCGATACGGTTTATCTTCAGCCTTGTATGGTGCCCCATTGGGTACGTGGCGAAAAGGAAACCGGTTATATCATGGGTGCTGATGGGTCTAAACATGAACTCCGTCTTTGCGCCTTGGGGAATTCGGTAGGTACCGGTAAACAAGGGCTTACGGGTAATTTGGTAGAGATCAAGAGTTTTTCTGAGTTGGATGCTTTAGGAACAGCAGGAATACAAGGCAAGATCGTGTTTTATAATTTCCCGATGAACCCAACGTATATACGCACTTTTATGGCCTATGGCGAAAGCGGAGTTTCCAGAACAAAAGGACCGGCCCGCGCTGCCAAGTATGGAGCTATCGGTGTATTGGTAAGGTCATTGGCCAGTAATCCTGATGATTTTCCACATACTGGAGTTACTGTATACAATGATTCCTTTCCTAAAATACCAGCGGTTGCCATTAGTACTAATGATGCGATATGGTTGAGCAATAGCCTGAAATCATCCCCATCTATAAAAGCATTTTTTAAAACCAGCTGTGAAATGCTTCCCGATGCACCCTCATTCAATGTGATCGGAGAGATCCGGGGAACGGAATTTCCCGAACAGATCATTACCGTAGGTGGCCATATGGATAGCTGGGACCTGGCAGAAGGAGCCCAGGATGATGGTGCAGGGGTGATGCAGAGTATAGAAGTACTAAGAGCATTAAAGGCATCCGGAATTAAATTAAAACGCACCATTAGGGCCGTGATGTTTATGAATGAAGAAAATGGTGGTCGTGGTGGCGATAAATATCTTGAAATAGCCAAGGCTAAAAATGAAAAACATATTTTCGGATTGGAAAGTGATGCCGGAGGATTTACGCCGCGTGGGTTTGGACTCGACATGTCTGAAACACAAAGAGCAAAGGTGGGTGGCTGGAAAAAATATTTCTACAATTATGGAGTGTACGATTTTACTGCCGGTGGAGGAGGTTCAGATATCGGTCCATTGAAACAAATTGGAACGGCCTTGGCTGGACTAAGCCCTGATAGTGAGCGGTATTTCGACTTGCATCATGCAGCTACAGATACATTTGAGGCAGTGAGTAAGCGCGAGTTACATTTGGGTGCAGTGAATATGACCGCCTTGATATATCTGGTAGATAAATATGGTTTATAACATTAAAAAATATTGATCATGGAAGGCGAAAAATCAATTCAGGAGCAACCTCAAAAAAAGAATGGATTCCGAAAATTTATGAACAGATTCCTGCTTGTTGTGTTGTTGGTGGGTGCCATTATTTTCTGGTGGAAATATTATTATGTTTTTGGCGAAGGCGTTAAATCAGGCGAACTGAACTATGTGGTGAAGAAAGGTAACCTGTTCAAAACATATGAAGGGAAACTGATACAATCGGGGTTCAGGTCGCAGACCCCGGGCTCGATCAATTCGTATGAATTTGTTTTTTCGGTTACCAATGACAGCATCGCGAATATATTGATGAACAATAGTGGAAATTATTTTGATCTGCATTATAAAGAATATAAGGGAGCTATTCCCTGGAGAGGTTACAGCGAATTCATCGTGGATAAGATCATCAGTATGAAAGCTGTGGCACGCTAAACCTTATCCTGCATATAACAGAAAGATCACCGGTTTTTTATGCAAGTCTAGTTTTTCTTGCTTCCATTCAGCAACCGTCTTTGTTTTGATGTACTCATTTGCAGAAGTGATCTCGGAAGCTATGCATATTCGTGTATTGGGTTTACATGTTTTTAGCAAGGTTTCGAGGAGTTGATTATTCCGGTAAGGAGTTTCAATGAACAGCTGGGTACTTTTTTTCTTTTGAGAATTTTGTTCAAGGGCAACAATGGCTTTTGTTCTTTCCTGTACGTCGATGGGGAGGTATCCTAAAAATTCAAATTGCTGTCCATTCATGCCGCTGGCCATTAAGGCAAGCAGTATAGAACTGGGCCCTACCAACGGGTGTATCCGTGCATTCATTTGCTGGGCAACGGCTACCAGTATTTGTCCGGGGTCAGCAATGCCCGGACAACCGGCTTCGCTCATGATGGCTATATTTTTACCTTCCCTGATATGCTGTTGAAATGCAGCAATCACCTCATCCTCTGTTTTATGAATGGTATACCAGGTATAGTCATCGATAATGATGTCTTTGCAGATCGCTTTTAAAAACCTTCTGGCTGTTCTTTCATTTTCGGCAAAGATCACCTGACATGCTTTTACCGCATCAATAATATAAGGTGGAATCGTTTGTAAAGCCGATTCGTCCAATACTGTGGGGATAAGAAAAATGTTGGAGTTCATCATATCGTTACGATATCGCCGCCAAATGCGGGGTTATCTGATTTTGTTTTGTATAAACTGATGGTAGCTGCAATTACTCCATAACCCGGAGCCAGTATCCAGCCCAGGAAGGGGATAAGGTGCATCATATAGAATATCATGCCATTGCCAATGGCGAGCCCTTTATGCCTTCCAATGAATGATATACTTTGTGAAGGGGATAATTTATTTCTTTCAAAACTATAATCGAGCATGGAGAACCCAAAATAATAACATTCGATAAGTAAGGCAATGATGGGGGTGATCCATCCTACAACAGGAATAAAAGACAGGAGCAGAATGGAAATGGTATACACGGTTTGCCATAACATATTGCGTAGGGCAAGTTTAATGCCTCGGATCATGTCTTTCATCAATTGTTTAAAATTGAAGGGGTAGGATTTTCCTTCAATGATGGCTTCTGTTTTTTCGCTTAGCCATGCAAACAAAGGTGAACCAACGATCAGGAAAAGATATTTGAACAGCGAGAAATAAAAAAGTATCAATACCAATTGTAAGATCACCTGGCCAAAGATCAGAAAAAAACTCAGCCAGCTGTTTTGCATTTGTTGCATCCAGGCCTTTACACCTGTTTCCGATAGCATGAATTCAATGGCCCTGTTGCTGGAGATCCAGAACAGATAAATGCCCAGGCAGAAAACAATGGCATAGATCAGTCCGGGTATAAATATCCATTTCCACAACCGGTGTTTATTGATGAACCGGTGAGCAAAATAATACGCCTGTATGGAGGTGATGATTTCTTTCAGCATGTCCTAACTTGATTAATGAATGCGCAGTTTTTGCTATATATTCTGATGTTGTATATTAGCTTAAAGTTAAAGATATAATGAAGAAGTTGGACATCAAATTTTATGAACGGGATCAAGTAATAGATATTGCCAGAGAATTGATCGGTAAAATTCTGGTAACGAAAGTTGATGGAGTTTGTACATCCGGGCGAATTGTAGAAGCGGAGGCCTACCAGGGCGTTATCGATCGGGCATGCCATGGATTTGGGGGAAGAAGAACGGCCCGGAACGAACATATGTATGCTCCTGGTGGAACAGCCTATGTATATATCTGCTATGGGATGCATCATTTATTCAATGTGGTCACCAATAAACCGGAAGTGCCTGATGCAGTATTGATCAGGGGTATAGACCCTCTCGAAGGCATAACTACTATGCTTAAACGCACTGGAAAAAAAGTAGTTGATCGCACATTGACCCGGGGGCCGGGAAATCTTTCTCGCGCCCTGGGCATCACAAAACTCAACTCAGGCCTAAAACTTACCGGCAATACGATCTGCATCATGGATGATGGAAAAATGATTCCCGAGCATGAAATTGGTTGCAGCAAACGTATTGGGGTTGAATCGGCCGGTGAAGCAGCAAACTACTGTTATCGGTTTTATCATAAAGGCAATTTGTTTGTCAGTGCTTCTCCTTCAAAGTAAATAGTTAAAAAAATCCCGCCTCATGGAGGCGGGATTGAATATTGACTT
>Ga0194056_10000277_pt1 | contig 26867 bp, 22 predicted proteins | sample SepL4413m_MetaG_FD_155458 | JGI IMG/M metagenome (GOLD analysis project Ga0194056, IMG submission 155458) | Anoxic zone freshwater microbial communities from boreal shield lake in IISD Experimental Lakes Area, Ontario, Canada - Sep2016-L442-13m | ecosystem: Environmental > Aquatic > Freshwater... | reverse complement strand
AAAAGCTACGGCGAGAGGGTCTTGTGAAGGTGGAAGGCTACGGTCCAGGCAGCCTTTGGCGTCTTCCGCCAATGACTACGAATGAGCTAAAATAGACTATGAATGGCTGGAATAGACTACAAATATGATTTTTAATGACTACGAATGACTACGAATGACTACGAATGGCTACGAATATGCGTCTCTACCTTCCCCAAGCCAGGCCGATATACCATTGCCGTAAAGGTGGTGGACATTTTCGGGAACGACACCATGACGCTCATGACGGTCACGGCGGGGTGAACCACAAAAGCAAAAACCCAATCTGAAACGTTGCAGATTGGGTTTTTGAGCTTTACCTACTTCAGAGATGTGAGCTTCGGCAGATCTTGCAGGCAAGCCTGGGCTTTGCGATTTTGTATTGATTCGTTCAACCGTGGTGTTGTGGATTACTAGACTTAACTCTTGTCGCGAGTTCTTCAATCCTTTGTCTCGCCTTGGCAAGGGAGGGGGCGCGTTTGGCTGCTGAATTGATGTCCCATGTCGCCACGAGAGAGCAGAGAAATTCGTTATACTCCGGCCCGATTATCGCAGTGGAACCTGGCGTCGGGAGCAGGCCCTTGCGAACTTTTGCGGGCGCATGGGTAGCCAAGGCAAGAAGGGATCGCTTGGGATCAGCCAAAGTCTCGGGTTGTAGCGGAATACGCTTTTTGGGCAAGCGTAACAGACTAGCCAAAGGACCCGGATCGGCCATCAGCCATGCCTCGGCTTCTCGTACACAGATACGCAACACCAGATTCTGATGTGGACCATGACGTCCGCCAAACCATTCGTCTAAGAGCAGGCGGCAGCAAGTGCGGGAATCTTGATCAGTCAGGATAAGTACCGGAAACCCATTCCGCGCCATGTTTTCGTATTTTAGAATGTCGCGTTTGATCGCGCTCCAGCCCCGCGCATTGGTCTCACGCCAAACGGATAGCACGTTGTGTTCTTGAACTAACCGGTTGCCGAGAGCCAAACCTAAGGCATCCTCAGCCACCACGAAAATGGAATTGGAGAGGTGCATTAAAATCCAGGAAGAAGTTGTTCGACGCCTTCCGGCTTTACAGCGGGCAGGAGTGCCTGGCCCACCGAGAAACCGCTCTTCAGCATGAATACTTCTTTCTCGTTGGCCGGTTGCAGCATAGTTCCGTCGGCTGTGCTCACGAAACGAATGACGGACTCCGCGCCGATCGAAAGGTCGGATAAAAGTTTTTCGCTATGAGTGGTGATGATCACCTGTCGGTCGGTGTATTTTCCCGACTTGAGGACATGTTGAATTAGTTTCGGCAGTTTATTGACGATGGACTCGTTAAGAGATAGCTCTGGTTCCTCAAGCAGCAGAAGCGAGTCTCCCTCCATAAGAGACCAGAGCAACCCGATCAGTCTCAGCGTGCCGTCAGAGAACTGCTTTTCGTTTTGCCATGCTCCTTTTTCTCTCCAGTGCTTGAAGTTCACAATCAAATGCGGTGCACCAGTGATTTCATCCTGATCGAAGCGCAACAATTGAAATTCCGGGACGATATTGGTTAGCGCTGCCTGTATCCTTCGAAGTCGAGCACCCTGTGTTTTGCCTTTCGTTTCCGCTACGCGTTGGAGGAATCCCTGACCGAAAGGATCTCGGTTAAGTCGGTTTCCTCCGATCTCGTCGGCATGCTTCAGAAGTTGAGGTACAAGATGAAGGTAGGTGATGGTGCTGAGATAGTGGGCCAAGCCGCGAAACTCTTTATTGGCGTTGGGGTTTTCCAGATAGGTGGCAGTGAGACGGTCAAGATCCTGCTTGTCATCTTTGTCGGGTCGTTGGCATTCGGACAATAGTCGGTCGTTCTTGAAGACGGATTCCTGTCTAATTAATACACGATTATTTGCCTTTCCCTCTCCCTTGAACCCCAATACATAGCGCCAAAGAACTTTACCGTCTTTGACCTTCACGTCGATTAGAACTTCGCTGTCCTTTTTCCCGTGCAAACATCGGAGTTTCCTGATTCCGTCGCGGCGGTTGATGGCCTCCTGTAAACCGCCGGCAGTCGGTTTAGCCCCAGCGGGTGAGGCTACATCTCGCAGGAATCGAAAGACATCGAGGAAATTTGATTTGCCGACCGCGTTCGCGCCGATGACGTAGTTGCGGGTGTGGAGAGGAACATCGGAAAGTTCCTTAAAGTTCATCCAGTTCTTTACAGTCAGACTCACGAACTTCATAACGTGTCTCCTTGCACTCTTTTTGTCCGATCACTCTACTTGGTCCTATTGGCGGGGACAAGCGTCGCCTAAGTGTTTTTGATCTCTAATCAGTCCTTTACGGATTGGAGGCGGATATCAAGGTCGGGTAAATACCCCATCTGAAACGTTTCAGATGGGGTTTTCAGGTTCTGATCATCCCAACGGTGGAGGTTTAGGGAGATCTTTCAGGCAGGCCTTGGCTTTCTCAATCTCGTCGTCAGGCATGATGTAGTCCGTCAGCTTGCCGTCGAAGAATGCCTGGTAGCCGGTCAGGTCCATAATGCCGTGGCCGGACCAATTGAGAACGATGACCTTCTCCTTGCCCTCTTCCTTTGCCTGGTTGGCTTCACGGATGGCCATGGCGATGGCATGGGAGGTCTCCGGCGCGGGGATGTACCCTTCAGCCTGCGAGAAGGCCATGGCGGCTCGGTAGCATTCCAACTGCGGGATGGCCTGTGCCTCAATCAGCCCCTCGCGCATGGCGTGGCTGACGAGGGGGGCCATGCCGTGGTAACGCAAGCCGCCCGCATGAATAGGGGCGGGAACATAATCGTGACCCAGGCTGTACATGGGCAGCAGGGGGGTCATCATGGCGACATCGCCGGAATCATAGGCGAACGTGCCCTTGGTCATCTTGGGGCAGGCGGCCGGCTCGACGGCGATCACCCTGGGGTTCTTCGTTCCGGCGATCTTGTCTGCCAGGAACGGGAAGCTGATGCCCGCAAAATTGGAGCCGCCGCCGGCGCAGCCGATGACAACATCGGGATAGAGGCCGATTTTTTCGAATTGTTTTTTGGTCTCCAGACCGATGATGGTCTGGTGCAGCAGCACATGGTTCAGAACGCTGCCGAGGGCATAGCGCGTATCCTTGTGGGTGACGCAGTCCTCAATCGCTTCGCTGATGGCAATGGCGAGGCTGCCGGGGCAGTTGGGGTCCTTGGCCAGAACAGCGCGGCCGGCATTGGTTTCCATACTCGGGCTGGCGATGCATTGGGCACCCCAGGTTCGCATCATAATTTTGCGTAAGGGCTTCTGCTCGAAGCTGATTTTCACCATGTAGACTTTGCATTCCAGTCCGAACATCTGACAGGCCATGGCGAGCGAACTGCCCCACTGGCCGGCGCCGGTTTCGGTGGAGAGCCGTTTGATGCCGAAGATTTTATTGTAATAGGCCTGCGGAACGGCGGTGTTGGGCTTGTGGCTACCGGGGGCGGAGACGCCTTCGTTCTTATAAAAGATCTTGGCGGGGGTCTTGAGGGCCTGCTCAAGCCGGTACGCACGGCAGAGCGGGCTGGGGCGCCACTGCCAGAGGATTTGCAGGACTTCATCCGGGATGTCGATCCAGCGCTGCGTGCTGACTTCCTGTTCAATCAGGTTCATGGGGAATACAGGGGCCAGCATCTCGGGGGTTACTGGTTTGCCTTCCGGTGTTATCGGGGGGGGCATGGCATGGGGAAAGTCGGCGGCGATATTGTACCACTGGCGGGGCATTTCATCTTCATTCAGGAATACTTTAATTTGCTTCATATTTGTCTTCCTTGGTTGTTTGCTGTCAGTTATTCGTTATCAGTTATCAGTTATTTGTTATCAAGAAATTTCGTTATCCCTCAATAACTTATAACCAATAACTCCAGCCGTACGCCCTACCGGGAGGGCGGCTGAGTGCCTTTAAATGTATTCTTTTCCCAGTAGCCGGAAGTCTGGATTCCGCCGGAGGTGATGTAGGTGCCTTCGCCATGCATCATGTCATTCTGCCAATCCCCGTTGTATTGATCGCTTTCTCCGAACTTGAAGGAACCATGGCCTTTGGCCAGATGTCCGTTTTTCCATAGGCCGGTAATGAGGCCGCCATTAATAAAGGTGTAGGTGCCCTCGCCGTCCATGGCGTCATTTTTCCATTGACCGGTATATTTGTCGCCGGTTGTAAAGATCTCGGATCCGAGACCCTCTCGTGCATCTAACCGCCAGTTCCCGTCATATTGAGCGCCATTGGGGAGTGTCAGTTTACCCTGACCGTCTCTTTTGTTCGCGAGGAGTTGTCCAATATAGCGCGAGCCATCAGGGAAAGAGATCTCGCCCTCATAGCGTTTGGTGGTTGAAATCGTTTGACCGGTGTAGCGGGCGCCATTGCTGAAATCCTTGGTTATCTTGCCTTCAGGTTCAGCAGCAGCCTGAATTACAGGTTTTTGAATTTTCGCCGGAGCCGGCGGCGGGGGGATTTCTTTTGCCGGTTGCTCTGGTTTTTTCTCGGATTTCTTTGAGCTGCTTAAAAGACCTGCCATGACAGAGGGTTTGCGAGGCTTCATGGCTTCAAGGGCTGAATTGGCGTTACGTTCCTCGGCCACCGCGTGCGCCGTCTGGTTGTTGTTGTCGGTCAGGGTAAGATCCGCGCCATTTGCAATGAGAAGGGTGACAAGATCCCCGGCGTCCGTATAGGCCGCCCAGTGAAGCGGGGTGAACCCATTCATTGCCTTGGCATTGACGATGGCGCCGGCTTGAATCAGTAACTTGCACAGGGCATAGTTTTTATTGTACGACGCCCAATGAAGCGAGGTGGAGCCTTTGGCGGTGACGGCGTTGACGTTGGCGCCTTTTTTGATGAGATATTTCGCGACCTCATGGAAATCCTTGTTGACGGCGCAATGCAGGGGGGTCAGGCCGCCTTCTGTGGCCAGATTCACATTAGCTCCGGCCGTAATAAGTTCTTTAACAATATCCAGATTCCCCTGGATGGCGGCAAGAACCAGCGGGGTGGTGGTGTTGGAATCCTGCGCATTCACCATGTTGGTGTCGGCCGCTTTTAGCAGCAGGCGGACCTGCGCCAGATCCTGCTCTTTGATGGCGTTGTGGAGGGAGGCGGCTTCACCATGAAGGGCGATGCCTCCTAAAAGCGCAAGGACAACCATGGACACGATGAAAAATTTATTCATAATAAATTCCTTTCATAAAAACTCTTTCTCGACAAGATCGGTCCGTAGGATAAGACTATGACCCCCGAAATGCAAGGGGTGGGTTGGAAAAAAAGGCACACATGATAGCAATTGTAGATTATAAGGCGGGAAATCTGACCAGTGTGAAGCTGGCATTTGAGGCCATTGGGGTTGAGGCGGCCATTACTGACCGGCCGGAGACGATTCTGCAGGCGGACCGGGTTGTTTTTCCTGGCGTTGGCGCCGCGGGCGCGTCGATGCGCAATCTGCTGGAGTTGAAGCTGGTCGATGTGCTGCGAACCGTGGTGGCGAGGGGAACTCCCTTCCTTGGTATTTGCGTAGGAATGCAGGTCCTGTTTGACCGGTCTGAGGAGGATGGCGGCACGCCCGCATTGGGCTTTATCCCTGGCGAGGTGCGGCTATTCCGGCCAACAAATCCTGCTGATAAAGTGCCACAGATCGGCTGGAATGCCGTGCGGTTCCGCCGATCGCACCCGGTATTTGCCGGCGTTGAGGACGAAACCGAGTTTTATTTTGTACACAGTTACTACCCGTTGACGATGAATTTGAACGATAGTGTGGGGATGACCGACTATGCGGGGGTGGAATTCACTTCCGTTGTGGGACGTGATAACCTTGTGGCAACCCAGTTCCATATCGAGAAATCTGGTCGGGTCGGATTGAAAGTGTTTGAAAACTTTAGTCGATGGGATGGACAATGCTGACGAAACGAATCATTCCATGTCTGGATGTGCGGAACAAGAAGGTCACCAAGGGCGTTAAATTCCAGAACAATGTGGTGCTTGGCGATGCGGTCGAGATGGCGGCAAAATATTATGAAGAAGGCTGCGATGAATTAGTTTTCTATGATATCACGGCCTCTGCCGAGCGGCGCCCGATTGACATTGAGATGGTGCGCGAGGTGGCGCGTGCCATTCATATTCCCTTTGCGGTAGGCGGTGGGATCTCCAATCTGGCGGATATGTCACGGGTGCTGTTGGCGGGGGCCGAGAAGATTTCGGTGAATTCCCTCGCGGTGGTGAACCCGCAGATTATTGCCGATGGGGCAAAGGCGTTTGGCTCGCAATGTATCGTGCTGGGAATGGATCCCGTGCGCGTGGAGAATGATCCCCGTTTCCCCAGCGGCTACGAGGTAACTACCCGCGGCTTTCGTGAGCGCACGGGAATGGACGCCCTGGCCTGGGCGCGGCAAGCCGAAGATTTAGGTGTCGGAGAGATTGTGGTGAACTCCGTGGATGCCGATGGGATGAGGACGGGATTTGAGCTCACGCTGACCCGTATGATTGCCGAGGCCGTCCGGATACCGGTCGTGGCCTCCGGCGGGGCGGGTAAGCCTTCGCACCTGGCGGATGCATTCACGATTGGGAAAGCTGATGCCGCCATCATTGCCGGCATGATTCATACCGGCGAATATACTATTCCGCAAATCAAGAAAGAGTTAATAGCCGCCGGGATACCTATAAGAAAAAGATGGTAATTCTAAATTAGCTTGATTGTGTTTCTAAATCCGAAATAGTTCACGCCCAAAAGCTGACCCCAAAGCTCTTCCGCATTGCGTGTCGTAATTTCCGCCAACTCCTGCTCGGGAGCATTCCTGATTCGCGCGGCCACCTTCAGAATTTCCGTCAAATAGACCGGTTCGTTGATTGGACCTTGGGAGCCAGAAATGAATGGTGCGTCTGGAGGAAGTAGGGGCATCAAGTCTGGCGCGTCCGTTTCAATAAGCAGGCGATCAAGCGGAACGGTGATTAACGCTTCCCGGCCCTTGCGATTCTGATCAAAGGTGATGGCGCCGGAAAAGGAGAAGAAAGCCCCGCGCCGGACCAGCGGTTGAACCAATTCGCAGGAGCCGGAATAGGAATGGAGCACAAAGCCATGGGCGGGCCAGCCTTTTTCGTCCAGTAATTCCATCATTCGCCCCCAGGCGCGGCGGCAATGGATTGTGACAGGGCGTTGGAGTTCATTGGCGAGATGGATCTGAGTCAGGAATACGGTTTCCTGGTCTGCAAACGTGGCTTTATCCAGGGCGTGATCCAGGCCAATCTCGCCGACGGCGGATGGGGTGGTGGTGAGATGGGTCTTCAGGGCGTGCAGCCAGGCCTCAGAGCGCTTGCCAATATACCAGGGGTGGAGACCGAACGAGAGGCGGACTTGGGGAAAGCGCCGGACAATACCAGGTAACCGGGGCCAGTCCTCCTCGCAATTGCCGCAGCACATCAGGCCGCCTATTCCCGCGTTGGTGGCGCGTTGCATGGCTTCATCCAGGTGCTGGAAGAGTCGCTCATCCTGCAAGTGACAATGGGCGTCGAAGAGGGGCATGAGGGGGAGTATCCAGAATTCAGTATCCAGAATCCAGAATTTGTTTCCTTTGCGGGCTTTACGGGCTTCTGTTAAAACATCCCACCTATGAATGAACTGATAAACAAGCATTCGGGATCTGAAGATGATGCCGAAATTCTCCGGCATGCCCGCGGCCAGTTTGCCTGTATGGCCTCGTCTTATGGATTGGGTGTCTTTAATGACAACTTTTACAAGCAGGCGGCGTTGGTGTTGTTTGTTGCCACCGGCCATAATGATATGCAGGGGTATGCCTTGAGTGTCTTCACGTTGCCCTTCATTCTTTTTGCCGCTCCGGCAGGTTGGTGTGCGGATCGTTTTGCCAAATGCCATGTGGTGATCGCGGCCAAGTGGCTGGAGTTGCTGGCGATGCTGTTCGGCGCTGTGGGTATTTGTATGGGGAATTCGCCTCTTATTTTCACCATGCTTTTCATAATGGGGTTCCAGGCCACATTATTCAGTCCGGCCATGAACGGGTCGTTGCCTGACCTTTATCCGGAACGGTTTGTCACCCGTGCCAACGGAATATTGCGCATGCTGGTGACCCTTGCGATTCTGGGAGGGGTGGCGGTAGCTGGGATCATGCTTGATCGCCAGGGAGTATGGTGGGGGATTGATGCGGGCCGCCTATTGGTGGCCGGCACAGTTGTGGGTGTGGCTATTGTGGGAGTGCTTGTGAGTTACGGGGTGCCGCACCGGCCGGCTGCCAATCCGGTTTTGAAGTTTCCCTGGAAGGGGCCCGTGCATACGGTTCAAGAGCTTATCGCCACCCGCAAGGATCCGTTGCTGGCGACCACCATTTTCACGAATGTCTTTGTCTGGCTTGTCGGGTCACTGGGCATTCTGATCATTAACCCATTGGGTATTAATCAATTTAATATGACCAAAACGATGACCAGCTATCTGATTGTGGCGCAGTTGGTGGGGCTTGCCGCCGGGGGAGTGATCAGCAGTCGTTTGGTCCCCATCGGCCGTTGGTATCGGGTGGTCTGGCCGCTTTGCCTGGCCATGTCGCTGGTTATGGTGGCCATGGCCGGGGTGCCGTTTCTGCCAGGGCCCCTCCATCGTTCCGCGATCTTTGTGCTGATTTTCCTGTTGGGAAGTTTTGGCGGAGGGATTCTTATTCCCATGGAAAGTTTTCTTCAAATCCGGCCTTCAATTGCACGTAAGGGTGCTGTACTGTCGGCGGTGAATTTTATCGTGTTTATCGGAATCCTTTCTTCCGGTCTTTTTTCCAATTTCCTTAACGCACATCTGCGCCCAACCTCCGCCTTTGGTGCGATGGGGGTTGCTTCGCTTGTTGTTTCAGGAGTGCTGTTTTTGCTGTTCCGTAAGCAGAAGGAAACGGTTGGCGGATAATGTGGCCGGGAGAAACGTCTGTGTTTAACGCCTTCATAGTTAACTTGGTCTCTTGGCTGCTTAGACTTCGTTATCGTGTCCGGGTCGAGGGACTGGATGAGGTTGCCGCACGGGGGCGAACCGGAATTCTGTTTTTGCCCAATCATCCGGCCCTGATTGATCCTGTCATTCTTATGACGCGACTTTATCCGCGTTTTCGTCCCCGCCCCTTGGCGGATCAGGATCAGGTGAACCGGCCCGGAGTACGCTGGTTTGCGAAAAAGATCAACGTCGTTACCATTCCTGATCCTGCCATTTACGGGGAGTCCAGCCGCAAGGCGGTGGAAGAGGGCGTTGAAAAGTGCATTGAAGCCCTGAAGAGCGGGAGCAACCTTCTGCTATATCCTGCTGGCCACATTGCCCGTCAGCGTTGTGAAGAACTGGCGGGGGCCAGTGCGGTGGAAACTATTCTTGCGCGACTGCCGGAGGTGCGGGTGGTGCTCGTGCGTACGCGGGGACTTTGGGGGAGTTCATTCAGCCGGGCCTCCGGTAAGGCGCCGGTGATCGGGCAAGTGATGCGGAAAGCCGTACGATCCCTGCTTGCCAGCGGCCTCTTTTTTGCTCCACGCCGCAAGGTTGACATTGTCTTGTCCGAGCCCGTTGATTTCCCCCGTGCTGCGGGCCGTGCGGTGTTGAACCGGTACCTTGAAGGTTTTTACAATCAGGATGCTCCCCCGGCCTGGTATGTGCCCTACACCCGCTGGGAGAAAGCGGCCGCCCATGAAATGCCGGAGCCGGTGAGCCAGGTGAGTCAGGTGGATATTGATGAGGTGCCTGCGGCCACCCGTGATCTGGTTATTCAACATCTCAAAAAAATGACAGGACGCTCTTCTATTCGGGTTGAGGATTCACTATCACGGGATCTTAATCTCGATAGCCTGTCCATTGTCGATCTTGGGATATGGGTGGAATCAGAATTTGGTTTCGCCGTGGGTGACTCAGCAGCCATTGAGACGGTGGGGGATCTGTTTCTTGCGACGCGTGGTCATGTTGCGGCGCATGGCAAGGTGGAGCTCAAACCCATACCTCCTCCCTGGTTTAAATTGGCCGCCAGGGCAGCAGCGGCCAGGGTGGACCTCCCGCCCGGCTCCACTCTGGCCTCCGTTTTTCTTGCTCAGGCGGCGCTTGGACCCGATCGGGTGGTTTTGGCTGACCAGATTAGTGGTGTAAAAACCTATCGGGATATCATTACGGGTATTCTGGCATTAAAACCTCAGATTGAGAAGATTCCAGGGCAGTATGTCGGGATCATGCTACCCGCTTCTGCCGGCGCGGGTATGCTCTATCTGGCTGCGCTTTTCTCGGGGAAAATTCCGGTGATGGTGAATTGGACGGTGGGTGCGAGGAATATGACGCATTCGCTGGACTTGCTGGGGGTGAAAGCGGTTCTGACCGCCGCGCGTGTGGTCCAAAAAATTGAGTCACAATCCGGCAGTTTGGGCGACTTGAAAGCCCGCTTTGTGTTGATGGAGCAGGTGGGGCTGAAGATTGGGAAAAGCGACAAACTTCACGCCTGGCTGGGGGCAAGATTTGGATGGCAACGAAAGCTGGGTGTCATTCAAGTTCCTGATACGGCCGTTGTGCTATTTACCAGTGGTTCTGAAAGCACGCCCAAGGCGGTTCCGTTGACCCATACGAACCTGTTGACCAACATGCGGGATCTCTGCCAGGTATTCCGGTTCCTGCCGGAAGACCGGTTGATTGGCATCCTGCCCCCGTTTCATTCATTCGGGTTGTCTTGTACGATGCTGCTACCGCTCTGCAGTGGTATTCCCGTAGCCTATCATCCCAATCCGACCGAGGGGGCGATTCTGGTCAGGCTGATTGAGGCCTATCGGATTACGATGTTGGTTGGGACGCCCACTTTTCTGAACGGGATTCTGCGGGCTGTGCCTTCCTCTCCCCTTGCGGGAGAGGACCGAGGTGAGGGGGGCGCAAAAGGGGAGAGGGAAAAAGATGCGCTCCGAACTCTCCGCGCTGTGATTTCCGGGGCGGAGAAATGTCCGGAACAAACCTATGAGCTGGTGAAGCGGCTTTGGCCTGACATGAAGTTGATTGAAGGGTATGGCATCACGGAGTGTTCACCGGTGGTGTCCGCAAATGATGAGAAGGACCCGAAGCCGGGAACCATCGGCAAGGTTTTGCCATCGGTTGAGTACGTGCTGCAGGATGTCGAGACGGGACGGTCAGTGGAGCCCGGGAAAGCCGGATTATTACTCGTGCGAGGTCCCAGTATTTTTGGTGGGTACCTTAACTATGAAGGTTCCAGCCCTTTTGTGGAGTTTGATGGGAAATCCTGGTATCGCACCGGTGATCTCGTGAAGCAGCAGGTGGATGGGACGCTGGTGTTTTCAGGACGTCTCAAGCGGTTTGTCAAACTGGGTGGTGAGATGGTCTCCCTGCCTGCCATTGAGGACGTGCTGGTGCGGCACTATGGGACCCCTGCTGACGAGAAGCCTATTCTGGCGGTGGAAGCCACCCCGGTTGAACTGAATCCCGAACTGGTGCTCTTTACCATTCGCGAACTGGAGCGGGAGGACGTCAACAATCAGATCAAAGCCGCAGGCCTTTCGCCGATCCACAACATCCGTATGATCCGCCAAGTCGCTGAGATCCCATTACTTGGGACTGGAAAGACAGATTACCGGGCATTGAGAAGCCAATTATAAGGTATCAGTTAACCTTTCTGCCTGCTTACGCCACCGACTCTGCCACGGCATCAAGTGAAACTTTTTGGGCTATGACCATGGCTTTGGTGACGTTGAAATCATGGACATCGCCTCGTTTCGGAACCTCAAACATGACTTCCAGCATCAGATGTTCCAGAATGGCCCGGAGTCCACGTGCGCCCGTGCCTTTTTTGGCGGCGATGCGCGCGAGTTCTTTCAGGCTGGCGTCGGCAAAGGTCAACTTGACATCTTCCATGGCCATGAGCTTCTGATACTGGCGGATCATTGAGTTCTTGGGCTCCACCAGCACCCGCACCAGATCCTCCTCGGTCAGGGCGCTCAACATGGTTACGATGGGGAGGCGGCCAATAAATTCCGGGATCAATCCGTACCGCATCAGATCTTCCGGCTCAATCCGGGTGGTGATCAGTTCGGCCGCGCTTTTCTTTTCGGGTTCACCGAAGCCCAGGGTCTGCTTGTGCTGGCGGCGACGGAGAATGTCGTCCATGCCCACGAAGGCGCCGCCGCAGATAAAGAGAATGTGTTCGGTGTTGATCTTGAGATATTCCTGTTGGGGGTGTTTCCGGCCGCCACCCGGAGGAACACTGGCCGTGGTGCCTTCAATAATTTTCAACAGGGCCTGCTGAACGCCTTCGCCGGAAACATCGCGTGTTATGGATACATTTTCGGTTTTACGCGCGATTTTGTCGATTTCATCGATATAGATGATGCCGCGCTCCGCCCGGGCAATGTCGCCATCAGCGGCTTGAATCAGACGCAGGAGTACATTTTCAACATCCTCGCCGACATAGCCCGCCTCGGTCAGGGTGGTGGCGTCGGAGATGCTGAAGGGAACATCCAGACACTTTGCGAGCGTCCGGGCAAGCAGGGTCTTGCCGGTTCCCGTGGGCCCGATCATCAGGATGTTACTTTTTTCAATTTCAACATCCTTGTAAGCTTTCTGGGCCTCAACATGGGAGGACTGCTGATGGCGCTTGTAATGATTATGAACCGCTACGGATAGAACCTTTTTGGTGTGATCCTGGCCAATGACGTACTGATTGAGATAATCATAGATCTCGTGAGGCTTCGGAATTTTCAATGGTGGTAGAAGCTTTTCCTTTTTGGCGGCGGCGGGCTGGGTAGCGGACGCCGCTTCAGGCTTGCCGCCTTTGGCGCTCTTTTCGAACATATCCTGACTGAGTTTAGAGCAGCCCTGGCAGATAAAGACGTCATTGGGGCCGGCAAGCAGATTGCCTGCGTCACGCGCGCTGCGCCCGCAGAACGAACAGCCGGGCTCTATGTTTTTTGATTTAGCCATACCGGACTCAGTTTTTCTTTGTGCTGGCTTTTACGTTTTTGACCAGAACCGAATCCACCAGTCCGTAGGCGCAGGCCTCGTCAGCTGACATAAAGAAGTCCCGGTCAGAGTCCCTGGCAATCGCGTCAAGCGATTTGCCGGTGTGGAAGGCCAGAATGCCGTTCAGACGATCCCGCAGGCGCAGGATTTCCTTGGCCTGAATGCTGATATCCGTGGCCTGACCCTGGGCGCCGCCCCAAGGCTGATGAATCATGATGCGGGCATTGGGGAGAGCAAAGCGTTTCCCCTTGGCTCCTGCCGTCAGCAACACGGCGCCCATGCTGGCCGCCTGGCCCATGCAGTAGGTGGCGACATCGCACTTCAGGAACTGGATCGTGTCATAGATGGCCATTCCGGCGGTGACCGAGCCACCCGGCGAGTTGATATACAAGCTGATATCCTTCTCGGCGTCCTCGCTCTGCAGGAACAGCATCTGGGCAATGATCAGGCTGGCGGTATCGTCGTCGATGCCGCTGCCGATAAAGATGATGCGATCTTTCAGGAGGCGTGAATAGATGTCATAAGCCCGTTCGCCGCGGCCCGTCTGTTCGACGACCATTGGCACCAGCATTTGATTGGTTGTTTGCATGGGGTAATCCTTTGTCATCCAAGGGTGATGGTTGCTGCCGCGTGCAGAAGATCCACGGCTTTTTCAAGGCGCAGGTTCCTGCGAAGCGCTTCCATAGCGCCACGTTTTTCCATGTCCGCCTTCAGTTTTTCGGGACTCTGTCCGTACTGGTTTACCATTTCGCTAAAGCGTTTCTCCATGTCTGCCTCAGTGACGGTGATCTTCTCTTCATCCGCGATGCGGGTGAGGATATAGTTTACTTTGACGCGCTCGGAAGACGACTGGGCAGCGCGGTTGAAGATGTCCTCGCGATGCGACTCGATGTCATCCTTGCTGACGCCACGGCGCATGTTTTCCTGAACCACGTCCTGGATAATGTGGCGGGCTTCCTCTTCCACCAGGGATTGCGGCAGGTCGGTGAGCGGGGTGTGCTCCATGACCCACTTGACAATTTCGTCCTTCTGGCGGTTTTTCTCGGTCAACATGGCGGTGGCCAGCAGGTTCTCCTGAATCTTGCCCCGCAGGTCGGCCACGGACTCGGTTCCGACCGACTTGGCGAACTCATCGGTCAGTTCCGGGGATTTCCGTTCCCGGACGCCCTTGGCGGTGATGGTGTAGAGGGCGGTTTTGCCTGCCACGGTTTTGGCGCGATAATCGGCCGGGAAAGTGATGGAGACCTCGCGGGTCTGTCCTACCTCCATGCCTTCAATCTGGGCTTTAATGCCCGGCAGAAACTCGGGCATATTCTCGGCGAGCAATACCCAGAAATCTTTGCCTTGCGCCAGTTCGGGGCGGTCGGGGGCCACTTCGCTCATGGGGTGTCCGTCGCAGGTGCCGTTATAATCAATCTCCACAACATCTTCCTTCTGTGCCGGACGGCCGATGACCGACTCAAAATGCGCGCTGCGCTCGCGGAGGCTGGTGAGTGTCTGCTCAATGTCCGCATCCTTCACCTCAACCTTCTGGGCGGTGATCGCGATCCCTTTGTACGGGGGCAATGCGAAATCGGGAACCATGTCCACGGTGACCTTGAAGGAGAGGGGGAGCTGTTTGGCGATCTGAACATCGCTGACGTCCACCACGGCGACCGGGGTGATGTTTTCCTGCTTGAGCGCCGTCTGATAAGCCATGGGAACCAGACGTTCCCGGGTTTCCTCAAGGGCATCCTTGGAGAACTGCTTCTCAACGATTGCGGCCGGGGCCTTGCCCTGGCGGAAACCGGGGATGCGTGCGCGCGCTGCAATGGATTTGATAACCTGCTGGTATTCGGATGTCACTTGTTCCGCCGGGACTTCAATGCGCAAGGATTTGCGGCAGGGCCCGATCTGTTCAACTATCACTTTCATAAGTTTGCTTTATACTCCCTTATTCTTTCATCGCCATCAGAAATTCGGCATTACTCTTTGTTTTCTTCAATTTGTTCACAATCAATTCCATCGACTCCACCGGCTGAAGGCCGTTGACAGCACGACGCAAAATCCAGATCTTACCTAGCTCATCGGGATGGAGCAAGAGTTCCTCTTTACGGGTACCAGATTTTTCCACATTGATGGCCGGGAAGATGCGTTTGTCCACCAGGGTCCGGTCCAGGCAGAGTTCCATGTTCCCGGTACCCTTGAATTCTTCAAAGATCACCTCGTCCATGCGGCTACCGGTGTCTACCAGGGCCGTGGCGATAATGGTCAGGCTGCCGCCGTGTTCAATGTTGCGGGCCGCGCCGAAAAAGCGCTTGGGTTTGTGCAGGGCATTGGCGTCCACACCACCCGAGAGAATTTTGCCGCTATGTGGTTGCAGGGTATTGTAGGCACGGGCCAGACGCGTGATACTGTCGAGCAGAATGCAGACATCCTTGCCGCATTCCACCATGCGCTTGGCCATCTCGATTACCATTTCGGCGACCTGGACATGCCGTTCTGGCGGCTCATCGAAGGTCGAGCTGAGTACATGCGCCTTGGTGGTGCGCTCCATATCGGTGACTTCCTCGGGACGTTCATCGATCAGCAGGATGATCAGATACGCCTCGGGGTGATTCGTCGAGATACTGTTGGCAATCTTCTGGAGAAGCACCGTTTTGCCGGTACGGGGCGGGGCGACGATCAGTCCGCGCTGGCCCATGCCGATCGGGGTGAAAAGATCCATGACGCGCATGGAGACCTCGCTGGGCTCCCGTTCCAGAATGAACCGGCGATCGGGGAAAAGAGGGGTCAGATTCTCGAAAGGAACCTTGCCTTTGGACTTTTCCGGCTCGCCAAGGTTGATCATATCCACCTTGACCAGGGCGAAAAACCGCTCTTTATCCTTCGGTGCCCGGATTTCGCCTTCCACCAGATCACCGGTTCTCAGGGCGAAGCGACGGATTTGGGAAGGGGAAACATAGATGTCCTCCGGGCAGGGGAGATAGTTGTAATACGGAGAGCGCAGGAAGCCGAAGCCGTCGGGCAGGATTTCCAGAACACCTTTTCCGTGCAGGGTGCCGTTCAGGCGACCATTTGCCTTCATGATCTCGAAAATCAACTCATGCTTGCGCAGGGCGCCCAGATCGATGAGTCCGTAGGTTTCCGCCATGAGGTGGAGTTCCGGGACCGGGCGTAACTGCAGATCCGACAAATTCAAGGATTGGGGCGTTCCCTGTTGGCGGAGAGCCGACGGAGGGTGCCCGGCGCCGACGTCCGGCATGGGGTGCCCTTCCGTGGATTGCATGGGGGCACCTCCGGGTTGTTGGTATTCACCTGATGTGAGTGGCAGGTTGATTTGATCCTGTGGCGCCATCTGACCATTGTTTTGAGGGGGGGGCAGGTGCTGGGGCGGACGATCTATCATCATATCCGGTTTCGGGGGGCGTCGATGCTGCGGGCGACCACCGCGGCCGCGATGTCCTCCCCCGCCCCGACGATGCTCCGGTCTGCCTGAATCTGGTCTGCCCGCGTCGGGTGGTCTATTTGAATTCGGTTGTCTATCGTCCATAATTACTCTCCGCGGATTCCCCGCAATACCTGATTTACCTGCTTCTCCAACAATGACTTACTACCGCAATTGAAAATAACATAATCGGCCCGTTCAAGTTTCTCGGCCTGACTCATTTGGGCCCCGATTCTGGCCCGCGCCTCCTCAAGTGACAGCCCCCGCTCTGAAAGTCTCCTGAGTTGCTCGGTCTCCGGGGCGCCCACACAAATGACTACGTCCCATGCTTTTTCCCCGCCGACTTCGTAAAGTAACGGAACAATGGCGAGGGCAATGTCTGATGTTGCCGCTTGTTTTGTGACCCATTCAGCCAGTTGCTTGAGAATCACCGGATGAGTCAGACTGTTCAATTTCCGTCTCATCTCAGGATCCGTAAACACTTTCTGTCCAAGGACTAACCGGTCAATATGCCCGTCTGCCCCGACAATATCAGATCCGAATTCCCTGATTAATACTGCTTTGATGGACTCATCCTGCTCAAGCACTTTGTGCCCAATTTCATCTGCCTCGCAGACTGGAATTCCTTGTGCCCGTATCATCTCTCCCACCATACTTTTCCCACAGGCGATACCGCCGGTTAATGCAATTTTAATCATAGAGGGGAAAACGAGGAGTAGGTTGTGTCGCAACAAGGGAATCGGTTAGGACTCAGAAAAGTGTTTCCCTTTTATGATAATAATGTGTTTAACGTCAATAAAATAGTTTCGGCGTCATTTCTATTCTATTTGACGCAATGGTGGGGGCAGGAGTGTCTGTAAGGCATCAGGGGTGAAGTTTTTCGCCTGTGCGGGGGAGGACGACAGAGATGGCCAGCTTGTTGGTGGAGAGAATTGAGGCGGCGGCCTGGCGTATCTGGGCGGGAGTGACGGCTTCGATACGTTTGCGGGTGCTGAATTCATGGTCAAAACCAAGTTGGTAGAGTTCGTTAAGCGCGCATACCATGGCCAGATTCCCATTGTTTTGAAGCCCGTTCTCATGTCCGGCAATCACCATATTCCGGGCGCGGTCAATTTCATCGGGATCCAGGCCTTTTGTGGCCACCCGTTCAATTTCGGCCAGGAAGAGCTTCTCCACTTCCGGCAGGGCATTCTCTCTTGTTCCGGCATAAATCAGGAACAAGCCTGAGTCAATCCCCACGCGTTGGGCGGTGCTGGCGTAATAGGCAAGGCCGCGTTTATCGCGGACGGTGTCAAAGAGATGCGAGGACATGCCGCTCATGGCGTTTTCCAATAGCAGTAAGGCGTCACGGCGGGGATCAGCCAGTCCCGCGCCGGGGAAACCGAAAAGGACAATGCACTGCTCGCGGGGCTCGCGTTTTTCTGCGCGTGCCGGGAGAGTTGGCGCAGGGGTGACTGCCAGTCTGGCGGGTGCAAGATCACGGCGGATACGGCGGGTGTATTTTTCTGCCAGGACCTCGGCCTCCTTGGCCGTGATATCCCCGAAAATGGACAGGACCATATTCCCTGAAACCAACTGGCGCCGGTAGTAGTTGCGAAGAGCCGTCTGGTCAAGTTTGGTGACCGACTCCTTTTTGCCGGTCAGTTGCAGACGGTAAGGGTGACCGGCAAAGATCATGGCATCCAGCGCCTCGCGAGCCACTTGCATAGGCTGTTCCTGCCTTGCCTCAATAGCAGCGAGTTGGATGGTCTTTTGCTTGTTGATTTCATTGGTCGGGAATGAGGCCTGGCCGAGACAGTCAAACATGACGTCCATCAGGAGATTGGCATCACCTGAAAGAGACTGGCCGCGAAGTCCGAAACTGTTGTAGCCGGCGAAGGATGAGAGATCGATGCCGAGTTGTTCGGTTGTGGCTGCGATCGTGGAGGCGGAGCGGTTGGGTGTACCGCGCGTGAGCAGTTCGGCCAGCAGTTGGGTGATGCCGTTATTCTCTTCATTTTCAGTGATCACTCCGCCCAGGAACGCGGCGCAGACATAAACGAACGGGAGCCGATGGTCTTCCCGCAGGATGAGCGGTATGCCGTTGGAAAGGGTTTCTCTTGAGACTTCAGACGGTTGGCTCATGGCTGCCGGGAGGGTGGCCGCTGACTCCTTTTCGGGGCCGAGAATGACGGTGACCATGTTTTCAGGGCGCAGGTATTTGCGGGCTACGGCCTGAAGCTCTGCCGGGGTGACGGTCTGGAGGCGCGACAGATAGGCCTCGGCATAGCGGGGATCCTTCATGAAAAGCTGGCCTTCGGCATAACTCGCGGCCTGGCCATGCATGGTTTGCAAGCGGGCGAGTTCACCCACCAGCATGAGTCGGCGGGCCTTTTCAATTTCGTCCTTTGAAAAGGGGGTCTTGGCCCAGGAGGTGGTGGCGGCATAGATGGCGTCCAGCGTCTCGGTTTCCCTGGCGGGATCGAGCTCGGCCTCCACCACAAAAAGGCCGGGATCACGCATGGTAAACGAAGAGGCGTTGATATCGTGAACGAGCTTCCGGGTCTCCTTGATATCCTGTACGAGGCGTGAACTTTGGCTTCCCCCGGTGATGGAGGCGAGAAGTTCCAGGGCCGGCGCATCCTTATCTGCAAGGGCGACGGTATGGAAAGCCACCATCAGGCGGGAGATTTTATAGGGACCAACGTTCCGGACAAAGCGGGGTGCCGTTTGGATGGGTTCTTCCGGGATAAAGACGGGAGGGTTGGGTTTGCGGGTGAAACCGGAGAAGGCTTTGGTTAAGAGCGTCCTGGCTTCCTGTACGTTAATATCGCCCACCACTACGGCTACCATGTTATCCGGCACATAGCGCCGATGGTAGTAATCCAGAAGGCCCTCGCGGGTGATGGATTTGAAGATATCGCTGAGGCCGATAACCGGCAACCGGTAGGGGTGGAGCGTGTAGGCGGTGTGGAAAAGCAGTTCTTGAATCTGGCGGCCTGGATTATCCTTGCCCATGCTGAACTCGCGGAGAATCACGTCTTTTTCACGTTGCCATTCGTCTTCCGGAAATGAGGCATTGATCACGGCGTCGGCGAGGGTGTCGAGCCCAGCTTTCCAGTTGCGTGAGGGAATATCGGTAAAAAAAACGGTCCGGTCCAGGCTGGTATAGGCGTTCAGTTCACCGCCAAGGCCGATGATGGTTTTGGCGATTTCTCCCGGTTTGCGGGTAGGAGTTCCTTTGAAGACCATGTGTTCGACATAATGCGACAACCCGCCACCGAGGAGATTGCCTTCATGGATCGAGCCGGAGCCAACCCAGATCTGGATCGAGACCACCGGAGCGGAATGATCTTCTTTGATTAGCAGGGTCATCCCGTTGTCCAGGCCGAAGGTCTGGATGCGGTCATTGGACTGCTTCAGGATGGTGAGAGCGGAATCTCCGGTTTTGTCGGCCGCAGGGGAAGTAAGGATGAAGCATCCCAAGGCAAGTGAGAACAAGCTGCAGAATTTTTTTGTCATGATGGTTTCTTTATTTGGGTGCGGGTGGTGCGCTTGCGCTTTACGGGTTTGGCGGAATCTTTCAGCGAAAAAGGAAGAAAGGGTTCTGTGAAGGCGGCCTGGAATGAATAGCCGTTGGCAAAATCCTCTTTTTTGTCCTGATCGGTTTTGCCCAGTACCCCGTGAGACACGAGATTAAAAACCAGGTTGCCGAAATCATCAGTTTGGGTGATTCCCCAGGCCTCCAGCACCGTCCGGGTAATAGGCCCGAACTCCTTCAGGGCATAAAGGCGGATGCCATCGAGGAGTTCCTGGCCGGTGATGTGACGGGCCGGGCCATGGGCCGGTTTGTTCAGGGTGCGGATGGTGAAGTCCAGGGCAAGGCGCAGGAAGACATACGCCTCCAGGGGATAGCGCGGATCCTCCTTCAAAATCATCCGCATGGCTTCTTCGAAATTGAGGCGTTTCATAGTGAATTTCCGGCGGATGAACTATTGGATTGCCTGTCGTATGCGGTTGGCGAAAGAGTCAAGCTCCTGCGGGCTGTCGTACTTTCTGGGGAGCCAATTCCCGTGATAGTCGTCAGTCATGAAGCGGGGGATGACGTGGAAATGGATGTGAGGCACGACTTGACCTGCCACTTTGCCATTCGCCTGCGATACGTTGATGCCGTCCGCTTGCAGGCCCTTCATCTGGGCCTTGGCGATCTGTTGAACGACTACAATCAGTTTCTGGAGGATTTCGGATGGAGTAGCCATCAGGGGATTATGATGTTCCTTTGGGATCACCAGCACATGCCCTTTTACAACTGGTCCAATGTCCATGAATGCAAGGACATCAGGGTCCTCATAAAGGCGGGTGGAAGGAATTTCTCCTTTTACGATTTTGCAAAAAACACAATCAGTATTCATTTGTATGTTCATAACAGAATCAGCTTCACATTTAAACTATTTTGAAAATTCTATTTATTCTGTCAAACTCCCCATATATGAAAACTTGTTCCATTAAAGAATCTGAAGGGCTTGAAGCACAACATCTGGCGAACCTGCTGGAGTTTATCCCTATTTTTGAAGATCCGGCGTTTTGTCCTGCCGGGCAAATCCCTGAAGATGAGGATCATTGGCCGGACGCTGATTTCATGAAGTTGGTCTCCCGCTTTATGGATGCCTGCTATAAGAACGGGTTTGTAGTCCGGTTCGACTGGGAGAACTGGGAAAAGGAAGCCCTGGCCTTTGTCCGGGATCCCGCCTTGCTGAAAGACGCCGATCTGATGGTTTTGCGCCGTTTGCTCACCTGGCACATCCGGCAGAACCGGTTTACCAAAAACCATGTTGCCACCATGATTGCATCAGGACATATCCTGATAGTGTTGAAACGGTTGCGTGATATTTAGTTGATACTTACGTGACAACCCAGAGGGACTGGATGTAAATGCCCAGCAGGGCATCCGTATCGTCCGGGCAAAAGGAGCTGGGTAATTCGCGCATCAGTTCCAGATACCATACGCCGACCCCGAAGCGCGCATCATGCCAGATGAGGGTCTCGACAAAAGTCTCGGTATCCCCGCCAAATTTAATTCCGTAGTTAAGGGCTGCCAGTCCGACTGATAATTCGAACAGCTTATCTTCGATGCCGATCAGGAGTCCTGCAGTATAGGCCTGCTCAATTTGTTTCGTTTTTTCAATCAGCGCCCGGCCTTGATCCTGCATGTGATCCTGGGTGGCTGAGTTAATCAAAGTTCTCAAACGATCCAGTAATTGCGTGACTTCGGCGCCGCGATTCCGTTGCTCACGGATAAGAATGCGGTAAAATTCGCCCGGCTCACCAATCAGATCAGCCACCGCCACGGCCAGTGAGCGCTTAAGGACAGGATTGGCGGTTTGCTGAAGGCGGGGGAGGATTTCATAAATGGCCGCCATTTCGCCCAGTTTGGCAAGTGCTTCGCTGGAAGCTGAAATGACTTTGGAGTCATGGCTTTCCTGGAGCACCTTCAGCAGGGGCTCGGAGGCGCGGGCATCGCCGATTTCGCCCAGGGTGCGTGCGGTTTCAGAAACCGTTTCGCGATCCCCATCCCTGAGCCGGCGGATGAGCGCGTCCACGCTGGACCGGTCATGGGTTTGCCTGAGTGCGCGGGCAATTTGAGGCATCAGGTCAATGTTGTGGTCATCCAGTTTTTGCACGAGTGCTTCGATTGCATCCGGCCCGCCAATCCTGCCCAGTGCCATGGCGGCCTCTTCCCGCACCTCGGAGGAGGGGTCGTCCAGTTTTTCAATCAAGTCACGAACGGCGATCCGGAAACGATCTTCTCCCAGTTTGCGTACAGCATCCGCGCGACCGTCGCTGGTGGTGGAGCTGAGCATGGCCACAACATTATAGGTCCCTGCGACCATGCGCAGGGGGTTCCCCACCTGCAGACTGGCGAGTGCAGTGCGGAACGTCATTTCACCCTTACGCTGCTTTACGGCCAGTAGTATTCTGACGGCGACCAGCCAGACGAGTGTTATTTGCAGAATAATCAGAACATGGAAAAAGCCAAACGCAGTGCCGGTGGGCATAATCCAGTGGATGGGGTGTGCATTCATCCAGTCCATCACTTTCCCCGCCGCCAACGGGCCGAGTGCCCCCAGTGCCCCGACAGAGCTCCAGTGGACGGCCATGGCCATTGTCCGGCCATTCGCCGGCATCAATGCGGCGATCAGGCTGACCTGGGCCAGGCCCACGCCGGAGTAGAACAGTCCGCCAAAGATATTGACGACGAGCAGGATTAGAAGGGGTTGTGGCAATGAAAACGAGGGGAGGAAAGGCATGTGGATGGCGACGGGAATGTCGAGCATGAAGAACCACCCTGTGCCTAATGTGGGGGCGAGAATCATCATGACCGCGCCGAAATTGCGCGCACCCACGCGATCCATGACATAACTCCAGAGGAAGCCGGCGATTGATGCCCCGATCATACCGCTGATCACCAGGGCTGACATGGCGCTATATCCGATATGATAGACGCGATTAAGATAGACAAATCCCAACTGGGCGATCAGGCCGACCCCGAATGTCCAGACGCCCATGGAGAGGGTCAGCCAGAGAAAATCCCGGTTTTTGAGTGGCTGAATAAAGCGTTCCAGCAGGTTACCGCGGGAGCGGGTTCCGCCGGGCTTGGGTTCCGGCACCCCCAGGTGTACCAGAATGTCGGCAACCCCGAGACAGGCGGCCACACTGAAAACAATGGCGAACCCGTTAAGCACGTGGCGCGGGCGGGAGGGATCATTGAACAAGTCCAGCGCCCAGCCGGCTCCGATCATTCCAAGCAGGCCGACGGCTGATACCAGACTGTGGCGGGTGCCCCAGAAACTGGCGCGTGATTGGGTGGGGACCAGTTCCGCCATCCAACTCCACCACGGGGCTGTGCCCAGTTGCGCCAGCACGGCGCTGATGGCAATCACGCTGACCACAGCGGCCACCATCCAAGGGGTGCCGGGAGGCACGAAAAGCGGCAACAGGGCAGGGATAAACCAGAGCAGGCGGTGAAGCAGTACCAGAGTCGCCCAGTAGGGTTTGCGCGCCGGAAGGCGCTCGGCCACCAGGGCCGAGAACACCTGTATGAGCATCGCCAGCTGACCAACCGTGGACGTCAGTCCGATCATTACGCCACTCGCGCCCAGTGCGTTCATGAGCATGGTCAGGGGCATGCCTCCCGCAATATTTGCCCAGACATTCCCCAGACAACCGGCGATGATGTTTACCCGCAACCCCCGCCGAACCTCGATATCGGTAAGAGGAGTTCCGTCTGTTTTGAAAATTATAGAATTTGAATCAGCCATATCACAATCTTTATATAGGTGCCTTTTGCAGCCCGTAACCATGTCTGCTTCTGTCAATTTCGTCAATCTGATTTCGGACTAGCCGCTAAAAGAACCCACCCCCAACCCCTCAGGGACAGAATTCATCGAATGGGAAATCATAAAGACCAACGGAGTTCCCCTCCTTGGAGGGGCAGGGGTGAGTTCTTCATGGTGACATCAACGAAATTGTCTTGCCCCCGTTGAACTTGCGGTGGACAAACACGCTGATGTAGTTATGATTTCTGCTTCAATAACAGTAAAGGGCCTGTGAAGATGAATGCAGTTATATCTGAGGTGTTTGGGAAATTGGCGGATGGAACGGTGGTTCACGTCTTTACCCTTACCAACAAGTCTGGAATGGAAGCCCGCATCCTGAATTATGGCGGCATTGTCATGTCACTTAAGGTACCGGACCGAAATGGAGTGATGGGGGATGTGGTCCTCGGGTTCGATAAGCTTGAGGATTATGTTGCCAAAAGTCCCTACTTCGGCTGTCTGATAGGGCGATTTGGAAACCGGATTGCCGGCGGCTCATTCGTATTAAATGGAAAAACGTTCATTTTGGCTAAAAATGATGGTGAGAACTCCCTCCACGGCGGCCTCAAAGGTTTCGACAAGGTGGTCTGGGCGGCGACCCCTGAAATAAAGGTCAATGGTCCGGCACTTTCCCTTCACTATGTCAGCCGGGATGGTGAAGAAGGGTATCCGGGAACCCTGTCCGTGACCGCGGTTTATACGCTCACTGACGACAATGCCCTGAATCTTAATTTTACCGCAGTGACCGATAAGAATACGGTGGTGAACCTCACGCATCATTCCTATTTCAATCTGGCCTGCAAAGGAGATGTGCTGGAACATGAGGTCACCATCAATGCCGCGGCCTTCACTCCGGTTAACGCTGCCCTCATCCCGACCGGGGAATTGAGGCCGGTTGCAGGAACGCCTTTGGATTTCAGGAAGCCCGAAAAAATTGGCGCCCGGATCAATAGCCCCGATCAGCAGATGAAATACGGCGGCGGATACGACCATAATTGGGTGCTTAATAAAAACGAAAAGAAGCTGGGGTCGGCCGCAACGGTTGTGGAACCGGTGTCGGGTCGGGTGATGGAAGTGTTGACCACCGCGCCGGCCACGCAGTTCTATACTGGTAATTTCCTGAACGGGATCATCGGTAAAGGCGGTTGCGTTTACCGTGCGCGGGACGGATTCTGCTTCGAACCCCAGCACTTCCCTGATTCGCCTAACCAATCCTCATTCCCAAGCACTATGCTGCAGCCGGGGCAGACCTATACAAACACGATCATCTACCGGTTCTCGGTAAAGCAATAGGATGAAGACCTTCAACATAAAAGGGCGGGACGGAGCCCGGCCCTCCAGAATTCATGGGAAACAGCTTTTTCTCACGAATGCCGGGCCGGCCTCCGTGCCGTCCGCGGGAATGCAGCATTCCGGAAATACCCGGGTCGTACCATCGCTCCTGCGACAGATCAATGCCCGCAGAATCATGGATTTGCTGTGGCAGGAAGGGCCCGTATCGCGGGCCGAACTGGTGCGTCGTACCCATATCAGCGCGCCGACGATGTCGCGGCTGATGGAGAATCTCGAACGTGCCGGCTTGGTGGAATGTGATCCAGAACTTCAGCGGGGTTCAGGACGGCCTGCAGCTATTTACCGGCCAGCGCGAAAAGGGGCGCAAGTAATTGGTGTGATGGTGGGAATCCGTGTCTCACATGTGACGTCAACAGGGTTGGACGGGGTTCTGGATCCGGTCCGGTCGGTTTCGTTTCCCACCCCTCATTCCTATGGAAACTTTTTATCCACGCTCTCAGAGCAGGTTGCCTTGGTGCGCGAGAGGGTGGCGGCGCCTTGTCTCGGGGTGGGGTTTAGTGTGCCGGGCTTGGTGCTTGAAACCGACCAGCGCATTGCCCTGTCTCCCAATCTGCATTTCCTGGATGGTTGTCAGCCTGGAATGGATCTTGAGCAGCGGGTCAAGGTTCCGGTTCTGCTGCATCAGGAAGAACATGGCTTTTGCATCGCAGAGCGGATGTTTGGCGCTGCCCGGGGCGTGGATAATTTTGCGGTGGTGGATATCTGTGATGGGCTTGGGATGGCGGTTGTCAGCGGCGGACGTCTGGTAACCGGCAGCCGTGGCTTTGGCGGCGAACTGGGGCACATGACCATTGAGCCCGAAGGGGAGTCTTGTGGTTGTGGTAACCGTGGTTGTCTCGAGACAGTGGCCACCGACCTGTCTTTTGCCCGGAAAGTGTCGAAGCAGGCGGGGCGAAAAGTAAGTGTAGATGCCGCCGTGAAAGCCGTATGTGAAGGTCGCTGGAATGCCTCTGAATTGATGTATGAGACACTGGATTTTCTGGCAACGGGGGTCGGCATGATCATCAATGTGTTTAATCCCGAATTGGTGCTGGTCCATGGCTCCCTCTTTGATGCACGGGATAGCGTACTGGGTACCTTTTGCGATAAAGTCCGCAGCCATGCCCTGCGCCCCTCCTTTGAAGGGTGCCGCATCAAACGCACCACGGTTGACAAACGTCTGGGCGGGGTGGCCGCCCTGATGGACCGGCTATGAAAATCGGGAATGCAATCGGATTTAAAGAGAACGACCCGTAAACGGAGTATTACGCCGATTTTTTAGGGTCATGGCCGGCGTGATTCAAACTTGTGCAGCCAGGCCGTTAAAATCACATCCAGAACAAAGAAGGCCAGTATTACCGGAATAATCCCCGCCCACGTCAGCCCAATCGGCCCGCGATAGAGGAGCGCAGGGAACAGGGATTCGGGAATCTGGTCCAAGCCATAGACATCGTGGCTCGACGCCAGGCCGAGACGCCTCTTGATGAAGCTTGAGAGCAGGTCGCCCAGCATGGCGGCGGCCGCAATCCCGGCTCCCAGGTAGGGCGCATAACCCAACAGCCAGGCCACGCCCGACGTGGCCAGCAACGAGGCGGCGATCCCACGGAGCGTTTTGGAACTACCGAACAGCCGATGGCCGTCCCGGAGGGTCAAACCTCCGTCCAGGGGCCTGGCATAACGCTTCCCCAGGGCGAGGCGCAAGAGGACTGGCGTTCCATTGGCCACTCCCAACAACACCAGAAATATCAGGATGTCGAGCATGGTGCACTCCCGAGCGAACCGACATTTAATCGTCTCTGC
>Ga0194056_10000276_pt1 | contig 26948 bp, 18 predicted proteins | sample SepL4413m_MetaG_FD_155458 | JGI IMG/M metagenome (GOLD analysis project Ga0194056, IMG submission 155458) | Anoxic zone freshwater microbial communities from boreal shield lake in IISD Experimental Lakes Area, Ontario, Canada - Sep2016-L442-13m | ecosystem: Environmental > Aquatic > Freshwater... | reverse complement strand
GCTAGGCAGGTGCCGCATCTCGGTCCGCGGATTCAGTGCGTCGATCTGCCGGTCGGCCAAACGATTGAAGGCCATCGCTGCGCTGCGGGCGGCTACCATGCATAAAAGGATGCCAACGAGATCGCGCCAGCGGAACAATACCGGCGGCGTACTCCGTGCGTTCAGCCCCCAGGCCATCGCGGCTGCCAGCAAGGCAAACGGCAGCGCAAAAAGCGTGTGGCTGAAGCGGATCATTTCCAGAATGTGGCGAAGTTGGCGGAGTTTCACTCCGATCCTCCCCAGCGATGGATCAGCGAATTGCGAATGCCGAGCTGATCGAGTATCCGCGAGATGACAAAATCGATCAGGTCTTGGATGGTCTTCACGCCATGATAGAAGCCGGGCATGGCGGGTAGGATCACCGCGCCATATTCCGTGGCACGCTTCATGTTTTCCAGCACGGTCATCGAAAGCGGCGACTCCCGCGGCACGATAATCAACTTGCGCCGCTCCTTGAAGTGGACCTCGGCCGTGCGATGAATCAGATTGGCACTGGTGCCGTGGACGATTGCGCTCAGCGTACCGCTGGAACAAGGACAGATCACCATGCCGTCGGTCAGAAAGGAGCCGCTGGCGATCGCGCCCAGGTAGTCGCGATAGTGGTAGTAGATCAGCTTGCCTTCCTCGCCTGTGCCGACGGAAAGAACATTGCTTTCGTCGCTGGAAATGCCCGACATGGCACGAAGAATCTGCAACTTCCGATCCTTGGGCCGGGTGCCGATGTCCAACATCAACATCGCGGGCGAGAAGTTGTCCAGATCGACGGAGATGTCCAACTCCTGCCTGAAGACGATCTGGGCTGCCGGGCTGATGATCAGGTGGATGTCGCAGCCGGCTGCGTGGAGAACTTCCAAGAGCCGCGTGGCATAGACGATACCGCTGGCCCCGGTGATGGCGACGACGATGTTTCGCTTCATGATGTTGGAACCTACTTGTAGCCCACGTAGAGCGTGGCGATACCCAAAGTAAAACGATGATACTCGACCCGCGCCAATCCGGCGGCCCGCATCCGCGCGGCGAGCTCTTCGCCCTGCGGAAACTGGCTGACGCTAGCCGGAAGATAATTATAAGCTGACTGATGATTCCGAGCCAAGGCCTGCCCGATCCGTGGCAGAACCCGCTGGAAATACCAACGATAAAGCGGGCCGAGCGGCCAGCGCGTCGGCGTGGAAAATTCCAGCACGGCCACGCTTCCGCCGGGGCGGCAAACTCGGGCCATCTCCCGCAGACCGCGATCCGTATCGCTGACATTCCGCAGCCCAAAAGCGACGCAAACGATCTGGAAGAGGTCGTCGGGGAAGGGCAACTGCTCGGTGTCGGCCTCGATCCAGGAAATATGCTTTTCGGCCCCGGCGCGGCGGCCCTTCTGATTGGCCAGTACGAGCATGGGTTGGCAGAAATCGGTTCCCACGATTTGGGCCTTTCGGCCGCTCGACTTCCAATAAGCCAGGGCCAGATCGCCCGTGCCGGTGCAAACATCGAGAATTGGCCCTCCGTCGGGCTTGAACGGCACGAGGCGAACGGTTTTTCGCCGCCAAGCCAGATCGATGCCCAAGGAAAGCACGTGGTTCAGCAGATCGTACCGTGGGGCGATCTCACCGAACATTTGACGCACGCGGTCAGAGGATTTGTCGAGCTGCATAACTTCGTACCAAGCGGCGGCTTCGTCAAGTTCGTCGACAGCTAGGTCGTGAAAAACGACGGGCTTCATGGGTATTTCTTTCGCATCTCAGCGAACACATCTTCTGCCGGGACGCCGGTAATTGTTCCGGTCTCCATATCTTGCCATCTTTGCTCCAACTCGGCTTCCCAAGCAGACTGAATGTTATCTTCGTCCTCGTCCTCCAAATCCAATGAGCGAATAAGATAATAAGCCAATTCTGCCCGGTCTTTCTCTGCAAGTTGCGAGAGTTCTGCTTTTAGTTTTTCAGCGATTTCGGTCATGGTTTATGAACCTCCCCGGACCGTTATACCATAAAGGGCCAACATGTACGTATCGTGGTGGCGACGAACGGTCCAAGCGAAATTCTCGATTTGGCAGCCCGGGTCTATGCCGGACTGACGGAGAGGGACGTTGCCGATGTAGAAACAATCGCTCTCGACCGGTCGTCTTTTTTACAAGATTATCGTTCGCGCAGCGGAAATCTACGCTAATTTACACCGACGCGGAACACTGATCGGCGACGCTGACATCCTGATTGCCGCCACCGCGCAGAATCATTCCCTCGTGTTGGTGACGAACAATACGAAACATTTCACCAATGTTACGGGTCTGCAAATCCTAAGTTGGGTCGAGTGAAATAATCCTTATCATTTTCCTAATAATTTCCGTGGTATCACCTTGATACGCTCTGTCGAAATGCTTTAACCTCATCGATACTGTACGCTGGCTTGAGCCGGTGCAAAATGGCATGGCAGTTAGCGCACACCGGCCGCAGATCGTTTACCGGATCGACCTTATACTCCTTGCCGTCGTCGCGCCAGCCGTCGTAAATGTCGGCGGCTGTGTTATAATTAGGTTGTGACACTTTGCTTATCCTTTCAATGAAAGGCGAACACGATGAATGCAGAAACCGTTCGGGAATTCATTACGCGACAGTCATTCCAACCGTTTCAAGTACACTTATCGAATGGCGAAGTCCATCAGATTCCCCATCCCGAATTTGCCATGCTTCTCAAATCCACATTGGTCATCGGCGTCCCGGATTCAGACCGGGTGATTTGCTGCGCTTTGCTCCACATCGCCAGCATTGAACGGATGCCAGCTACTCAACACGTCTAAAATCGATGCTCCACCCACCCTACGGGGACAGGAACCCGTAGGGTGCGTGGAGCGAACCGGCCGGGAAATGGTGGGTTGCGCACGAAGTCGAGACGCTGACAGCACTTAGGATCGTCGCATAAATAACTGTCGTGTTTTGCCCACTCGCCGAGCGTGGGCGGACGGCACACGGAGTGTGCCTGCTACTTTTCTTGCGACACTTATTGATGCGCCGATCCTTACCGCTGTTCAAGATCAGTTCGAGTAACGCACCGATAGATGCTTCACCCACCCTACGTCGAGCTAGCAGTGACAGCAGTTGGCAAGGTTATGATCGAGGCCATCAAGCCCTCTTGGCTGTTGCCACACCCCCCCACGACATTTTGACCAGTTGACAGATCCAGCATCCGGTGGCAGAATTGATGGACCGTTGGGAAAGGTGCCAGCGGATAAGCTCAGGGCGATTAGCTCAGTTGGTTAGAGCACTAGCTCGACAAGCTAGGGGTCACAAGTTCGAGTCTTGTATCGCCCACTCGGATAGGTGGTAAAACGCCGGAAAACACGTGTTTTCCGGCGTTTCCGCTTTCTTGCTGCGAGTTATTGCGAGTATTTGCGGGGGTCTGCTGCACCGGATTCTGCAGCGCACTTTCGCCGCCGCCGGCTCCTCGCTCGAAATGCTCATCCGTTACCTGAAGGTAGTGTTTTGCCGCCACCGTACGACTATTGCCGATCCAGGCACACACCACATGGAGGGGATAAGTCTCGGCAAGCTCTGTTTCACGGGTGGCACGGAGGTTCTGAAAGAGCTTCGGCCAAGGCTCCAATCCCGCCTTGCGAATAATCCGCTCCAATTGGGTGCGCAGGTTGGCATTGGCGTGACGGTACCGGGTGATTACCCAAAAGGTACCGGATTCAGCTTCGTCCCACGCTGCTTCCAAGTATGGTCGCAGTTCAGGGAAGATGGGAATTTGGCGGGATTCACCTCCTTCGTGGTGCTCGGTCTTTGAACTCCGGATGGTCATGCGGTTTTGTTCCCAATTGACATCGGACCAGCGTAAAGCCAAGTGCTCGGAAGGACAGCGCAAGCCGCCGTAGCGGCTCAGGGCGAACAGCAACTGCCACTGGGCGTCTGGACAGGCATGCAGAACTTTCTGGGCCTGTTCTGCGGAAATGAAGTAGCTTCGGCTTGCGTTGCCGCGGACCGATGATACCAAGTCCGCAAAGGGGTTCTCGCCGATCAATTTCTTTCGCTGGGCCGCCCGAAAGAACTGCTTGGCGATGCCACAGCGCCGCCGCACGGTGTTGTCGGCAAGCTTCTCGTGATCGATCAACCACAGCCGCCACTCATCCGTATCGCCTGGCCGGATTTCCCGAAGCGACCTGTCGGGACCGAAAAACTCAACCAAGCACCGCCGAGTGTGCCCATAGACCGTGGCCGTGCTTGACTTCACGTCGGCCCGCTTGGCGACATAATCATCCAAGAACGCCTTGAGGACGCCACTGTGACGACGAGTCACAAGACCGACCGACGCCAGTTTATCGACCAATACTCCGTCGAGGTCGGCCACCCACCTTGCGGTAGGCTCATCCACGGGCTGCTGAGCGATCTTTGAGGCGTTCAGGGCCTCGATGTGACGCTTGACATCATCGGCTCCCTTTTTGGAGATTTTGCCCAGGCGGATGCTGCGGCGGCGTCTGTCCGCGCCAACGAACTGGATTGTTCGCCGTCCTTGTTTATCACATGAAATGCTTGCCATTTTTCTTCTCTCTTCCTTTTCAGATTCTACGGCACGCGGCTAGCCGGCAATGTACCGGCTAGCCGCTGCCAAACTTGCCATTAGGTCCGCGCGCTGTCCGGACCGGGGGATACAGCCCCTTGTCGTTTGCGTTCGATCCATGCTCGGAGGTCGTCGATGGAGTACCGTATGCTCCGGCTTCCAACCTGGATGACCGGAATATCACCACTCTTGGTGAGACTCCAAAGTGTCCTCGGCGAAATACTCAGTGCGCGGGAGGTCTCTTCCGCAGTCAGCAACAGTTGGGGGCTGATGATGCGGGAGGCCTGGCTAGTCGCCCACAACGAAATGCTTGCCATGAAAGTTCAATCATGTTCTCTTCCTTTGCTGGGGCATTCGCGATAAACGCCGGGAAGCCGGGCTATCTGCCCGCCCATCTCCACGTTGTTCGCAGCGATGCCTACGACTCTACATGCCACAAGGGCTACAGGCGGCCGACGGAACAGGTCTGCCGACGCCTCGGGTGGGGGCGTCGCATTGAGCGGCGGCCCCCGCTTATTCAGTATAGAAACGTGCTCCAAAACAATCTTTGAACGATTCCTTGAATTGGTTTGCGCTTCGTCTGTGGCGTCGGCAGGATCGACAACCGCGGAATCAAAGGCGATAATGGCCTGAGTTCAGTCAGCTCGGTTACGTAAATTTTGTCAAGCCGCACAAGGGCAGCATCATGGGAATTCTCGGCGTATGGCATTTTGGTGATTTCGACGCCCCGCAAGAGTGTCGGCCGGAGAGGATCGCGCTTGCGGCCTACAACCTTGGATGCCATCCATTCCTGCTGAGGGTGTGGCCGGAGTATATTTCGTGGGCAAGTTGGCCAAACGCTGCGGTTGAGAGCGCCACCGAGGATCTCGACTTCTACACTGAAGATGACCCACCACCAGTTGATCGGGAAAAACTTCGCTGCCAAGTTCAACAGCTACGGTATCACCGCCAGGAAGAACTCCGGAATGCGGGCAGGGACGCACTTCCAGCGGAATTGGCAGATTTGCAGGATGCGCTCCGGGAATTGGCGTCAGCGGGGGTAATGGATGTAGTCCGACTTGTCGAACTGCATGAGGCCGTGGACCGGCTGCGAACCCTGTTCCAGGCAGTTCTAAGGGCTTACAGGGCGGCCGACGATGGCGAACTCAGGTGGTTGCTGATGCGCGAAGAGCATCCCTGGCACGATCTTGTCGAATCGGCCAGGGCCGCCATTCAAGGCAATGTGGACGCGCAGCGGTGGTGTGAGTTGGGGTTTTTGGTGGGCAGGTGCCTTGCCTGCACCTCATTCCCCGATCCGAGAGACATAATGCCGGCTGATCTCCAGCAGATGGAGAAGGTGGCGACGGCCCTGGCCCCGAAGGATTCAACGCCGTGGCAAGGGAAGCTGGCCGCGTTCCTCAAGGCAGCAAAGGTGCCGGTGCATGATGATTGGTTGAATCACCAGCGGCGGTCCGCCACCGCCCTCGTTGCGGCCGACATCGCCATTCGGGAGACGCTGGACACTGCCGCTGGCTTGGGGCCGTGGTTGATCATCGACCACGTGAAGGGCGAGTTCACCCTTTTCGGGCAAGTGCTTCCCTTTACGGCGTTCCCGCTGCGCGGCCTGAAGTTGTTCCTGGTGCTGGCAAGCAGGCCATCTGAAAAGGTGGATGCATTGGAACTCTTGACGGAGACTGATCTGAAGGTGGACGCGTCATACCTTGCATCGTACATTACAAGAGACGTGCGCGCCGTTCTGAAGCCCATCGTGGCAATGTACGCGACTGCCAGCGGAGTCGATGATCCGGAGGCAATCAAGTATTCGATGGTCCTTTCTGAACGAAAGCGATACATGGTAACCTCGGACCCAGGGGGGTATCGGCTGGCTATCCCCCCGCGTCTCGTCCGCCGTATTCAAACTCCATTGCCAGCCGACCAGCAAGAGCAACTCCCTCTTGATAACTAGCCCTGGACGGATTCCAGGTCAACGCGGGTAACGCCCGGCACTGGTTGTCCTACCTGCCGCCACTAGAACCAGCTTGGTTCCCTCTCCGCTCGGTGCGCGTCTTCATCTCAACCACAAGCTGGTGAATTCTGCGACGCCCCTAGGCAAAAAACTTCCCTGCCAGGCGGTGCGGTAAGCGGTATTTTGCTGGAATTCCGTGGTTGCACTCCAGGCTGGCACAGTCGGGGTCGAAGTACAAACCAATTCAAGGATTCGTTCAAAGATTGATTCTGCGGATGGCGGTAGCATTTAGATGTACGGTGGGTCGCGGTCCTCGGCTGACGGGCACGGCCGGGAACTGCAAGGGCCCCCACTAACATCACTCCAGACTTTTTGAAAGACATCTACATGGCACAGAAACATCAACAAACTACGCAACGATTGTCTGCGGACAAGATCAGGTGTTCGCGTGACGTTCAACCGCGCGTCGAGACTGACAGCAACACGGTCAAAGAGTACGCCGAGCGACTTGTGGCGGGCGACAAATTGCCGCCGGTCGTCGTCTTCTTCGACGGCGAGACGTACTGGCTGGCCGAGGGTTTCCATCGCCTGGCAGCCCTTAAAAAAGCGGGCACAAAGCAGATCGACTGCATCGTGATCGATGGCACCAAGGCGGATGCCCAGTGGCACGCGCTGCAAAGCAACATAACGCACGGCCTACGGCGCAGCGTCGAGGACAAACAGCGCGCCGTCGTGATGGCACTGAAGCATCCCAACGGGGCGAAGATGTCCGACCGGCAAATCGCCGAGTTGGTCGGCGTCAGCCCCACGATGGTAGGGCAGCATCGCAAAAAGGTTGAGCCGACTGTCCAGAATGGACAGTCGAAGAAGCGTGTTGGCCGCGACGGTCGCAAGATTGAGACAGCCAAGATCGGCAAGACCAAGAAGGGCAATGGCAAGAAGGCCAAGCCGAGCGGGAAGCCGGAAATCGCGGAGGGCGATAAGACGCCCAAGCCCGAGGCCGAGCATAGTGCGGGAAACCATCTCGAAGCGTACCGCAACATGCTGGAGAACCTCCCCGGCACCCTCGACGAGCTTGTGAAGCACGTCAACGACATTGCCGGCAAGGCCCTGAAACCGAAGGATGCCAACACAGCCTTGGTGCGCATTGTGACCCGTATCCTCGTGCTTTCCGACGCTGAGCAAAGGCTCGCAAAAACAAAGGGGACGAAGTGAGTATCACTTACATCTTGGAAATGGAAACCGAATGTTACTCCTAGATTTCATTACTTTCCGTCCCGAGACGGACGCCGGCGCGAAGCGCGTCTGTGGGACTGAATCGACGTCGGCGAAGTTCTGCGACAGCAATAGCAAACTCGGTAAGGGCCTGCTGACCTTCGACATGTCGCCGATCGTCTCATGCCCAGGCTCCGTGCATGCCATTTGCAGAGAATTGCGTCCCGATGGCAACGCAGATCCGAAGCCGATCTGTTGGGCCTGCCGCAAGCGCTACCGCGAGAACAAGAAGAAAGAGCGGCTTGCCGCCAACCTTCAGTTCTCCCGGACCGACTCGTTCGTCGAGTGGGCAAATGGTGTTATCGGTCGTCGCCGCACGGCCAAGGCGGTGCGCCTGCCGGGCATAGGCGATATGTACAGCACCAAATTCGTCGGCAAGGTGCGTAGCATCGTGCAGGCGAACCCGAAGATGCGGTTTTGGTTTTATACCCGATCATGGGCCGTTCCCAAGCTCTGGGAAGAACTGAAGAAGCTGAAGGCCGAGCCCAACTTGACCATGTGGCTGAGTTGGGACCGTAAGATGGCGGAGCATCATGGGCCGCCGCCGGACTCGGACCTGCCCTGGTGCTGGTTGGCGACCGATGACGACGATCTGCCGGTCGAACCGGTAGACCTCGTCTGGCGCAACGACGCCGAGTCGTCGGGGAAGCAGAAGCTGGCCGAGAAGCACACTCTCGGCGGCTGCCTAGTCTGCCCGCACGAAGACGGCGTCACCGAGACGACGTGCGTGCGCTGCGGGATCTGCTGGCGGGATGCGAAGTTCCGCACGGCCAGGATCGGCACGTTGCTGGAGAAGCACCTGCCGGCGGCTAACGAGTATTGACAACAGTTTGGGTTTGGGGTCGTCGTAGGCATGCCCGCGGCGGCCCCGGCCTAGCCGCCAGATCGGCGGTCACAACATTATTAGGAAGAGACGCATGAATAGCAAAACCATACCGGCAGACGCCGAGATCATTGACACCTACGACGCGCTTCGCGAGTTCCGTGACGCGTTCTTCGCGGCCACCATGTACTTTCTGCTCATCATCGGGCGGCATGGGTTATCGAAGAGCCACATGTTTGAGGAGCGATGCCGTCCGTACCACGACCGTGACGGCAACGAAATCAACGTCGCCCATTACGTAAAAGGCAACGTCACACCAGTTGAAGCTTACCGACTGGCCTATGAGCACCGCAATAAACTGCTCATCTTCGACGACGCCGAGCGCCTTTGGGCCAACCCGAACGGACGATTTCTGCTCCGCGATCTGACGGAGAATCGGCCAACGAAGACCGTGAGTTGGAGAGTGGACAACAAGGTGCTTGCACGCGACGGTATCCCGAAGCAATTCGATACGACCTCACGAGTCTGTTTGATTATGAACCGTTTCGCCTTTGGCGACGCTGCCGAATACGACGCAATTGCAGACCGCGGCCACTTAATCTATTTCGACCCGCCACCCGCCGAGGTGCATCGAAACTCCGCTAGCTGGTACTGGGACCAGGAGATTCACAATTACATTGGCCAGCATCTTAATCTGATCGACTGCGATAAACTTTCGGCGCGGACCTACGTCAAAGCCTACGAGCGACGGCAAAAGGGCGACTGGCAAGAGTTTCTGGCACGGCGTTACTTCAGTCAAGCCGCCGAACAATGGGTCGTTGCGCTGGAAAACGATCCACGGTATCGCACTGTGGCCCAGAAGGTGGAAGAGTTCCAACGTCGAACGGGCTTTCAGCGGGCCACGTATTACAACGCGAAAAGACAACTGAGGGCAGACGGGCAACTGGAAACAACACGGGTGCCGCGCTACGTGCTCAACACCCGCCCACCGGAATCGCCTGACCTGGAAACCGAAGTGCGCCGGGTCGAGGAGGAACGTCGGCTTGCTGAGCAGCGTGCGGAGCAGTTGCGTTTGCAGGAAGAGGAGGAAGAGGAGGAGGACGAATAGGAGTGAGGCTATTCCCGTAGACTTTAGACTTTTGTCTAAAGTCTACGGGAAAGCAAAGGACCTCATGCTGCGGTTCTATATCACGGGAAATCAATACGTCAGTACGTCGCGAACGACCGCCACTGCGGCCAACGCAGGACAAAATGAAATAACGGCTATTGCGCTGGGCCGCCAGAAACATTAGGATTGAGGGAGTCTCGTGATTGCGAGCATCATACTTTTTACTTCTTACTTGCGATCGACCTCTAGCGGCCCTGCCGCCCTCTCGGTCCTTATCCATTTCAATCCGCACGGGGCCGCTGCGCCTCGGCGGCCATCATTCACTTGCCGCACTGACGCAAGGCGTCATGGCGGACAACCTGGAGGAACCCATGCAAAGCACAATGAGCCTGCGCGATGTCGCAGCCTTGCTGAACGTCAAGCCGTACCGCGTCGAATACCTGCTAGCAAACGGAATCGTACCCGAGCCTGAACAGAGAATCGCAGGCAGGAGAGTATTTACGCCGAGGATCGTGCGCCTCTTGGCAGCCCGCCTCAAAGTGACGTTGCCAGCAGCAGAGACGGCGGCGGAGCCCACGGCAGAGACCATGGGCGTATAGAAACAGCGAGGCCGGTCAGTGTTGACCGGCCTCACCGATGATCCATTTTTTAGCCGTCGCAGCAATCGACGGCCAACAACACAAGCAATCAAGGAGTGCTTGAGATATGCCTATTATAGACGCTCTCGCAATGAATCGCAACGCCGGGATCGGCGAACAAAACGGGCAGGGCGCAACCGGTGCCCTGCACAACAACCTACATGATGCTGGTGACGGCAACGGAAATAAACTCGCGGTCGCCTTACCGGTCGGCCTTTCGCCAACCATGGAACTCCACGATCAGTCCCAGCAACCCGCTCCGCTCAGGTCGGTCGAGGAGTTGGCCAGAGAGCGCGGGGAAGCCCACAGGGCTGCACTTACGCCCGAATCGCAGGCCGCGCAAGATCGCGCCGCTGAAGCAGTAAGGCAGGCTGCCGCACAAGCCAACACGATCGCAGACAGTGAATTTGAAGCACTACTATTATATTGTCGCGTGTTCCCAGAAGTGCTTACTGCATCGAAACAATTACTAGATGAGAGCCATTTCTGCGGCTTGACAGAATCAAACTATCAACGGCTGTGGAAATACTTCATCGCGCAAGATCGGCTGCCCGAATACGAACGCACATCCGCAGAAATTGAGACGGCTATCGCCAACAAACCGCAGTTGCCGGGGAACAGCGCAGCAGCAATTCATCGCGATGCTCACAGTTTGCTGCGATGGTTATATTCGCTGGACTTTGAAGGATTTCCGGGCGCCACGCCACCGCAAGACCCCAAGGAAGGTCTGCGGCTGCTGGCAAAGGTAGCTCGCGTTCGGGCTTACGATGAGCCGATGAAACGGCTGCTTGAGCGCGAATGGAGTCCCTGGCGTGCCGAGAATGAAGCGAAGCTGCAAGAGAAACGCAAGCAGATTGAGGAACTCTGCAATCCGGCAGCAGATACCGAAGTATCGCTCGAAGAACTGGTCTCCGGCACCTACACCCACAACTGGCTCATCAAAAACGTGCTCATCGAAGGATCACCGGCGATAGTCGGCGGTCCGAAGAAGGCCCTCAAGACGAGCATCCTACTCGACCTGGCTGTCAGTTTGGGCATCGGCGAAGGCGTGATGTTCCTGAACCACCATCGATTCCGTGTCGAGAAGCGCGTCGCGGTCGGCATGTATAGCGGTGAAAGTAACCAGCCCACGGTGGCCACGACCGTACGTAACATCCTTGCCTCGAAGAATCGCAAGCCGGCGGAATCCGCTGTCTACCTCCAGTTCGCAACGCCCAAGCTCAGCGACGACGGCGATATTGCGACCGTGACCGCCTTTATCAAAAGGCAAAACCTCAAGGTGATCATCTTCGACCCTGCGTACACGTCTTTGCTCAAGGGCAACACCAAGGCCAGCGCGTCCAATGTGTTCGACATGGGTGCCGTGCTGAGCAAAATCAGCGAGGCTTGCTTGGCCGCAGGCGCAACCCCGATATTCGCCCACCACACTGTTAAGAACGCTGGGATGAAGGCTGGCCGCAACGGGACCAGCTACAAATCGTACGAGCCGGCCGAACTGGGAGATTTGGCTTTCGCTGGGTTCGGTGAATTTGCCCGCCAATGGCTCCTGCTCGCGCGTAGAGAGGACTATGAGCCGGGAACGGGAAAACATCAGCTTTGGCTCACTACGGGCGGCAGCGCGGGCTTTAACGGCTCCTACGCGCTCGATGTTGACGAGGGCGTGATGAGGGAGGATTTCGGCGGTAAGAAGTGGGATGTGACGGTAAATACCCAGGGAGAGGCAGCGCATGGGCAGGTGAAGGCCAAGGTTGACGCGGCCGCGCTTCGGGAACAAGAAGATCGGCAGAAGGTACTCAATGCGCTCGGCGAGCACGGTGGCTGCGAGGGCATAACGCTGACCAAGTTGATGGATCATATCTCGATGCGCCGGCCGACTGTCCAGCGGCATCTGGCAGCCCTTTCGGAATCGCGGCAAGCAGAAATATGTGGAGAGTTCAAGCGCGGCAGCAAATGGAGGTGTTCGAGCTGGAACCAGGGATGACCCTGTCCGAGATTGTCCCACCCTGTCCCGGTCAATGTCGGACATAGCTATTATGTACCCTGTCCCAGTCCCCTATGTAATAGGGACGGGACAGGGACATACTGAGTCCTGGGAATCACCGAATGATAGCAATGGGATCGGGACAGGGTCAGGAGTTCATTTAGACATGTTGTACGAACTCGAAGGGAAAACCTTGCCACCTCGAACCGAAAGGAGACTGCTATGGCCAGTATCACCGAATCCCAGATCTCGATTACCGGCGCGGCTGACTCTGTCTTGATCCTGCGCGGCCGACGGAGACTCGCAGGCTATGCGCGACCGGTCGAAGGCATACCAGACGGCGAAGGGCAAGCTATGGGGCGGGTTGTCGGTGGCAGGGGTCTGGCTGGAAATCGTCCCAGCAAGGTAGCCCATATCGGGGTAGCGCATAGATGTCGAGGCTTCACGGTCTGCCTAAGCTGCCCCAAGGTCGTGCCATCCTGCTGGCTTCTCCCGAAGTGTAGCCCGGGGCACACTGCAAGCGGTCGCGGACGCGCATACGTTGAAAGGTTGCTACCCTCGAACTGGTCCTGCGGGGCATGTCTGCGCGGGCCAATGCCAGCAGTTCCTGAGTAAGCGCCAGACTGGCCTGCGGAAGTGGCCAAACGGTATGCGCGAACATGCTCATGCGATCCCTTGTCGGACTCTCGGCGGGAAGTGGCACTACAGCGCGTCAGCGCGTTCCTGGCGGGCTTTCTGGACCCCAGACGACTCCCGAGCCTCCGGGGCTGACAGAGCGCGTCAGCGCGCGCCTGGGAGGCCCACAGCGGAACCGGCCCGCCGGTCTTTCGGTCCTCGGCCGACCCGATCCCGGCCATTTTGTCCGGCTTCAGCCTGCGCCGCAGCACCCGCGACGGCCTACACTGGCTCCATGTCGCCCTGCAAAACCCACCAAGCGGTATGCGAGTTCAGGTGACTCGAAAATCGGGACGGCAGTTGCCGGCGGGCCTTTCTCGGCCCCGGCCACCTCGACAGCGGGCTAGCCTGTACTCGGCCATGTCACGTGGCCGTTGTTAACAATTGTAAACAACCCGCTCGGTCCTCGATCTTCTCCCTGATCCCGGACAATTTGGCCGGCTTGGCTACTTCCCGACTTTCGATCTCGGCCCTGGTGCCTGCGCGAGCCTGTTGCCGTCGGCGACTGTCCAAGTCGGATAGTCAAGGAAACAACTCTGGCTTTTCTGCCCGCTATCAACACGCTCATTCAGGGCGACTAAGACCATTAACTCGGCTTGCGGGTATACTTCTTCAAGGGCGAGAGGGAGCAATGGCAAGAGGTTTGCAGCGACGTATTCTCCAGATTCCAAACGCTACGGCGCAGGATAATAGCAGAGTCAAACTACCGGGCTCAGGGACACTTGCAACACGGAAACCGACATTGTACTTCTCGTTCGTGGGGTAGTTGGTGAAGCGGGCGGACGAGGCCAGGTAGCCAGCGCCGTCGTAGTAGAAAGACCCGCCACGCGAACCACGCCACGAACCAGTGTCATTCATGTCCGTCTCGTTCCACTGAAAAACATCCCCGCCCATATCGAACGTGCCGTAGGGGCCTGGAGAACCCGCAAAAGAGCCTACTGCCGTCAGACAGTTTGTCGGATCGGTGTAGCCGCCGTTCCCTCTGTTAAAATAGTCGTAGAAGTTCGCGTTGTTTGTGCCGGTTGACGAGAGCACGTTGCTCAGCGTCAATCCGTCGCTGCTCTTCGTCGGGTAGAGCCAATAACCGGCGTTGGTTCCTCCACTCTTGTAATACATCGCCTTGTATTGTTCGTTCTCCGAGGGAAGGAAATAGCTCGCACTCGCGGAGTGTGCGCTCACCCCCATCAGGTCCGCAGCCGACATGGCACCGTTCAAGGCGTAGGCACCCCTCTCGGTAGTTGTCGAATCCTGCAAGCCGGTCGGTTGCCCGTTGCTGAGCCAGTTGCAGAACCGAGCCGCATCCCCCCAGGAAACCTTGTTCACAGGGTAATTACCGTCTCTGGTCGGCGCGTAACTGTAGCTGCCCGAAAGGCCGGTTCGAGAAATGCCGCAGTTATAGGGGCCATAGTTGGCGGTTCCCATGCTCGAATTGTATAAACCGTAGGTGTCCGTCTTCGCCACGGCATTCAAAAAAACCGTGTATTGCGCGGCCGTTGTGTCGTATTTAGCAATGCTGTATGGGTGATCAACAGCACCATAGCCAGTGGCGGTGTCTGCCGCATTGCCCGCATCGCCCACGGTCACGAATTCCAGGCTTGCATTGCCCGTCCACGTGCCGCCGCTGATCGTGCCGCCCATGTTGAACACATCCGCCCGCACCGTCACGGCAGAGGTCACCAGGACCGCCGCCAACAATCCTCGAATCAGTTTATTCAATCTCATGGCTCTCGCCCTGCTTCTGGTGAAAAATGAATTAGGAATCGTTGCTACAGAATGTCACGCTGACTGCTTCCGCCTTCTCCATCCATATCCCATCAGCCCGATGGCGCCGACACCAAGCAAGGCGAGCGACGAGGGTTCGGGGACTACATTCAGCATTAGATCGTTGCCCGAGATAAAAAGCGAAGCGGAACGACCTCCAACGACTCCACTTAGATTTGTACCCAGGCTGCCGTTGATCAATCCGGCGTCGATCAAGGTGTAGTTACCTGGACCGAAGCCAGCCAGCGGCGTAAAGAGAAAGTCGGTGAATTGCTGACCGTTGAGCGACAAATAACCCGATGGCATGGAGATTTCATCGCTGGTCGAGAGTGTGTCTAGTTCAAAGTCCATCGCTCCACCATCCGCTAGCGTGAGGCTTCCGCTGAGGTGCAAGGTGCCTGGTGAATTGCCCGGGCTGAGGTGGCCGCCGGCGTTCACGGTAACGCTGCTAAGTGTGCCCGTGCCGCTGAGGAATGCATTACTGCCGACTGTGACCAGACTGGCGAGCGAACCATCGACGACCAACTTGCCGCCGTTCACTACCGTGCCGCCGGTATAGGTGTTGGTGCCGGAGAGCACTTGCGTGCCGCTACCGCTGATCACGAGGCTAATCGTGCCCAGCGTACCGCCTCCCTGGATCATGCCACTGAAGGTCGCCTTTCCGCCGGTGGGGCTCACTGTCAAGGTGGATGCGACCATGTTGCTGTTGATGATGCTGCCGCCACCGGCCAAGGCATAGTCGGATAGGGAGGCAACCTGCTGACTGCCACCATTGAGGTCAAGGATGGCTGCATGGGCGATCGATAAGGCCGTTGTGGCTGGCAAAAAGTTCACACTGCCAGGAAACAAGGAACCGAGGTAATCAAAGACTGCGGTGTCGGTGGTGGCGTTGTTGTGTGCGGTATCCGCAATCCCCAAGAGGAAGGACGCGCCCATGTCCACGGTGTATGTAGTGGCTTCCTGGGTCCAGACGGTCGGTGGCGTCGCACTTGTACTGGTGCTATAATAGCCCGTGAACGTGTGCGTCGACGCGTCATAGGTCATCCTTAACCAGTTCGGCGACACAAGACCGGACGTTTGAACGAATTGGTAAGTATCGGTGCGCTGGAACGAGATGCCTTGGCCCAAGGTTTGGCAATTGAAGATGGTAGGGACATTCGTGTTGCTGGCATCCTGGCGTGCCATAATGCCGGCTTTAGCCCAATCAGCACCGCCGACCATGCTACTTATATGGACCGCCACGTCGAAATTGGTGTTCGTTGGCACCGAACTGTAGACATAGTAACCTTGCTCCGTATCGCCCCAAAAGTCGTCACCGGCACCGGAAATCGTCAGCGTACCACCTGTCATGCTGGACGAACCCGGGTTTGTGCTGCCGCCTGCACTGATATTCGCGGCAAATACTGAGTTAAACTTGATCGTACCGCCGCTCACGACCGTCGGTCCGGTATAGGTGTTCGCAGCACCGAGCACAAGTGTGCCCGTGCCGATCTTGGTCAGTCCGCCGTCGGGAGTTGTGCCGTGCGACAACACTTGGTTCAACGTGACGGTGTGGGCGTTGGAGTCGAGTACTGCCCCGCCGGTGTTGACGACCGCGTTGGTGACACCTTGCAAGAAGCCCGTACCATCGCCCGCCGCCTTCAGCGTGCCGCCGTTGAAGTTCAACGTGCTGCCGGCACTACCCTGACAGGTTTGCGACTGGAGGACGCCGCCACTGTTGAGGTTTACTGTGCCGCCGCTAATCGCCACCTGGTTCGCACTGAAGTTCGCGCCCACTGCCAAGCTGGCGTTGGGGCCTATGGTCGCCGTCGTGGTGACGTCCAACGCACCGCCAAATAAAATCAGACTCGTTGAGGCTTTGCCGTTGCCAAGGCTCAGTGAATGGACCGTCGTGTCGGTCGAGGGGCTGTTCACCGTCACGCCACCCGGGGGGGCGATAATGACGTCGGACGCCGCTTGCGGAGTGATGGCTTGTACGGTCAACCCGCTGAGCTGGAACGACTTACCCACCTTTGTGATCGCCGCGCCGGAAACATTCACGTCGTAGCCGTCCCAATTGGTCAGCGTATCCCAATTGAGCGAGGGCGATCCGCCGCCAGTCCAATGAACTGGGCCAACCGGACTTGCAGCAGTGACGACGGGAGTGTTTGCCGGGTCGATCCCGCTCCAAGTGAGGATCGTGTAGCTGTTGCCAGTCGGATTGCCGCCCGGCAAAAAGGCAGGCTGCACAGTAACACCACTGCCGATCGCCAGATCGCCGTTGACCTTGATCAGCCCCGATGTGCTCGCGCCGACCGCCCACTTGTAGACGGATCCGTCGTTAAGTTTCATGGCCACGTTGGTGCCGCTGCTGCCCACGGTCAGAATTCCACTGCCGTCCCCCGGTTGGACCGAACCGTTACCGTTGATGGTTACGCTCTGGCCGGAGCTGCCCAAGAGCGAACCGGTGCCACTGAGCGTGCTGGCAGCTGGCACGACGAGGCTGCCGAGCGATGTGCCGTTGACCGTCAGAGTCTTGCCGGCGGGGACCAAGAACGGTGGAGCCAAGGCCGAGACATCCAGCGTGCCGGAAGGTCCAACCGTGATCCCGGAGGTGTTATTGATCGAGCCGGCGGCACTGATGGCCAGAGTTCCGGCACTGACGATCGTGCTGCCAGTGTAGCTGTTGCTGCCGCTTATAACCATCACGCCATTACCGGCCTTGATCAGCGAACCGGTGAAGGAGCCGAAGTTAACGAAGTTCCCACTGACAAGCAAATCGGAGGTGCCTGCCCCACGCGTAACATTGAAGGTTGTCGTGCCATCGAGCCCTAGATTATTGGCAGAGATCGTCGATGGGGTGCCGTCAGCGGCAGAGGAGAAGTTGTACTGCGCAAAGGAGTCGCGGAACGTGTAGGTCGAGCTGAAATTGGAGTCACCGCTACCTTGGGCGGCGATGACGCCTCCGACGGAACTGATGCTTCTGTCTAGCGAAAGGCGACAGCTTGGGGCGACGCTGAGCGTGCCGCCCTCCTGGATGATCAACGAGCCTGACTTTCTGTTATTATATCCGAGCGCATCCGTAATACCGCCCAACAATGTGCCGCCATTATTGATCATAATGGTGCCTTGGGAGGGAAGTGTGCCGCTCATTCCGCCCGTGTTGAGTTGCAATGTTCCGCCGTTGATAGTCGTGCCGCCGCTGTAGATGTTGTTCCCCTTGAGCACCAGCGTGCCGTTACCGGCCTTCGTCAGACCATACGTCCCGCTGATCGGGCCACCTACGGTCAGGGTGCCGGCATTGACGGTCACCGTGGGGATCCCGTTGAGAGTCACCGCTCCACTGCCGAGATTGAGGTTATTGCTTCCCAGGAAGGTAAAACTGGAATTCCAGATCTGCACGTTGTTTCCGGCGTTGATGATCGCCGCGCCGCTGGCATTGTCGAGCGTGCCGCCGTTGATCGTAAAGGTTCCGGTGCCGAGTGCCGAGGCGTTGTTGAAATTGAGCTGGCCGGCAGAAAGCGTCGTCCCGCCGGTATGGTTGTTGCTACCCGAAAGAGTCAGTACACCGATACCGGCCTTGATCAGATTGCCGGTGCCGCCGCTGACGGGATAATTGATCGTCTGGCTGCCAAACAGGTTGTACACCAGGGATGCGTTGTTAATGATGCCACTGGTGTTCAGTGAGGCATCGTGGCCGCTGGCACCGTCGCCTAGCTGTAGTGTGCCGGCACTTACGGTCGTCGCGCCGGAGTAGGTGTTCGAGCCGGTCAGGGTCAGTGCGCCGCTACCGACCTTGGTCAGGCTGCCGCTGCCGCTGATGATCGGAGAGAACGTTACGGCGTCGCTATGGTTGAAAACGAGACTGCCATTGTCGGCGACGCCGCTGGTAGTGCTGATTGAAGCACCGCTGCCGCCGCTGCCCACTTGCAGCGTACCGCCGTTGATCGTGGTGCCACCGGAGTAGGTATTTATCCCGGTCAATATCAGGGAACCGGGGCCCGCCTCGGTCAGGCTACCGGTGCCGCAAATGGCCGGAGCGAAGCTCACTATGTCGGCGCAGTTGAAGACCAAACTGCCATTATTGAGAACGCCCGAGCCGAAACCGCCGCTCACCGCGCCGCCAACCGTAAGGGTCTTGCCGCTGGCGACGGTCCAGGTCTGGGCCGTGCCCAAGTCCAGGTTGGCGTTGATCGTGGCGTTCTGCTTGGCACTGATGGCACTGGAAGTGCCCGACCCGGTGCCCATGAGGGTCAGCGTATTGCCGTCATTGGCGATCGTGACCGTATTGGAATCGTTAAAGGTCAGGCTGTTGACGGTCATATTAGCCCCCAGCACGACGTTGCTCTGCTGCACGGCGCCGGTGGCGGAGAAGGTCACGTCGGTCGTGAAACCGGGTACCATGCACGTTGAAGTAAGGGAGCCTTGGGTCGTGGACCAGTTGCTCACGTTGGTCGTGAATGCCATGGCCGCCGGGGCGGCGGCTATCTGCCCGCCGTACCAGTAGACCGTGCCGAGCGGTGTGGCCGTGATGGGCGTGACCGTCACGCTGGTCGAGGAGACGCTGAGCACCGGCGTGAAGTTGGTGACGTTGACCATGAGGTAGCTTGCGCCGGCGAGGCCGCCGCCCGCCTGGAGGAACGTGTACGCGCTGCTGGAGGAGAAACTGCCGCTGGGAATCAAAGTGATGTAGCCGTCAGTCGTTGCAGACGCCGTTGTGGAAAGCTTATCACCCCAGTCCATGACGAGTGTCGCACTGCCTTTAAGATTCAGGCCGCCGACCGCCGTGGTACGAGCGGTCCCATCGGCCATGCTTAAGGTCGCGCCACCAGCGACGCTCACTGTGCCGCTGCTTGGCAGCGACGCGCCTGAGACGCAGAGCGCGCCTCCGAGAACATTCGTGCCGCCGGTGTAGCCGTTTGAGGCAGTGAGGGTTAGCGTTCCAACGCCGTACTTGGTCAACCCACCACCCGTGGAACTGGGGTCTTCCACGAGTGCCTGCGCGATCGTGGTGTTGAAGCCGTTGGTGTTGATCTTGACGCCACCCGCCTGCACGTTGGTGGCGGTCAAGCCCGTCATAAAGGCCGTGTTGGATGCGGCCGCTACGAGGACGCCGCTGTTGAAGTTGAAAACACCGGTGCCCAAGCCCCTCGACACACCCGTGGTCAGCAGGGTGCCGCCGCTGAGGTTGACCGTACCCTTGCCCGTCGAATTTGTTCCCAACTCTATGTTGCTACTGGGCATGCTCACCAGGCCAGTCCCGCTGATATTGAGACTGCCGGAGTCAGAGTAACCGAGTAGCATCGTCATCGTCACCGTCTCCCCCTTCGGCCCCTGCCCCGAGACCACATTTAACACGCCGGCGGAGATGTTGTACGTCGCACTGGCGCCGATGCCGGCATTGCCGGCCAGGCGCAATAGGGTACCTGCACCTCCCGCGGTGACGTTCACCGTGCCGCCCGTCTGGTTTACCGTGCCGGGGCCCTGTAAGCCGACAGTAAGGCAGTCCGTATTGAGGATCGCGCTGTCCTGAATGTTGAGTATGCCAGCACCGCTGCCAATACGCTGCACGTACATCCCGAGGGTGGCGGAAGGACTTTGGGTAAAAGTTGCTGAACCCATGAGAGTTAAGGTGCCGATGCCTCCGCTGGCCTGGCAGAGATTAACCTCGTTGCTCGCCGTGGTGAAAGAAGACGTGCCGCTCATCACCATCGTGCCAGTCCCGTTGGCACCGATGTTGACTGCGTACGTCGAATTGGTGAGAGTCACCGAACCGCCACTCATGTTAAAAGTGCCGTTGTCGCCCGCTAGATTGCCCACGATAAGGCTGCTTGCCGATGAAAGTCCGCCACTTGTGATCAGGGCGAGTGTGCCGCCGCGGACAGAGGTGACACCATTGTAACTGTTGTTGCCGGAGAGGATCAGCGTGCCTGCGCCCAGTTTCGTCAGGCCGCCGATGTTCGACGCGGCCAGATTGCTGCCGAAACTGACGGATTGTCCGTTGGTGTCGATCTGAATGGCGTCTGTGCTATTAACGATTTGAGGCGAATAATCGAGCATGTTGCTTGTCGAGTATTGCAGGGCGCCGCCGCTGAAAGCAATACTATTCCCAGTGGAGGGTAGGGCGTTGGCGTTGGCCAGGGCGAGTGTGCCGCCGCTGATCGTGGTCGTGCCGGTATAAGTATTGGTGGCGGAGAGCGTCAGGGTACTATTACCGGTCTTGGTCAGGCCCGCGAAACCTCCAATGACGGAGCTTATCGTGCCATTGGCGTTGGCGGTGATGGAGGGCGAGGTGCCGGCAAGGTTGATGGTGCCCGACGATAGTGTCCCGGCCTGATCGAAGATGATGCCATTCGCATAGACAGGGCCGCTCACCGTGGCATTGAGCAAAACGGCGTTGAAGTACGCAACATTCGCCGAACCGCTGGTGACATCCCACAGAGGTGTGGGGCCGCCGGACCAGTTGTTGTTCGAGGTATCCCACGTGCCCGTGGTGACACCGGTCCAACTGTACTGGACGGCGTGTGCCGAACCCGCCAAGCTTGCAACACGGAAACCTTTATTGGTGTTCTCGCCCGTGGGGTCGCCGTAGGCTTTGTAGCGGTCGGACGAGGCCAGCCAGTCCGTGTTGTCGCCGAACGACCCGCCACGCAAACCACGAAACGAACCAGAGATGACGGCATCATTCCACTCCCAGACGTTACCTCCCTGATCAAATGTACCGTAGAAGCTCGCACTCTCGGCTCCAGCACTCCCCACCGTCGTCACGTTGCCATCCTGACCATTCCAATCCGCGCCGTAGTTGTAATTGGCCACGTTGGCCCCCGGATTCGAGATATTGCCCAACGTATCGGCAGTAGCCAACGTCGGTCTCGTATTGCTATGCGTCGGATAGAGCGAGTAGCTGGAATCCGCAGGGTTTGAATATGCTGCTTTATACCATTCGTCCTCACTTGGAATATAAACCTTGGCCCCTACATTCTTGGTGATAATTCCCGTGTTGCCGCTGAGCGTGTAGGATCCCGTTTCGGTACTGCACCCGCCCTGGCCATTGCTCAACCAGTTGGTGAAACGCGCAGCGTCATACCAGCTCACGTAGTTTACTGGCTTGTTGCCCATGCTGGCACGGATCGTGTATTTCGCCCCGCTGGCCGCCCCGCTGGTGTAGGTGATCCCACCACGCGGGGCACTGCCCATGTTGGCATTGTAGATGCCTTTGGCGTTCGTACCACCCGCATCCACCTCATTCAAAAACGCAGCATACTGGGCGTTGGTCACTTCGTACTTGCCAATGTTGAAGTTTTCTGTCACCCTGCCGTAACCGTTGGTATCGGCTGTGTTGTTTGCGTTGCCCACCGGCACCATGTCAATGGTAATCGTGCCCGCCCGCACCGCCACGGCAGAGGCCACCAGGGCCGCCGCCAAAAATCCTCGCATCATCGTCTTGTTAAACATTCGTTCGCTCCTCAAGTTAGTTGCGTCAAAATACGAGTAGTGGTTATCTACTTTCGCCTTCGCCAGGCCCAACCCATCAATCCGATAGCCCCAACAGCGAGCATGGCGAAGGAGGAGGGCTCAGGAACACTTGCAACGCGAAAACCAAGATCGTAGTCCTCGCCCGCGGGCTTGTTGTAGTAGCGGGAGGACGAGGCCAGGTAGAGCGTGTTGCCGTTGAACGACCCGCCACGCAAACCACAAACAGCACGAGAGGAGAAATCTGCCTCATTCCACTCCCAGACGTTGCCTCCCTGATCAAATGTACCGTATGGGCTACTACTGCTGGCGTAGGCACCGACGTTCGTCAAATATGGAGAACCGACCGCGTAGCCGTCGTTGTACCCGTTGGCGAGCCCATCGTTGTTTCTGTAATTTGCACTGTTTGTTGGGAAGGCCAGTGACGCCGGGTTGTCTGAGTAGGGCGCATCGTTGCTCTTCGTGGGGTATAGCCAGTAGCCGGCACCACCAACCTTGTTCGGATCGTAGTACGCAGCCTTGTACCATTCGTTCTCACTGGGAAGCACCCAGTGCTTGTGGGCATTGTCCCAGCTTGCCCGAACTTCCGCCGTGGGAATAGTCACCGTCCCCGAGTTTGGCCCACCGTCGTCGATCGTATATGTGCCACTCTCCGTACTCACCGCACCCTGGCCGTTTTGCAGCCAATTGGCAAAACGAAGGGAATCATACCAGGACACGTAATTCACCGGCCGGTTCTCGTAGCCCGATTTGGCGGCAAACTTGGCTCCCGAGGCGGCTCCAGACGTATAGCTGATGCCACCATAGGTTGATGCTCCCATGCCGGAGTTGTAAAGCCCGAAGGTGTCGTTTGTTAGAACCGTAATATCCGGCAATTTGGCGTTGAGGAACTGGGTATACTGTGCATTTGTCACCTCGTAGGTTCCCATCTGATAAGCATAGTCAACTTTTCCATAGCCGGTCGTGCTATCATTCATTACGGTCGTGTCGGCCGCATTCTTCGTGTCGGCCACCCAGACCGTTTCCAGGCTCGTCTGCCCGGTTGGCATCTGAAACACGTCTGCTTGCACCGCCACGGCAGAGGCCACCAGGACCGCCGCCAACAATCCTCGAATCATCATCTTGTTAAACATCTGCTCTCTCCTCAAGTTGTGTAAATTCTCAATGGTTGCCAGAAGGCCGTCCACTCATTATGCTCCCCCTCTTTTTGCTGTCTACGGATGATCTGTGGAGGATCTGTAGACGATCTGGGGGTGATCTGTGGAAGATCTGTGGAAGCTCGCCCTATTTCATGCCATTTATACAACCTGCAATGGTGTCGATTGCCCACGGTAGGGGCGGTCACCATGAATTGCCGATGCGATTGGCGAGCCTTTTTGCCCTCCTACGTCCAACGGGGCATCTGAGGCATGAATGGCCGCTAGCGAACGCCCAGTGAGCCTACAAAGGGCCTGCTCCTGGCCATCGACTGGGCTGCCGATATGGCCTCGTCAGCATCACCAGCCTGCGCCGCAGCACCCGCTACGGTCTGCCCTGGCTCCAGCCCTGCAAAACCCGCCAAGCGGTATGCGAGTTCAGGTGACTCGAAAATCGGGTACGGCCTCAGAACCGATGTCTAGAATAGTCCGCAACCAGCAGAATTGCTTCAACGCCACCTATATGAGGGGTATTGTATTGCAAGCGTCACGGTGGCAGGGTAATATGGATGTACCTTGCCTACGAGGATCAAAGACTGCCATGATCGCCTTCAAGATGGAATGCCGACGTTCTGCACCGCTTTTCAGCAACAGCCAGTGGCTTTGGATCGCGGCGCGCATAGAACTCACGCGACGCGAACTCGATATCGTGCGGCTTGTCTTTGAAGACTTAGGAGGACGTGCTATTGCTCGGGAACTTGAAGTCACGGTGAACACGATTCACACCCAATTGAAGCGGCTCTATCTGAAGCTGGGTGTGACCAGCCGCGTGGGATTGGTCCTGCAGATCGTCCGTGAACACTTGGCCGACTCGCAGGAAGCCGAGCAGCCCCAGCCGACCGTGCGGCTGCACCACGGTTCTCGAAAAGCCGCCTGATACTCTTCGTCTGTGTCCTTTTTCTCTGGATTGAGCGCCTTGCCGGCCGCCTTCAAGGCTTTTCTGAGTCTGTAGCATCATTACCGGGCATTTCAGAAGGTTCGAGCGATGAACCACTGGGAAACGCGGGGCAGGAGAGGTGCTGGTTGCAGGTGCCCCTCGATGTCACATAAGTGCGACTACGAGCCCCTGCAACAATACCAGATTCACGCTCCTTGCTCAATTCCAGTTCCAATCGACACCCGGTAATGATGCTACAGACTCGATTTTCTTGGGCTTTCCCCCCGCCGGCTGTCACCTATTGAGGTGACAACCCTATTTCCGAATTTGTAAAGATAGGCTCTACTGCATTAAGTTTGGCATCTTCCCTGCTTAGATGCGATTGTTTCGGTACTTTCCAGCGAGAGATATTGGCAATGAGAACTCTGACATTTGGTTTGACGATCGCCGTGGCGCTCGCCGCGGCTGGTGTGGTGCGGGCGGACACCACGATTACGCTGGACATGGTCCCGGTGGGCGACGCGGGCAACGTGGCCGACTCGACCGGCTACGGCGCGGTGGCCTACAACTACAACATCGGCAAATACGACGTGACGCTAGCCCAGTACGTGCAGTTCCTCAACGCCGTGGCCAAGACCGACACCTATGGCCTCTACAACAGCTACATGGGCACTGACTATGCCACCCAAGGTATCAGCCAAAACGGCAGTCCTGGGAGTTTTAGCTACTCGGTCACCGGCTCGGCTCTCGGCGCGGCGAATATGCCAGCGTTCGATGTTACCTGGGGCGATGCGGCGCGATTCGCCAACTGGCTGCAAAATGGCCACGGGACGGCAACGACGGTGGGCCAGGCTTACGCGCTGACTGAGGCCGGCGCGTATACCTTGAATGGTGGCACGAGCCAGTCAGTGCTTATGACGATGACGCGGAACCCAGGTGCAACTTATTTCATCCCCTCAGAGGATGAATGGTATAAGGCCGCTTATTACGTTGGCGGTGGAACAAATGCGGGCTATTGGGCTTATCCAACGCAAAGTAGCGTTCCGCCGACCAACTCCTTGGCGTTGGCTGGCACCAACAGTAACGATGCCAACTACGACAACGGAATCACTCTAACTGATCCGACGAACTTCCTGACGCCGGTAGGAACTTTTGTAGCCTCCCCCGGTGCGTATGGCACCTTCGACATGGGCGGCAATGTTTGGCAATGGAACGAGACCGCCGTTACGAGTTCGTCGCGTGGTTTTCGTGGTGGGTCGTACTACCACACCGGGCCGGACGCAATGGCCTCGTCCTACCGCGCCGATGGCGACCCGACCACCCTACTTTGGATGAGGGGGTTTCGAGTTGCAAGTGTCCCCGAACCCAGCAGTATTGCAATGTTTTTTGCAGGCATAATGGCATTTGGAATCTGGAGACTACACCGGAACTTATAGCCCTTTATCCTTTATCCCTTTTACCCTTTGAGTTGGGGGAGAGCGTCGATTCACCAAGAAGGCACCCCATCGCCGAGCTTGCTCGGCGCGCGATTTAGAAACGGGAATCGCAGGCAAGGGATGGTTTTATGAATGGGGTCGGGCTGTCAGCCATCTTCATCCCGGTTGTAGGCCGGAAGGAAGATGACTATGGCAGCCGAATCGCCCGTTGTCCTGGTGAAGTGGTACGACGTGGTGAAGTGGTTCTTGGAGCGGGTGGACAGCTTCCCGAAGAACCAGCGGTTCGTATTTGGGCAGCGGCTTGCGGATCGTGCTATCGACGTGCTGGAACTGCTCGTGGAGGCGGCCTACAGCCCTCGCAAGGCGGACCTGCTCAGCCGCGCCAACCGCGACATCGAAGTCTTACGATGGCTCGTGCGGCTGGCCAAGGACCGTGGCCTGTTCACGATGCGACAGTATGGCTTTGCCTGCATGCGCTGAAGTGCGACGTGCGGAAATATTTTCCCTCCATCGACCACGAGGTGCTCTTGGGACTCTTGCGGCGGGTGATTGCCGACGAGCGGCTGCTGGCCTTGATCTGCGACATACTCGATACGCACGCCGACGGCCAGCGGCAGGAGTGGCCCGCCGGAGGCGACCTGCTCGACGTGCGGACGGTGAAACGCGGCCTGCCCATCGGCAACCTAACCAGCCAGTTCTTCGCCAACGTCTACCTCAACCCGCTGGACCATTTCGTGAAGCACGAGTTGCGGGTGAAGGGCTACGTGCGCTACATGGACGATTTTCTCTTGTTCGGCGACGATCGCGCCGTGCTGCGTCGTCAAGGGCGGCAGGTGCGCGAGAGGCTGGCCGAGTTGCGTCTGGAAGTCCACCCGGACAAGTACCGGCTGGGGCCGACGGCCACCGGCGTGGATTTCGCCGGGTTTGTGGTTTTCGGAGACGGGCGGATTCGCGTCCGCAGTTCGGCCGTACGCCGATTCGACCGACGATACAAGGAGATGCTTTGGAACCTGCGCGGGCGACGGTGTCGCGCTGCGAAGATTACCGAGAGCGTTTGTGCATGGGTGGCCCATGCCAGCCATGCACAGAGTCTTTGGCGTTTTTATAAATTGACCTGTCTGCGCTCAGGTCAACTGCCCCATCGGCTCACAGCGTGTGGTGCTGCGAGTAGGTTACCCAGTGTGTTGGCGGTGTTCGTAGACG
>Ga0194056_10000275_pt1 | contig 26999 bp, 29 predicted proteins | sample SepL4413m_MetaG_FD_155458 | JGI IMG/M metagenome (GOLD analysis project Ga0194056, IMG submission 155458) | Anoxic zone freshwater microbial communities from boreal shield lake in IISD Experimental Lakes Area, Ontario, Canada - Sep2016-L442-13m | ecosystem: Environmental > Aquatic > Freshwater... | reverse complement strand
GATAAGCAGCGTAGTGCGCATTTAATCAGGAAGGCAGGCATAGGTGGCGGTAGCCTTGTGGCCAATGGCCTCCAACAAATCTGAAAAGTCGGAAAAGATTGAAGATTTAGAAAACTCTGGGAATACAGCCCAGGGCGCTCTAGAAGTTCGAGCACGCGCCGGCGCTCTTGCAACAGAGTCACTTGGCGATCGCACTTCACGCTTTGAGCGAGATGCCATGCAATATACAAATCAACTTTATGCCGCAGCGCTTCGCTACACAAAGAATCCGCATGATGCGCAAGATTTAGTTCAAGATACTTATGCCAAGGCATTTACCTCGTTTCATCAATTTGAACCTGGCACAAATTTGAAGGCTTGGTTGTATCGAATTCTCACCACGACATTTATAAATACCTATCGCAAAGATCAACGCCGACCACAAATTTCTGATGGTGAATTAGAAGATTGGCAGATCCACGCCGCTGCAAGTCACACCAGCAACGAAGGAAAATCTGCTGAAGATGAAGTACTTGAGAATCTTCCAGATGGCGATGTGAAGCGCGCCCTTCATGAGATTCCAGAAGAGTTTAGGTTGGCAGTTTTCTATGCTGATGTTGAAGGTTATGCCTACAAGGAGATTGCCCAAATTCTTGGAATTCCTGCAGGAACTGTGATGTCTCGGCTGCATCGTGGTCGCAAACTATTGCGTGAACTTTTAATGGATTACGCCAAGGACCGGGGCTTTCTTAAGAATTCGGAGGGCAAAAAATGACTCCTAATAATTTTGGTCCTTTTGATAGCGGCAATTGCGAGAGCGTGATCCAAGCCCTTTTCCTCTTCATAGATAATGAAATTTCAGATATGAGTGAAGCACAAGCCCTTGAACTTCACCTGCAGCAATGTCCGCCATGCCGGACTGAGATGGAACACGAGAGCCGAGTTATAAATCAATTAAAGAACCTGTTGGCTTCAAGCTGTTGTGAAGAAGCTCCGGAGGAGTTAAACCGCAGAATTGCGGCTCAGACCGCTCTGCTCGCTGCGCAGATGTCGAATCCAACCCAAGTGATCACCGAATACCGTCGTACCGAGACAACAATCAATGGCGAAACACTTATTGAAATTGAAACGACTCACGAGATTAGACGGGATTTCCCGCTAAGTTAACCGTTATGAATAGTGATGCAGTTCGCGGAGCCATTGGAATGGCATCCCTGACTGTTCGCCCCGCCGACACCTCGGTTGCCCAAGCGTTAAATGATTTACCAATTCTTGCAACACCAACACTCGTGAATATCTTCGAGGGGGCTTGTAGCGCTGCATTGGCCGAGCATATGGAATCTGGTGAAACTACTGTCACCGCTGAAATAAATTTACTTACGAATCTATCGGTTGGAGTCGGCGCCGAAATTAGAGCACATGCAACTTGTGTAGAGGTTGATGGATCTTTGCTTAAGTTCAGCGTTGAAGTCCATCACGGAAGTAAATTAGTCGCATCCGGTGTGGTACTTCGCAAACTTGTCGATCGAGTTTCATTTGGTGCCAGAGTCGCGGCCGAGAGCATTCTCGGGGAAACTCCTCCGGCACCAAACTAACTAATTACTTTTACTACTGATTATTTTTTAGTTGCCCAGAAAATTTCGGAGATCTCATCGATCTTTGCAAGCAACTTATCTGCAACTGCTACATCATTTGATCCCTTGGTTCCGCCAGCTCCAGCAAGCTTGGTTGCTTCGTTAAAGAGCACGTGAAGTTGTGGGTATGCCTCAAAGTGAGGGGCCTTGAAGTAATCAGTCCAGAGAACCCATAGGTGGTGCTTTACTAATTCTGAACGCTCTTCCTTCACAGCGACTGCGCGAGATTTGAAATCTGCATCAGTTGAAGCAGCATATTTCTCCATAGCGGCTTTAACTGATTGTGCTTCAATTTTTGCCTGTGCTGGATCATAGATTCCGCATGGAAGATCGCAGTGCGCAAAGGCAATTGCATCTGGTGCAAAAATATTGGTAAGGCTATTTGTTAAGCTCTTAAACATCATTATTCTCGATTTCTACTAGGTTCTAAGCGGTTTACTAGTTTCTAATAGTACTTATTTCGACAACTTAATTCATCTCGTATCCTTACTGTGAGAGAGTACTACTCCTATGAAAAGCTCGCACTCTCACACGCGCCTCTCGTTTCTGCGAGTTGGGGCGATACGTGTTTCCGGAAGTTCTATGGCGCCTACCTATAACGATGGGGATTGGCTGCTCTTTAGAAATATTTCGATTCCCGCGATGCCCGCAATAACCCAGATGGGATCTAAAGTTTCGGGCAAAGCTTCACGTTTAATTGGAAAAGTAATTTTGATACAACGCAATTCCGCTATCGGAAGTGATTTCATGCAAGTTAAGCGCGCGATCCGAATTGAAGCGCTCCCTGGTAAAAGCGAATTAGGAATTTGGGTTGAAGGCGATAACAAGATTCACTCAACAGACTCGCGAACTTGGGGTCCAATTACTTCAAGTGAAGTACGAGGAGTTCTTTTATTTCGTTATCGAAAAGGTGTTGCCCAACCCACCGGACTTTAAAACTAGCTTGTCCTGCTAAATTATCTAGAGAATGCTTCAAACATTAAAGCGTTCTGCTCTTCTTCATGCAGATGATGAGATCCAGTAGCTGGACTTGCAGTAGCGCGTCTTGAAACTCGACGTAGCGTGCGACCATTTAAAATTTCTTGCGTATTTAGCGCAACAAATGGCCACGGACCTTGGTTAGCCGGTTCATCTTGCACCCAAAGTAGGTTTGCTTGTGGATGCTTGGCAGCAACTGCAGCAAATTGCTCGGCCGGGAATGGATAAAGTTGTTCCACGCGAACAATGGCCGTTGATGTTTCATTTAATTTAGCGCGCTCGGCGATTAAATCGTAATAAACCTTGCCAGAGCAGTAAATAACTCGGGATGCGTTAACAACGCTCTCATCATCAATTACTGGCCTAAATGTTCCGGTTGTGAAATCTTTCATGCCTGATGCGGCAGCTTTAAGACGCAACATTGATTTTGGTTCAAAGACAATAAGCGGACGACGGGCTGGATTCTTCATGTGCCAACGAAGTAGGTGGAAGTAGGAAGCAGGTGTTGAAGGTTGGGCCACAGTCATATTTAATTCCGCGCACAGTGCGAGATAACGTTCAATTCGCGCAGATGAGTGATCCGGACCTTGGCCTTCATAGCCATGTGGCAACAGAAGAACTAGTGAAGAACGCTCGCCCCACTTTTGCAGCGCTGAAGATATGAATTCATCAATAATTGTTTGGGCGCCATTTGCGAAGTCTCCGAACTGGCCTTCCCACATTACAAGGGCATCTGCCCGCTCGGTTGAATATCCATATTCAAAGCCCATAGCTGCATATTCAGAAAGTAGGGAATCGACAACGAAGAATTGGTTTTCATCAGAGATAAGTTCGCGAAGTGGTGTCCAAGTTGCGCCAGTGTTCTGATCAACAACTACTGCATGGCGATTGCTAAAGGTGCCGCGGCGGACATCTTGACCGGCAAGGCGAATTGGATGGCCCTCGAGCAACAACGAGCCCATCGCAAGTGATTCACCAGCGGCCCAATCGACGCTACCTTCATCTAACATCTCAACACGTTTTGCTAATTGCGGGACTAATTTCGGATGAATTGTGAAACCTGCTGGCGTTGCAATTTGGGTGGCAACAATCTTGCGCAACGTTGCTTCATCAAGTGATGTGTTAACGCTCTCTGGTGCTGGTGCCACTGGAACTGGCATCTTATTTGAAGTATCAGGTTCCACGTTATGAACCGCATTGAATGTTGATTCAAGTTGTGTTTGATAATCGCGCAGAACTTCTTCAGCTTCTTCAATTGTGATGTCACCGCGACCGATTAGCGCTTCGGTATAAAGCTTTCTAGTAGAACGCTTCGCCTCAATTAATTTATACATGAGTGGCTGTGTGAAACTTGGTTCATCGCCCTCGTTGTGGCCACGGCGACGGTAGCAAACCATGTCAATCACAACATCTTTATTAAATGCTTGGCGATATTCAAAGGCTAGGTGGGCAACGCGTGCCACGCTCTCTGGGTCATCTCCGTTAACGTGGAAGACCGGTGCTTGAATCATCTTGGCAACATCGGTTGAGTAAGTTGAGGAACGAGCAGCGTTTGGCGAAGTTGTAAATCCAACTTGGTTATTAACAATAATGTGAATTGTTCCACCGGTGCGATAGCCCTGGAGTTGTGAGAGGTTTAGCGTTTCAGCGACTACGCCTTGTCCAGCAAATGCAGCATCACCGTGCATCAAGATTGGTAGTACGGTGTAAATCTCTTTGATATTTAACTTATCTTGCTTGGCGCGAGCGATACCTTCAAGAACTGGGTTAACTGCTTCTAGGTGTGAAGGGTTTGCGGCTAGATAAATCTTTGTTGTGGCACCAGATTCGGCCGTGAAGACGCTAGAAGTTCCGAGGTGATACTTCACATCGCCAGAGCCTTGCACTTGGTTCTCGGTGTAGTGGCCTTCAAATTCTTGGAAGATCTGTCCTTGGGATTTACCAGCAATATTTGCCAGAACGTTTAAGCGGCCGCGGTGTGGCATACCAATACAAACTTCTTCGAGTGAACTATCGGCAGCAGCCGAGATAATCACATCTAGCAATGGAATTACTGATTCCCCGCCCTCAAGTGAGAAGCGCTTTTGTCCCACATATTTAGTTTGGAGAAATGCTTCGAAGGCTTCGGCGCTATTTAATTTGCGCAAGATGCGAAGTTGTTCTTCGCGTGGAGTTCTAGGTGCACCAACTTCAACGTGTTGTTGAATCCATTCACGCTCTGCTGGATTCTCGATATACATATATTCAACGCCAATTGTTCGACAGTATGAGTCGCGCAGAATTCCTAGAATCTTGCGAAGTTTCATTACTGGCTTTCCACCAAAACCGCCGGTTGGGAATTCGCGATCAAGATCCCAAAGCGTTAAACCGTGTGTTGCAACATCTAAATCTGGGTGGCTGCGTTGGTGATATTCGAGTGGATCAATATCTGCCATTAAGTGACCAGTGGTGCGATAAGCGTGGATTAGTTCCTTAATGCTCTCGCTCTTACCAACCTGCGCGTTGCTTGGTGATTGAACATCAACCATCCAACGAATCGGAACGTAAGGAATGCGAAGTGCTGCGAAGATCTCGTCGTAGAAACCACCTTCACCAAGCAAAATTTCATGAATGCGGCGCAGGAAGTCGCCAGATTGTGCGCCTTGAATAATGCGATGGTCATAAGTGCTGGTAAGAGTTATGACTTTACTTATTGCAAGGTTTGCCAATGTTTCTTCATTTGCGCCATGGAATTCGGCTGGGTAATCCATTGCGCCAACGCCGAGAATTAAGCCCTGGCCTTGAACCAATCTTGGAACCGAGTGAACGGTGCCGATTGTTCCGGGGTTTGTTAGAGAAACAGTTGTGCCAGCGAAATCTTCAACGGTTAACGTGCCGCCTCGTGCCTTGCGAACCGTGTCCTCATAAGAAGCCCAAAATTGTGCGAAATCTAATTCTTCACAGCCCTTGATGGATGGGACAAGTAGTTGCCTTGAGCCATCTGGCTTTGCTAAATCAATCGCAATTCCTAAATTGATATGTTCTGGTTTTCCAATTGCTGGCTTGCCATCAATCTCGCCATAAAAAGCATTCATCTCTGGCATCTGGCGCATCGCTTTTATCATTGCGTAACCGATGATGTGGGTAAAGGAAACCTTTCCACCACGGCCGCGCTTAAGATTATTGTTAATTACAGTTCGGTTATCGATCATCAATTTTGCTGGAATTGCTCGCACACTTGTCGCCGTTGGTACTGATAACGAAGCTTCCATGCTTTGAACAACGCGAGCGCTAACTCCGCGAATTGGTTCGAGAGTTGCCGCGCCAGGAGTAACAAGAGTTGGAATCGGCTTAACGATTGGGTCTGCTGGCGTTGGCGTTGGTTTCGCAATTTGCGTATTAGCAACAACAGGTGCGGAAGCAACAGGTGGTGCGACTGGTGCAGGAATTGGTGCGACTACTGGCGCTGGTGCAGCAACTTGAGTTGGCGCAGCAGGAGCCGAAATATTTGCACTTGTTGAACTAGGTGCTGATTTTGGAATTGGTGGTGTGCCACCCTTTGGTGCGCTACTTAACGGCGGAATATTATTTGCGGGCGCAGAACCAGCTGGTGTGTAATCAGCAAAGAATTCCCACCAGGATTTATCAACTGAACTGGGATCTTTTTGGAAGCGCTCATACATCTCATCGACGAGCCACTCGTTTGGACCAAATGATCCGCCGAAGTGATTCGCTGGTGTATTAGCTCCCGTAGCTGACACTTGCGATGCTCCTAATTCCTAGAAACGATCAATGCTGTTGCCCATCCTGTTGCAACGATTACGACCTAAGTCTAATAGGGCTTGCGAGCCTGGACTATTCCCATATGCGAGTGGATTATGTGATGCGGAGCGCAATATTCGTTGGATATTCTCTGGATATCGCGCGGGATATCGCGCTGGATCTACCCAGGTGCTCTCCAAGACCGAGCCGCTAGCTCAACTATTCGCGATATCCAAAGAGCGCTGCCAGAAAAGTAACAAAAGCGAGGATCGCAAGGGGAATTCCCACAACTAATAATTTTCCGGTGATCATGAAATAGGAGACTCCGAGGGCAATTAAATTAGCGAGAACCGCTGGCGCTCGCCCGCGCGCACTTGCCTTGGCAAACTCACGTGCACAAATAAATAGCCCAACCGATCCAAGTAGCCCAAAAATCATTTCACCGACCAAAGCACCTGGTGCCGAAACTGTGGAAGTAAGCGCAGCAATACCAAGATAAAGAACAAGCCCAAAGAGAACGAGAGATTCCAGTCTGAGAAGCCAAATCGCGGCATTGCGGATTTGCTCAAAGTGGGATTGGTTCTTCAAGATTAAACCTCCAATAGCGCATTGCTGATGATTCACTTCTAATTGTCCACCGAGAATACTTTACTTCGGTTGAAAACCTAAGTCCCCATCACGCTCAAAAGAGTTTTGCGTTTTGATTTTCAAATTACTCCGGTGAAACAAGCCTTGAGAGGTAGCCTCTATTTAAGGCAAGACAAAAGGAATAACCTGCAAAGGTGCCTAACTTTAACGAAGTTAACAGTTCCAGCAAACTAGAAGTGAACCATTTTATTGAGCCAAGAAATTGGAGTGATTCGGCTAAAGCTGGTCTTGAGTTTGCAAATAACGGAATTTCCGATTCGCTCACCGGTTCAAATGCGCCATCAGTTTTTATCCAAAACTTACGCCGAGCAGTAAGTATTGCAAACCGGAAACCAGAACCACTAACAATCGTGACAATTAAATTTTGCGAACCAGTAGCAACCAAAAAGCCTCGAACAGTTTCTGGAAAAATTGTTGCCGAGACCCAGTTATTAAATATCCGGAGCGAGATGGAACGCGAGTTATTAGCTGGCGCCAGAGCTATCTCCAAATCACTTCGAGGTGGTGATTTTTTTAGCCGAATGGCAGTGGCCGGCTTTTGGATCTGCCTGCATAGCGATTTGGCCAGCGCAGAGATTGCAGCGCGGCGATTTATGGCCGAAGTACAAGTAGAAATTCCGAACCAAATTTTAACCCTAGAAGTACAGCTATTTTCCAGGCCGGAGCTAACAACTTTGGGAAGTTGGGTTAGTGAAGTTGATGAAGGTTACTTTAAAAAGCCAACACAATAACTCTATGTGTTTTTTAGTGCTTCCGAACTCGAACTTAGTGGATAAGCAAAACTCAATTTAGTAACTTGAGGTTTGATCAGCACGTGGAAAAAGTTGAAGTTAATGCGCGCACTATTGAATCTTCCGGCCCGGATCAAACCCCGTCGGTTTTTGGAAAACTTCAACATCTGATGGATGACCCAGCGATAGAAGAAGTTTGGGTTAACTCACCAAATCGGATATTTGTCGCCAAAAGCGGCGTGAGTGAATTAACAAACACGACGCTCTCTGCTGATGAAGTACGAAATATCGTAGAGAGATTGCTGATGTGGGGTGGACGCAGACTAGATCTATCCCATCCATTCGTGGATGCCAGGCTTCCAGATGGCAGTCGGTTGCACGTGGCGATACCGGAAATAACCGCACAGCATTGGGCAGTAAACATTAGAAAGCACTTGGTCCGTGGCAAGTCACTTACACAACTAGCTTCACTAAATGTTATGTCAATCGAAATTTCAAAGTACCTAACTCGCTGTGTGGAAAGCGGAATGAATATTTTGGTGAGCGGATCGACGCAAGCCGGGAAAACAACGCTTTTAAATGCGCTTGTAAGCGCAGTTCCACTCAAGAGCAGAGTCATAACAATCGAGGAAGTCTTTGAATTAAAGCCAAAATTACCGGACTGGGTTGCGATGCAAACTCGGCCCGCAAATTTGCAAGGCGATGGTGAAATTCCACTTCGCCGCTTAATAAAGGAAGCGCTCCGGATGCGTCCATCACAAATAATTGTTGGCGAAATTCGAGAAGCGGAATCTCTGGATTTACTTATAGCCCTCAACTCGGGTCTGCCCGGAATGGCAACCATCCACGCAAACTCAGCACGGGATGCAATTGCAAAACTACAAACTCTTCCGTTGCTCGCTGGCGAAAATATCTCCCACAGGTTTATCACACCAGTTGTTGCAGCCGCAATTGATTTGGTTGTCCATGTTTCGATTGCAAGTGATGGTGTGCGCAGGATTCTTGAGATCGCACATGTAACTGGTCGGATTGAAGCAGAACGGATTGAACTAGAGATGCTATATAGATTTATCGGCGCAGAAAATTCAGAAGGTAGTAATCATTACGAAAAGGGCCTGATCGATCCCGAACTTCTATTTACTTCTCGAGTTCGCTAGCAATATGAAAACTAAAATCAGCATCTATGTCGCCGCCTTTTTTGTGGGGCTATTTGTTGCGACGATTATTACCGGATCAATCTCTATCGGAATACCCGTTGGAATAGTTTGCGTTGGCATTCCAGTAGCACTTCTTGCTCGAAAGGCAGAAGCAAGAAAATTGGAATTACAGAGCCTTTGGCCGGAAATTTTAGATAACCTGATTTCTGGTTTACATTCTGGGCTAGCACTGGCAGAAACCATCGCAAACTTGGGTAAGCGCGGCCCGGATCGCACGAAATCAATTTTTACATTATTTGCGCTGCGTCTTCGCGAGGGTGCCACTTTTAGTTCGGCACTTGAAATCATTAGAGAAAGTTTTAACGAGAGTACAGCCGATCAAGTTTGTGAGGTCTTAGACTTTGCGAGGAGCTCGGGTGGGCGAGATACCGCACTCACACTTCGAACACTCTCAAATTTTATCCGCGCCGATATTGCTCTTAGGAATGAAATAACTGCGAAACATAGTTGGGTAAAGAATTCAGCAGCTTTAGCCGCAGTAGCGCCTTGGGTTCTATTGCTTCTACTTGCCTCGCAGCCAAACACTGTCTCTGCCTATTCAAGTGGCTCGGGATTAACTGTTTTATTAGCTGGCGCTGGGCTAACGCTGGTGGCCTATTTTTGGATGAATAAAGTAGGAACTCTCAAAACTGTTCCAAGGGTCTTCAAGTGACTCCTTTCTCGCTCTCCCTCCTCTTTCTATCACCATTAATTTCCGTTGCCGTATACATTTTGGTTCAAGAAACACAGAATCCATTAAGAGGATTTCATGAAGCGTTTCGGCGCGATCAATTGCACAAGGGACCAGCACAGGCTATTTCTTCGCAAATGAAGTTGAGCGCAGTGCGCCGGAAGCGAGTATTAATAACTTCAACTTTTTTTGGAGCGCTACTTGTAATTATTGGGGCAAAATTCTCAACGATTTTCGTCTTAGCGATCCTTGTCGGCAGTTATCTATTTTGGGAGAAAGAAGATTTAAGCAGAATTGAAAAGCGTCGAATAGTGCAAATTGATAATGAGTTCCCATCTCTTATTGAACTTTTCACAGTCTTGGTCTCCGCTGGCGAGAGCCCATCAACTTCTTTCGAACGGCTTGCCGCAAGAGCTCAAGGCGAGTTGGCTAAAGATTTTCAAAAAGTGGTAATCGGATTGCAATCTGGTTTGAATTTATCGCAAAGTTTAGAAATTATGGGAGCCGGTACAAAATCCAGCATCATAAGGAGATTTTGCGACACGCTAATTTTGGCGATCGAACGCGGTTCACCGCTTTCTGAAGTGCTTGTGCGACAAGTCGAGGAAGTTCGCCAGCAGCATCATGCTGCGCTTCTCACCGCAGCTGGACGCGCGGAGATTGCGTTGATGGTTCCAGTCATCTTTCTAATTCTTCCTATCTCTGTCCTGTTCGCACTTTGGCCCTCTTACCTATCGCTGGGACAAAGCATTGGATAAATCTAGAGTTATTAACAGTCGGAAGTTATTAACACGACGTTGATCTGGATTTAGATTGAAGTTCGAAAAATAGAAGGATCTAGGCAAGATCTTTTCATACGTCCGCAAAAGGAGAAAAAATGTTCAAAAAGCCGGTTTCCAACCCTAAGTTCAGTTTACTTATTTACTCTCTTATTCATCGAAATTTAATTAGAAGCAAGATTGTCAAGAAGATTAACGAAGCTTGGAGCGCGCGGGCGCAGCGTTTCGCCGAGTTGGCATACGGAGAAAAAGGTGACGTTCCTGGTTGGGTCCTGGTTGTTCTCATGACAACGGGACTGGTTACTGGTATTTGGACCGTTGCTCAACCACGCCTAAGTTCAATTCTTAGAAATTCGCTCGACAATATGAATTCTATTCGGTGATGGATTTTTCTCATCGTCCTGTCAGAACTAATTTGTTAGGCAAGAATAGTTTCAATTCGGTGATGGTTAATTATCGCTGGTTCAAGAAATTTCTCTGGCTGCGTCGAAATGAATCTGGGAATGTTGAGAGCGCGCTGGTCTTGATTCCGCTCATGATTCTTTTTCTGAGCGTTCTGCAGATAGCAGCATCTGTAATGGGACGAACAATTGGCGGGGATTTTGCACAAAGTCAGATTTCACGTACCGGGCTATACACCGATGGCCAGTTCTTAGCACCGCTTAACCCACCCACTTCGCTAATGGGTTCAAAAAGTTCTCGAGTTCAACTACCAGGCGGTGGAGCAGTATTAACACTCTCGCAAACCCACAAAATACCATTACTGACGCCACTCCTAGCATCGAATGACAAATTCAATGCAACCGGAATTGTAATTGATGAAAATTCCTAGCTTCACAAGTAAGAGACACATTCTTTATGGTCGCTTTTTTAGTAATAGTTATTTTGTAGAGAATGAAGAGGGAAGCGCGATAGTTGAATTTGTCATACTTGCACTTCCTCTCTTTATTCCACTTGCTATTTACTTGACGACCGTGAGTCAAACTTCACAAATTCAATTTGACGCGAGAAATTATGCGAGGCAAGTTGCAAGAGTTTATGTAACTAGCCCTTCTCAGAGTTTAGTTGCTGATCGAATTTCTGTAGTTACCCAAACTTTTGCAGATAGCATTTTTCTCAAAGATAAAATAGCGATTCCGCCCGCTATAAATATCTGGTGTTCACGAACGCCTTGCTTGACACCAGGTGGAAAAATTCAAGTTTCAGTGCGTATAGATTCACTTGATTCGAAGAGGGCAGCTTCCGCAAGCGTGATAGAAAGTGTCGATGCGTGGCGAAGCAGTTGATGTGTGATCAAGAACAGATTCGGTGGAAAGGAATTAATATGGGCAGCAAAGTAATTGATGTAAAACGAAACCTTCAGGAGTCAATCTGGAAATTTTTCAACTTTGATTCGGAAAATGGCTCACTCTCCGTACTAATATCTGGACTTTTTCTCCTGGTCCTAACGCTTTCGATTGGTATTCTCGATATTTCTGATACATATTTGGCTAAGCGTGAATTAATTCAGATTGGTGAGGCAGCTTTAGGCCCTGCGGCTCATGCCATCGATTTGGCTCGGTATTATCAAGAGGGCGCGCTTAGCAGCGGACGCAGAGTTCCGTTAGATTGCACTGCTGCAAGGACAATCATTCAAAACGAAATTATGCAAAGAACTCTTAGGGATGCAGTAATCGATATCTCTAGCTGGCGATGTGAATCTGATCAGATGTCGGTAACCCTGCACTCATCAGTCTTGCCACTTGTAAATTTTCCATTGCTCTCCCAGATCACCGGACCGAGAATAAGCGTTGTTGCCACTGTCGGCGCCGGTTCCATCGTTAAATGATTGCCATTACCCTTATCCCATGGCAGCGCGCGAATACCTTGAAGAGGTATCTCAACTTAGAGTGACGCTATCCGCAATTGAACAAGTACTAAATCTCCCCAAACTTCATGCAGATTTTGCAGCCTTGGAAGCCGAAGCAAGTGCACCAAACCTTTGGGATGATCCAGAAAAGGCTCAAGTAGTAACAAGCAAACTTTCGCGAGTCTCGGCAACAATAAATAAGTCGAACACAATCCGCCGTCGCCTTGAAGATGTTCCACTCCTCTTAGAACTTGCGCAAGATGAGAAAGATTCATCAGCGCTGGCTGATGCTGGGGCCGAACTTGATGATGTGACAAAAGCGATTCGCGAACTAGAAGTTCAAACACTTCTTAGTGGTGAATATGATGATCGCGACTGCTTAATAACAATTAGATCTGAAGCTGGTGGAGTTGAGGCCGCCGACTGGGCACAGATGTTGATGCGGATGTACCTGCGCTATTGCGAACGTCATAATTTTAAAGTGGATGTCCTTGAAACTTCATATGCAGAAGAAGCAGGAATTAAATCAACTACATTTCGAGTGAGCACCCCTTATGCCTACGGAACACTTTCAGTGGAACAAGGGACTCATCGTTTGGTACGAATTTCACCATTTGATTCGCAATCTCGTCGCCATACTTCCTTTGCTGGCGTAGAAGTTGTTCCCGTGGTCGAACAAAGTGATCATATTGTTATCGATGAAAAAGAGATAAGAGTTGACGTATACCGCTCATCAGGCCCGGGCGGACAAGGTGTAAACACAACGGATTCTGCAGTTCGCATTACGCACTTAGCGAGCGGAATCGTTGTCTCTTGCCAGAATGAACGTTCCCAAATTCAAAATAAGGCAACTGCAATGGCAGTGCTGCAATCCAAGTTATTAGAGCGCCGCCGCCAAGAAGAGCGAGCCAAGTTAGATGCGCTTAAGGGCGATAACTCCGGATCATGGGGAAATCAAATGCGCTCATATGTACTTGCTCCTTATCAAATGGTTAAAGATCTAAGAACAGATTTTGAAGTTGGTAATCCATCCGCGGTTCTAGATGGCGAGATCGACGGATTTCTTGAAGCCGGGATCAAGTGGCGCAAACGCCGAGATTAAAGTTCTGGAAATTGTTCGATAAATCACGTCACGCTTAAATCTCCAAAAAATCTTCTAAATTGCCCGAATCTCTCAGGTTTTTTTGCGCGTATTTCGCGTTGAATTACGCCTGCCCTCTCTAAACTTCCAACCATAGCCAATTCATAGTCAACTAGATTGGTTGCAGGGCGGCCGCTCTTGGGTGGCCACATGTGATGCATGATTTAGTTATGAAGAAGTAAAGGAGGTAGATGTGATTCGGTTTGAGAACGTAACAAAGATCTACCCAAAGCAAGAACACGCAGCACTTGATTCAGTAGACCTTGAAATCCTAAAAGGCGAGTTCGTCTTCTTGGTTGGCCTATCTGGTTCTGGTAAATCAACCTTCCTTCGCTTGGTTCTTCGCGAAGATCGGCCAACATCAGGAAATATTGTTGTGGCTGGCAAAGAACTTAACACCCTAGCGGCGCACAAGATTCCAGAACTTCGCCGGCAAGTAGGAACTGTTTTTCAAGATTTCCGCTTATTGCCAAATAAAACCGTATCTGAAAATGTGGCCTTCACATTGCATGTGCTCGGTTATTCACAAAAAGAGATTGATCGTGAAGTGCCAGAAGTTTTGGAACTTGTTGGGCTAGAAGAGAAGACTGATCGCAAACCTTCCGAGCTTTCTGGCGGCGAACAACAACGCGTTGCAATAGCACGTGCTTATGTGAGCCGGCCGGCAATTTTGATCGCAGATGAACCAACCGGAAACCTAGACCCAGCGACAAGTGTTGGAATCATGAAACTTCTTGATCGGATTAATCGTGAAGGCACAACAGTTGTCATGGCTACCCACGATTCTAAGATTGTTGACTCAATGCGCAAACGCGTAATTGAACTCGAAAATGGCCATGTAATTCGCGATCAAGTTCGCGGCGTATATGGGTATGCGGGATAACGGGGAGCAGACAGATGCGCGCAGGATTCTTATTTAGTGAAGTTCGTATTGGACTTCGCCGCAATTTAACTATGACTTTTGCGGTGATGATTACCGTAGCAATCTCCTTGACACTGCTTGGTATTGGCTTGCTAGCTAACTCCCAAGTTCGCGTGATGAAAGATTATTGGTATGACAAGATCGAAGTTTCCGTCTTCCTCTGTGGTTCGCTATCGGAATCTGCATCTTGCGCGAGTGGGCCGGTAACTCCAGCGCAGCGCACCTCAATTGAATCTGATATTCAAGCCCTTCCAGCAGTCGCAAAAGTTTATTACGAATCACAATCACAAGCCTTTGTTCACTTCCAAGAACGCTTTAAAGGATCTGCAATCGCGCAGAATGTGACGCAAGATCAACTTCCAGAATCTTTTAGAGTCAAATTAAAAGACCCGACAAACTTTGCCGTAATTCAAAGCGCCTTCTCCGGGCGTCCCGGAGTTGATTCAGTTCAGGACCAGAGAACCATTCTGGAAAAATTCTTTAAATTGCTTGGCGTCCTTCGTGATGGTGCACTCGCAATTGGATTAGCAAGCGTGCTTACCGCAGCGCTATTAATTAGCAATACCTTACGTATTGCCGCCTTCAACCGACGGCGTGAAACTGGCGTAATGAAGCTTGTTGGCGCTTCATCATTCTCAATCCAATTACCATTCTTATTAGAAGGTGTCTTCTCCGCGATTGTTGGTTGGATTGTTTCGACTGGGTTGTTATCTCTCTTTAAATTATTAATTGATGCAAAGGTTGCCCCGCTCTTGAGTTTCACACAATTCTTTAAGTGGTCCGATGTCTGGGTAGCATCAAGCCTTCTTTTGCTAACAGGATTTGTGGTTTCAACTACAGCGTCAATACTTACGCTTCGTAAGTATTTACAGGTTTAACTCGCATATAAGCGCTGCCTTGCCCAATATTCAATAATATTCAACAAATTTAATCAGGCTTACACGCTGACTTTGCCAACATAGGGTCGAACGTGGAGAATTGGTCAATGCTCGCCAAGATGAAGTTGCTAATAAGCGCATGGCGAAATTCAAGTGTTAATTCAAACGCTGCGATCTTTTCATTGCTGTTGATCTTAACTTTCGCCGTTGGCGATTATGTGGGTCAGCATCGACACAATTCAACAGTCGATGAAACAATTAGCAATGTATTAAAGAGAGATACCCGTGCCCCAGCAAAAGGCGTTCTTGAGCGCGCTGCAATTGAAGCAGTTCTGAAAGCCACTGGCGATCAATGGACCAACTATTTCCCTGGTAAATCGGTGCAATATTTAAACCAGAAACTGCAAGGCCGCTATAGCGGAATTGGTATTTGGCTTCGAAAGAACACGTCAGGTGTTCTAGAAGTTTCTAGCGTGCAACCACATTCACCAGCAGCCGAAGTTGGAGTTAAGGTTTTAGATTCACTTGTTGAAGTTAATGGTGCTTCAATGGATGGTGCTTCGATAGCAACTGCCGTGGCTTCATTACGTGGCGCCCCAAATACACCGGTGATAATGCAACTTGAAAGAAATCAAAAACCATATCGCGTTAGTGTTCAACGCGCCGCAGTCTTAAATGGCGATGTCGTTGCGAGCCAAATTGCACCAAACATTGTCTTCATTCAAATTTCATCATTTAGTTCTAGTACCTCAAGTGATGTTGCCTTGGCACTTTCAAAATACCCACATAAGAGTGGGGTGGTTATCGATCTTCGAGATAATCCAGGTGGGTTAATTCAAGAAGCTGTGAATGTAGCTTCACAATTTTTAGATGAAGGAACTGTAGTTTCCTATTCTCGAAAGGGTGATTCTGACGTAGTTCTGCAATCAACAAATGCCGATCCGGATTCAGCCCCTGTAACAGTTCTAATTAATAGATCAACGGCAAGTGCAGCAGAAGTTCTCAGTGGTGCATTCCAAGATCGTAATCGTGCAGTAATTATTGGTGAGAAGAGTTATGGCAAAGGAACTGTTCAAGAAATTATTGAACTTTCAGATGCTTCGAAGTTAGAAATAACTGTCGGCCGCTATCGAACACCTTCTGGTCGTATTATTGATCAGGTCGGAATTAGCCCGGATCTTTTGGTCCCCGATAATCAAGTTCTCACTAAGGCCGTTCAAGTTCTCGGTGGCTTAGCAACACTTGGCCAAAGTTCCGCATCAAATAAGTAAGTTATCTTCAAAAAAAGGTTATTTGTAAACTTACTCCCACCACTCCAAGTACCCTTGGCTATTAGATCTTTATAGAGCTCTCATAAATAGAGGAGGTGGTCACGATGGTTAAAGAGGTAGGACGCAAACTTATTGCGCAGAACAAAGCCGCTCGTCATGACTACTTTATTGAGGACGTTTTTGAGTGCGGAATAGTTTTAACGGGAACTGAAGTTAAATCACTTCGTGCTGGCCGAGCCTCACTTATAGATGGCTTCGCCATGGTTACAAATGGTGAGCTTTGGCTTAGCGGAGTTCATATTCCGGAATACACCGAGGGCACGTGGAATAACCACACACCAAGGCGCGAGCGAAAACTTCTAATCCATAAAAAAGAGATTGATAAGTTAAATGCAATCACAAAGCAGGGTGGCTTGACTCTTGTTCCGCTGTCGATTTATTTTAAAGATGGCAAAGCAAAGATCGAGCTTGCTGTCGCGAAAGGTAAGAAGGCCCACGATAAGCGGGCAACACTTATGGAGCAACAAGCAAACCGAGAGATTACTCGTGAGCTTTCTCGCAGGACGTCAGGCAAATCTAGAGATTAACCCACAACCTAGCGCTCGAATTACTTATTCCCTCAAAGGTGTCTTACAATAAGGCACTGCTTATTTTTCATTTGAAAAACGAGCACCTAAAAAAACTAAATATAGAATAATGAAATGCTTCACACCCATGGGGGTGAACGGTCTCGACTTTAGATGTTGAGTCAGGTGAAGCGGGCCGAGGAAGCCGGGATGATCTCGTAAACCAAAAACCCTGGCAAAAAACTAAGCGCCAGTACAACTGCCGCTGATTTCGCTATCGCTGCCTAAGCGATCTAAGTGAATCCGTTAGCCCAAGGTTGCTCTCGACTTGGATGCTAGCGTCGCTAGAGAGCTCTACCTGATGATGGTGTTACAGACGCCATTGGGGAAACCAATCTGTAACTGAGTTCGTTGACTACATGTGTTTGTGAGAGTCAGGACTGAGAAAACGAATAGAACACTACGCCCGTAGAAGCCCTGTCTTAGTGCTAGAGGACCCGGGTTCGATTCCCGGCACCTCCACGACAAGTGAGCGAGTAACAAAGCTTGCTTTGATTATCGCGAACGCGAAGAGGAGGTTGAACTCTTTAACGCGAAACCTCCACGACAAGTGAGCGAGTAACAAAGCTTGCTTTGATTATCGCGAACGCGAAGAGGAGGTTGAACTCTTTAACGCGAAACCTCCACGACAAGTGAGCGAGTAACAAAGCTTGCTTTGATTAAGCAACACCATTCATTGGCCTAGCTGGCACAAAGTATTCTTTGCCAGCAGGAGAAATCCATCTGCAAGAACCATCTGGAAAGCTTTCTAATTTCCAATCACCATGAGTCTTCATTCTGTGGTGTCTGCGGCAAAGCAGTCCCATATTTTCGGTATTAGTTTGCCCACCTTTATCCCAGGCAATTGCATGATCAATATCTGCAAGATGCCCGGGAGCACGACAACCAGGGAATCTACAAGTTCTGTCCCGTGCGAGTAAAAAGTCTTTGAGAATTTGCGGCGGATCATAACTTTCACGTCCATAGTCCAAAAGATTTCCACTTTCGGGATGAGTAATAAATTTGCGCCACTTAGCATCGGCTGCTAATTCACGAGCAATCTCAGCAGGGATCGGACCGTAACCGGTTAATTGCCCTGGGTTATTTTCGAAGCCAAGAAGTGTTGGTAGATCAAGGGTTAGGTTAAGAGTGATTGGTCGGCGGTGCTTTAAGTTGGTTTCACCTGATGTTGCCAAGTAAGTACTGGCAAATTGTGTTAACGCATCAGCCCGGAAAGCGTCTAATGAATTTAGCGGGCGAACTTGCGCAAAGTCACTTGCAAGTTTTGTAAATCTAGCCATCTTGTTTGCATCCCGGTTTGATTCACGTACTTCACCAGATGAAATTCGAGCCAATTTATCTATAGCGAGCAGCACAGTCTGGGCATCGGCAGCTGGTAGAAATGCAACTATTGTTGCCATGCCATCTCGTTCTGGGAAGTAACTAACTCGCCTTGAATCTTGGGCGCTTCTCGCGGCTTCGGCAAATTCTTCAGGAGCAAGTTTGGCAATTGCAGACCGCAATTGATTAGTAACTTGGGCAGGGGTGTGAAATTCAGCATGTGCAATGGCGCTGGATTCCAATTTTTGAATCATCTCGACGCTAGCGCCGCTCGCAATGATGTTTGCACTTTCCCGGGCGATTGCAGTTGCATGGGCCGCGGAAATCTCACCAGTCGCCAAGGCATTACAGGTTTCAGGTAGGTGTGCGGTGAGTGTGCGTGCAACATCGATCCGATATTGCGCAGTGTTGCCAGACATCCGCAGCGCAGCCCCAACTTCCTCACGATTTGCATCGTCAACATTTGAATATCTTGACTCCGACTTAGTCGGCTCACTTCCGGCGACGGCAACGATCGCGCGTTGCATGAGAGATTGCAGCCAACCCGATTGTTTTTCTAGAGCGCTTAGAAAATCGACTCGCCCACTTCTTGTTAGCTCCATTGGATCAATTCCCACCAGGGCTGACAAAACTTCGATGCCGGCAGGGGAGTGTAGAAGTGATGCGACACGGGAAGCCACAGATTCAGTCATGAAATCAGATTCAGCGGTCTCGGCGGAACTGTGCTGATCTGTGTTCATGTGAGGAGAGTGTCAGGTGGCACTGACATCAGATTTGTTAAATTTCAATTTATATATTTCGTTGTGTATAACTTAAGAGACGGTTATGTATTTTCAGTAAGTTTGGCATAATAAACCTATGAGTAATCAATCTGAAGTATTTGCCCTCGATGAATTACTTTCTGATATTAAATCCGCAACGCAAAAGCAACTGGCATTAGCAGGTATGAGAGATGAATAAATCTAAGGAATTTCTCCAAGATAAATCTTTGGCGGAGATCAAACTTATCTTTAAGGCTTTGGATCTTATGCAAAATAGTTCCAAGCTAAATATTTCCAATAAGAATGATTTTGATCTAAACAGAATTTATGAAAACTCCATGCGTTTCAGTTTTCAACAACTAGCGTCCTATTTGTCTTCCTTAAGTGACGTTACATCAGACAACGAGTTAATTCGTCTTTCTGGATTTTTAAATGCTGACGGCACATCGTTTGATCTTGCCGACCTCGAGCCCCGACTAACGTCACTTCAGAAATATCTATTAGCCACACTTCTTTGATGCAATACCCACTCTTCCCCGACGGGCAGAAGCGAGCGCTTTAGACGCTTTAAACATTACGTAGAAAGCGTAGAAAGCGTAGAAAGCGTAGAAGGCTCTGAAGATGTGGGCGAAGCACACATCAGAAGCCCTTAGACTTTGCACATGTCTAAAGTCTTAGCGAGCCTGCCCAAAGGGGAACGAGTCGGTATTGCCTTCTCTGGCGGGCTTGATACTTCTGTGGCGGTTGCTTGGATGCGCGAGCATGGTGCAATTCCTTTTACTTACACCGCCGACATTGGCCAATACGACGAACCAGATATTGCATCTGTACCAAATCGCGCAAAAGAATATGGCGCCGAAGGCGCTCGATTAATTGATTGTAAGCAAGCGCTAGTCGAAGAAGGTTTCGCAGCAATCGCTTGCGGTGCTTTCCATATCCGCTCAGGCGGTAAAACATATTTCAATACAACGCCACTGGGTCGCGCTGTTACCGGCACGATGCTGGTGCGCGCCATGCTTGAGGATGACGTTTCAATTTGGGGCGATGGCTCAACCTACAAAGGCAATGACATCGAACGTTTCTACCGTTATGGCTTACTTGCTAATCCAAATTTGCGAATCTACAAGCCTTGGCTCGACAAGGATTTCGTTACCGAACTCGGCGGACGCAAAGAAATGTCCGAATGGCTCGTCGCCCACAATTTGCCGTATCGCGATTCAACCGAGAAGGCATACTCGACTGATGCAAATATTTTAGGTGCAACCCACGAAGCAAAACGCTTGGAACATCTCGATACTTCTGTCGAGCTAGTTGAACCAATCATGGGCGTTGCATTTTGGGACCCTAAGGTTGAGATAAAGACTGAGGATGTGAAGATTGAATTTGTTCGGGGTCGTCCAGTCTCACTCAATGGGAAAGCACTTGATGCAGTTGCTCTGATGAACGAGGCAAATGCAATTGGTGGTCGCCATGGAATTGGCATGTCAGATCAGATCGAAAATAGAATTATCGAAGCAAAGAGCCGGGGAATCTATGAAGCACCCGGACTGGCGCTCTTGTTTATTGCATACGAACGCCTAATTAGCGCAATTCATAACGAAGATACGATCGCAAATTATCATGCCGAAGGTCGTCGCCTTGGTCGATTGTTATACGAGGGCCGTTGGCTTGATCCACAATCGCTCATGCTTCGTGAATCATTGCAACGATGGGTCGCATCCGCTGTAACTGGAGAAGTAACGATTCGGTTGCGCCGCGGTGATGATTTTTCAATTATTAATACAACTGGCCCAGCATTTAGTTATCACCCAGATAAGTTGTCCATGGAGCGCACGCAAGGCGCTGCCTTTGGCCCAGAAGATCGCATTGGCCAATTAACTATGCGCAACCTTGATATTGCAGATACGCGCGAAAAACTTGAGTTATATGCCAGCCAGGGCCAACTTGGTGATGGCCAATTTAAGTTAATCAATGAATTGGAAAATAAGAACCCTAAAAAGAATAAATAGCCCTGGAATTTACGCTCGTGAGCGTATTTCCTTTGAAATCCCACCAAGTTAATGAAAATACACCTGGTAAATCGAGTGGTGTAACCAATTTACTACTAAGTAAGCCCTTACCCTTTTTTTAAGCTTCCCCTCATCTAAAGGTATGTCTACCGACATATCAAAAGGCAATAAGGGAGGAATCAATGTCGCTTCTTACATGGAAACTTCATGGAAATGGCAAAACGATTAAAGCAGGCGAAGTCGTCTCGACCGATGAGCGCTTAGCTTGGCCACTAACAATTGGTGTTGGGATTCAACACATCTGCGCGATGTTTGGCGCAACATTCTTAGTACCAATCATCACCGGCTTCCCGCCAACAACAACACTATTTTTCTCAGGTGTTGGCACAATTCTCTTTTTGATCATCACACAAAACAAAGTACCTAGCTATCTAGGTTCCTCTTTTGCATTTCTTGCGCCAATCGCAGCAGCAATGACAAATGGCGGAATGGCTGTAGCACTTGGTGGAATCGTGGCAACTGGTGTAATTCTTGCCGTAGTTGGCCTCATTGTTCGCGCGGTTGGAATCGGTTGGATCAACTGGCTTCTACCTCCAGTAGTAACCGGCTCGATCGTTATGATCATCGGACTTAACTTGGCCGGCGCTGCAAAAGGTAACTTTGTAAAGGGACCAACAGTTGCAATCGTGACTTTGGCTGCTGTTGCACTAATTGGTGCAATGACAAAGGGCTTCCTAAATCGCATCAGCATCTTTGGTGGACTTGTTGTCGGTTACGCCTTCGCAATGATTCGTGGCGATATCGATACTGCTGGGCTACATGCAGCCAAGTGGTTTGCAATGCCAAGCTTCAATACTCCAACATTTAAGATGAGTGCAATCGTGCTCTTCATCCCTGTTGTATTGGTACTTATCGCAGAAAACGTGGGACACGTTAAAGCGGTTGCATCAATGACCGGAAAAGATCTTGATAATCAAATGGGATCAGCACTTCTTGCTGATGGACTAGCAACAACACTTGCTGGCATCGGAGGCGGATCTGGAACAACTACTTATGCTGAAAATATCGGCGTAATGGCTGCGACCAAGATTTACTCAACTGCCGCATATTGGGTTGCAGCAGCAGGCGCCATATTGCTCTCACTCTCACCTAAATTCGGTGCGGTCTTGAGCGAAACTCCAGCCGGCGTGCTTGGTGGAATCGGCGTAATTCTCTACGGAATGATCGGCGTTCTTGGTGCCAAGATCTGGATCGAGAATAAGGTTAATTTCGGAAACTCAATCAACCTATTCATAGCTGCAACAACACTAGTAATAGGTATTGCAGATATGTCATGGAGCCATGGCAAGTATTCATTTAACGGAATCGTTAATGGAACTCTTATGGCTGTTGTTGGCTACCAGGTCCTACGCGCTCTAGCGAAGGCCAGCGGTAATCATCAAGATTAACTAGCAATAAATACCAGTAGGTAAATCTGGCTCTATCCCATAAATCGGGATGGGGCCAGATTTCTTTTCCCCTTCGTTACATGCAAGGGTACGAAATTGTTATAAAAAACATCTTGGAAAATTCGTCAATCTCGTTAGAGTTGGCCCATCACAATCGCAACTGGGTATGAGCGCCCAACTGGCATCGAAACTAACTGGAGGAAAAATGGCTACCGAAACTTTTCGTTGGGGAATCTTAGGAGCCGGTGGTATTGCCGAGCAGTTCGCACGAGATTTGATGCGCCTTCCAGACCAACGTCCGCATGCAATCGGTTCAAGATCGCAAGAGAAGGCCGATAAATTCGCTGATCTTTTTGCAATGCCAAATCGCCACGATTCCTATGCAAAATTAGTTGCCGACCCAGAGGTTGATGGAATTTATGTTGCAACACATCACCCGATGCATATGCGCGATACCTTGATGGCGCTAAATGCTGGAAAGCCGGTTCTCTGCGAGAAGCCATTTGCTATGAGTTTTCAAGAGACTAAAACTATGGTTGAAACTGCCCGCGCCAAGAATTTATTGTTGATGGAAGCAATGTGGGCCAGATTCCTTCCTCACATGATTCAAGTTCGTGAAATTATTAAATCTGGAGTTCTTGGTGAAATTATTCAAGTCCGCGCTGATCATGGTCAATGGTTCGTTAAGGATCCAGAATTTCGTCTATTCAAGCCAGAACTTGGTGGCGGTTCACTATTTGATTTAGGAATCTATCCAATTTCATTTGCGTCCATGGTCCTCGGAACTCCTTCGCGAGTTACCGCAAGAAGTACCAAAGGCTTCACTGGAGTAGATGGTCAGACGTCAGTAATTCTTGAGTACCCAACTGGCGCTCATGCACTGCTAAACATGACAAATTCTGCGGCAACTCCAAACCGAGCGCTAATTGTGGGAAGCGATGCCAGAATTGAAATTGATAGAACCTTCTATGCGCCAACTACATTCCGCGTTATTGATCACAAGGATCAAATAATTGGTGGCTCTGACAAGAAATATGTCGGCCATGGACTGCGCGAAGAAGCGATCGAATTCGTCCGTTGCTATCGAGCTGGCCTAAAGGAATCCCCAATTCTGCCGCTAGATGAAACGCTCTCAATCATGGGAACTATCACCGAAATCGCTGATCAAATTGGGCTGGTCTTTAAAGAATTCGCTAAGTAGCTAGAGTAGCTAGCTAAGAAATTAATGGCTATTTAGATATGAACCGGAGCGCGATTTTATTAGTGGGCGGGATGGGCACCCGCCTGCAACCGCTCACGCATAAAATTCCAAAGCCAATGCTCCAAGTTGCCGGTGTTCCATTTACCGAACACCAAATTGTTAAGGCTCGTGAGGCTGGAATTACTGAAATCGTTCTGGCAACTTCTTTTAAGGCTGAACTCTTTGAACCATATTTTGGTGATGGCTCAAAGTTTGGAATAAAGATGCGCTATGCCGTTGAAACACAAGCACTTGGAACTGGTGGTGCAATCCGAAATGCAGCAGACAAATTAACGGGAAGTGGTCCGGTCGCAATTTTCAATGGAGATGTACTAAGCGGCCATGACTTGGCTGGTCAATTTGAGGCACATAAGGCGAATTCGGCTGATGTAACGCTCTACTTGACCGAAGTTGCTGATGCCCGCGCATTTGGCGCTGTTGAATTAACGAAAGATGGACGCGTTACAGCTTTTAACGAGAAGATGGAACGGCCTAAAACAAAGATCATTAACGCTGGTTGCTATATTTTTAATCGCGCGATTATTGAAGAGATTCCCCACGGCCAAGTAGTTAGTGTGGAGCGCGAGACTTTTCCCAAGTTACTTGCTCGTCATGCCCGAGTCTTTGGTTTTATTGATAGCTCGTATTGGCTAGATATCGGCACGCCACAAGCACTTCTAAAGGCTTCGCAAGATTTGATTTCCGGAACTGTATATTCACAGGCAACTCCAAAATGCTCTGGCGAGTTTTTAGCCCTCGATGGCGCGAAGATAAGTGCAACGGCCCAAGTTGGCGAGATGAGTGTGATTGGCCGGCGCGCGATGATTGGCGATGGGGCAGAAGTGCAGGGATCGATCATCGGCGATGGCGCCCAAGTTGGGTCTAGGGCCAAACTGAAAAACTGTTTTGTGGCCGAAGGCTTCCAAGTACCAGAAGCTGTAATTGCTGAAGGTAATTTCTTCGGTTTCTAGAATTTCTATAATTGCCCGGAAATATTTTCAAAAATCTTCTGAAAAATTGGTTTTTTGACCAATTTCCGCACCTTTTCGCTACTTTATTGCCACTTTCTTCTCAAATTTGCCTGATCTGGACTTGACTAAGAGGGATTACAAGCGTGTAATTACCCCATAAGCACCACTTGTTCGAAGTGGTCTATGGCTTTTGGGAGTTTTACTTATGAGCGATCCGCGCCGGGTTTCAATTGAAGGCGGCCTTTCAGCGCTAGCAAGTAATGAAGGTGTTGAACTATCTTGGCAAGAACGGGCACTCTGCGCCCAGACTGATCCAGAAGCATTCTTTCCTGAGAAGGGTGGCTCAACCCGCGAAGCAAAGCGCGTCTGCCTATCCTGCGATGTTCGTGGTGAATGTTTGGAATACGCCCTGGCAAATGATGAGCGCTTTGGAATCTGGGGCGGCCTATCTGAGCGTGAGCGTCGTCGCTTAAAGCGTCGCTCGGCCTAAGCCAACTACTTATTCCGATATTTCTCTATCTAGTCAATTAAAATTAATTAAAACTAGTCAATCTAGTAGAGGATTAGCCTGTGGCTGAAAACTTCTTTGTTACAGCAATCTTGGTTTCACACGATGGTGCAACTTGGTTGCCCGAAACAATCGCGGCGATATTTTCGCAAACTAGACCTGTTGATCGAATTGTTGCAGTTGATAATGGATCGCTTGATAATTCAGTAAAACTAATTGATGGTGCTGGAATAACGGTAATTAAGAGCGAGCGTGAAGCTGGATTTGGCGATGCCATTGACTTAGCCCTCGACCGAACCAAACCAATTCTGGACGGGGAACAAGAAGAGTTAATCTGGATTCTGCATGATGACTGCGCACCAAGTAGAACAGCTCTCAAATTTTTAATTGAAGGTTTGGAAAATAATCCACAAATTGCATATGTTGGTCCCAAACTGCGCGGATGGTATGACCGAAACCATTTGCTAGAAGTGGGAATTAGCATCGCAGTAAATGGTGCTAGGTGGACCGGGTTAGAGCCACGCGAAAAAGATCAAGGACAACATGATCAGCCCAAAGATGTTTTAGCTGTTAGTACGGCCGCGATGTTGGCAAGGCGGAAAATCTTTGAAGAACTGGGCGGCTTGGATCCAAACTTGGCGCTCTTTCGCGATGATGTCGATTTGGGATGGCGTACTCGTGTTGCTGGTTTTGCAGTCGCAACCGCGCCCGAAGCTTTGGTATTTCACGCCGAAGCATCGGCGTCGGAGCGGCGCAGCGTAGATGTGGAAGAAGCTTTTCTTGGGCGACCACGACTGCTCGATCGCAGGAATGCCGCATTCGTTCTCTTAGCAAATGTTTCCTGGTGGCTCATGCCTTGGGTTGCAATCCAATTACTTGGTACGGCAATGATCAGAGCAATTGGTTATTTAGTCGCAAAACTTCCTGGTTATGCTGGAGATGAGTTAGCTGCCCTCGCATTGATCGTGTTGAAGCCGGCCGACTTAATCAAGGCGCGGCGATCGCGCCGAGCGAAGCGTTTGCTTTCGGTCCAAGTTGTTCGTCAATTTATTCCACCGCGTGGAAGTCAGGCGCGCCTAGCATTTGAAAAAGCATCTGATGCAATCTCTAAATATTTGCACTTCAATCGGGAGGATGATTTAGCGAGCGAACCGGCCTCCTACGCCGACATCGGTGTAATCGATGAAACTTTTGATGATCAAGATTCTCAGCGCGCAGTAAAAACAAATCGCTTCAAAACTCTGCACAACCGGCCATTACTTATTGGCTTAGGAATTATTACCCTTGTAACTTTGCTGGCAGCACGAAATCGTTACGGCGCGCTAAGTGGTGGCGCACTTCCAGTCTCACCAGAAGGTGCGAGTGATCTATTTAGAAAATTTGGCGAATCTTGGCACCAAGTAGGTCTGGGTTCAGCAGCCCCAACCCCGCCTTGGGTAGGGATACTTGGTTTGGCATCACTTGTAACTTTTGGAAAGTTAAAATTCTTTATCGCCGCACTTTTTTGGGTGACTCCACCACTCGCTTTCTTCGTTATGTATCGCTCAATTAAGCGGACAGGTTTAACAATTCGATTTGCAGTACTTGGTGGTTTGATCTACGCGATGTCACCTGTGGTTTGGAATAGCATCGCCGAAGGTAGGTTAGGAACGCTGGTACTGGCTCTAGTTGCACCAAC
>Ga0194056_10000269_pt1 | contig 27159 bp, 12 predicted proteins | sample SepL4413m_MetaG_FD_155458 | JGI IMG/M metagenome (GOLD analysis project Ga0194056, IMG submission 155458) | Anoxic zone freshwater microbial communities from boreal shield lake in IISD Experimental Lakes Area, Ontario, Canada - Sep2016-L442-13m | ecosystem: Environmental > Aquatic > Freshwater... | reverse complement strand
GGGGGATTGCAAATTGCAAATTGTAAATTGCAAATTGCAAATTGAGGGATGGGGGGGAATGACGGTAGCAATTCGCAATTTTCATTTTTCATTTTGCAATCCTCTTCCGCAGGATAAACACCGTATCCGAGATTTCGTTGTTAAACTTCTGGGGTTCGTCGATCTCGTACCAGAAATCGTAAACTTCGCAGAGTTCAAAGGCCGGTACGCTGGCCAGAAGCTTGCGGAACTGCGGGGCCGTGTACAGTCGCAGATCGAACTTGCCGCGGAATCGCCAAAGCTTTTCGCTGCGTCGCACCAAGAGCGAAACTTGCAGCGTCTCGATACGGCGGCGGCGATCGGTCGCGGTGACACGCAAATCGGTGCTGATTTGTGTCTTTCCCTGGCTGCTCCGCCAGCGTTCGATGGCATTGTCGTAGGCATCGGGCGGCACGAGATGCAGCCCGAGAATATAGATCCCGCCCGGCCGCAGGTTCCGAGCCACGGCTTCGAGGTGGCTCTTGGCGGCCGCTTCGGTCAACAGGTGCCGAAAGCTGTTCAAGAGGCAAAAAGCAGCATCGGCCGGCCGGGACAGGGTGAATTCCGTCATGTCGGCCAGGAGAACCTCGGCGCGGAGTTTTCTCCGCTTCAACCGCTTTCGCAGGAAATCCAATGCCTTTTCGTTCAGATCCAGGCCCGTCACATGGTAACCGCGGGCGGCCATTTCGACCACCAGCCGTCCCGAGCCACAAGCCGGCTCCACCAGCCGATGCACGGGAAAATCGCAGTATTTCCTGCAAGCCGCTTCAAGGAACTTCGCCTCCGGGGGCGTGTCGTCGCGAAGCGAGAGATCATAGTATTCCGGGTGATCGTACCAGTCGCCAACAATCGGTTTGTTCGAGGCCAAGATAGTCTCCTGAGGTGCCCAAAACAACCCATTCTAATCGTTCGGGCCTTCGTCGTCATGCCCCCGTCTGCTGAAATGACCCGTTTATCAAATCGTAAAAGGTGGCAAGCCGGCGACGATCTTGCGTGTCTCCAGGCTCACGGTGATCACTTGGCCGACAAGACGCACAATGTATTGCTCGTCGTCGTCACGGTTCGGGTCGCTGGTGATATTGCCATGCTCGTCGCGTGTGACGCGGCATTGGTCAATCACCCACTCCAGCGCGGATCGATTGCCGAGGCGATAATCGAACGTCTCTTGAGGTATTCCGGCCAACAAAAGGAATTTATTATAACGGATGGAGTCGCGATCCTTGCCGAGTTTCATCGCCTCGACGCGCCAGTCGAGCCGGGCCTCTGAGTTCTCAACCTGCTTGAGCGGAAAAGCCTTCTGCTTCTCGTAGTCTACGTGCAACTCCGCCAGCTTTCGGCCCGCTGCGGTGAAGGCGTGGAAATCGACCGCGGTGCCGGAAAGCGGAATCCGTGCCAAGTCTCGCTTGAGGTTCTCCGAAAAACGCTCACGGTAATCGGGATGATGCAGCAATCCGTAAACGTAATGGAAAATGTCCTCTCGCGTGACCACCTTATCCTTATAGTGCTTCTGGAAGTGTTGGAGTGTAAAAAGCGGAATATTATCCACTCTCCGCTTTCCCTCCTCTTCGTAGGTATAGAGCGGAAAGCAGTAGGTTGCAGACCCGAAGCCCGCAGTTGCGACGAGATTCGGCATCAGGTTGGTTGCGATGCAAGTGAAAGGACGTTCAACGGTTAGGTTTACGCACAGTAGCAGGTTCTCCTTCCGACTCTCATCGTTTGGAAACCATTCATTCATTGGTCCCGGTCGGTCAACTGCGCCCTTTTGGCTGTAAAGCAGTTGCTTGGTGAAAGGACGATACAGGCTCTCGATAATGGCCGTTCGGGAAAACTTGAGCGGGATCCCGCGTGCAAACTTCAACTTCAAGTCCCGGCTCCATTTGATCCGTTCGTAGTTGACAAACCCGTCAACGTATTCGGACAACTTCCGTGGATCCTCCGGCGGTGCCGCCTTATTGCGCCACCGGTCTAATTCGGCATTGTAATCGTCCGCGAACTGCTCGACTCGCTTCGCCAGTCGCTCGGCGTCAAAGCCATAGACGACGGCGTCGCGGTTCGTGGACACTCCGAGCGAATAGGTGCGAAAGATGGTCGGCAGCCCGAGGTTGCTTCGCGCTTTGTACTTCCTGTCACCAAGTGGAACAAATTCAGCGAACTCGCCGTCATTCTTGTTCGTCAGCCAGTTATTCTTCTCGTCCGGGTGGAGCACTCGCCATTTCACGTTGGCAATGGAACCAACCTCCTTGAGGAAATCGTACTTTTGCTCGCGTCGCCAATCGACGGGCACGGCATGATAGCGGATTTTTGCGCGACGCTTGCCACCGTCCTTCTTCGGCAAGCGAATGAAAAAATTGATGCTGACCCCCACCTGGATACCGAAAACATTGTGCGTGGTGCCGGAGAGCGTAGGGTTTTTGCGCACATTGCCACCAAGCTCCAGGACATAAATCAGGTCGAAATCTTGGGCGAGGTGTTTTCTCATGCCGTCGAACGACTTTTCGGCCACGAAACTGTCGTTGTTGACGTAGCAAACTACACCCGCGTCTCCGATGCGGTCGGCCGCAAAGCGGATCGCCTTCACATAGGGATCGCTGAGCTTGCGGACCAGCGTGGCCTGGGAGTCGGCAGCGTAGGTCACGCGAACCCGCCGATCGATTTCCTCGTACTTTCGATTCTTGTTATTGTCGTTCTCTTGGATCTGTCCCGCGTTGTAGGGGGGGTTGGCGATGATGACTTTGATGGGTGCTTTGCGCTGTCGCTGGACTCGCGCCGTGTTGGCCTCGTTGAAAACGTCGAAGGTGCGCTGTGCCTTCTCGGCCGTTTCAAAGGTGTCCACGAGGCATATCCCCGCGAAGGCTTCGTAACCGCCGGTGGCCTCCCAAAAGGCATGTTCGATGTTCATCGACGCGACATAGTAAGGCAGAAGCATCAGCTCATTGCAGTGCAGTTCTTCGCGATACTTGTGCCGCAGCGCGCTCTTGGGGATAAGCTGCATGATGTTCACGATGAAATTGCCCGTACCCGTAAACGGATCGAAAATAGGCACGTCCTTGTTCGCAAGCGACGTCTTGAACACGTCTTGAAGCAGATGCTCCACGCTGGCGACCATGAAGCTCGCAAGCGGTTGCGGGGTGTAGACGATACCGTGCGTGTCGGCAACCTTGACGCAAAAGCCTTGAAAGAAACGCTCGTAAATGGTGTTGAGGAACCTCTGTTTTTCGCTGAAATCGCTGATCGTTTCGGCGGCACTCTCGATGGCAAGGTAGAAGTGTTCGAGGTTCTTGACAAAGGCGTCACGGCTGAAAGATCGCGAGGTCAGCGCCTCGATCACCTTCTCGATCTGCCGTGCGATCACGTTGCGCTGCATGAAGTCGCCGATGTCGAATACCTTGCGGAAGATGCGCTCGGTGAGGATATGCTGAATAATCATCTCCTCGACCGCGTCTTCGGAAAGGTTTGGGTTGAGCGAACCGCGGCAAAGATTCAGAAACTCCACATAAGCGTCCCGGTACTTGGCATTGGTCTGGCACTCGTTCCGAATGAAGCGGGCTAGGTTCTCACCCAACTCTTGAACGCGACCCTTGAATTCCTCAACAGCCTTCTCCCACGCATCGAATGCCGGCGGCCGCCATGCGAAGAAGAGGTCGAGGACATGGACAAGTTGGTCCGCCTTGGTAAGGTCGGCGTCCATGAACCTCTCGCCGTTCTGGTAGAGGATAGCGCGGCGCGGCGATTGAAAGAGGATATTGTCCCGCGGGTAACCGGCCGCGAATTTGGCTTTGATCTCCTTTTCGAGGTCGTCGTCGGTGTCCTTGGCTTCCCACAGGCCGTAGCGCAGAACTTGGCTAAGGGCATCCACGATTGCGCCGTCAGGCTCGATCGGCCTCCCTGTTTTTCGCTTTAGTTGGTACTCGGGGATCAGGGTCCGGCCGGCCTGGCGGGCACAGTATTCGAGAAGAGTCTGGAATGCGGAGCGGACAGCACCCTCGTGCTTGACGCCAAGCTTCTCAAATTGTGCCAGTGCCTCGTAATAGGCCTTGACGGATTTGTGCGTGGGTTTGAGGCTGAGCGAAGTCATTATGCCGCCAATATACTCGGTAGCCACGCAAATGAAAGGGGATGTGTGTGGCAAGATTCTCTGGCAGACGGACGCCACCGTGGCACGGGCATCTTGCCCGTGTCACCGTGGCACGGGCATCTTGCCCGTGTCACCGTGGCACGGGCACCTTGCCCGTGTCACCGTGGCACGGGCACCTTGCCCGTGTCACCGTGGCACGGGCACCTTGCCCGTGTCGAATTCGACGGGCTGGAAGCCCGTGCCACGCGCTTGCCAGAAAATCTTGCCACACAAGGGGATTAACCCCGCATTTACCAGGACCGCTCCTTCTGTAATACACAAGGAAGCTCCCAATGAAAAAAGCCGCGCCTTCGCAGAAGCAAAGGCGCGGCGAACTTCAATTCATCGCATCCAGCAACTTACTTCCCCTTAGCCTTAATGGCCGAGTGGGCTGCCGCGAGACGGGCAATCGGTACGCGGTAGGGTGAGCAACTGACGTAGTTCAGGCCCGTCTTGAAGCAGAACTCGACCGAAGCCGGATCACCGCCTTGCTCGCCGCAGATGCCGATCTTCAGATCGTGCTTCGTGCCGCGACCGCGATCCACCGCCATCTTGATCAACTGGCCAACGCCCTGCTGGTCGATCGTTTGGAACGGGTCAGCCTCGAGGATACCGTCCTTGAGGTAATGCGGCAGGAAGCCGCCGACGTCGTCACGGCTGAAACCGAAGGTCATCTGCGTGAGGTCGTTGGTGCCGAAGGAGAAGAACTGCGCCGTCTTCGCCATCTGATCGGCAAGCAAACAGGCTCGCGGAATCTCGATCATCGTACCATAGAGATACTTCACGTCGATGCCGGTGGCCTGCTTCACTTCGGCATGCACGCGATCCGTGATCACCTTGGTGACGTCGATTTCACGAACATCGCAGGTCACGGGGACCATGATCTCGGGCTTGGCGTCCTTGCCCTCCTTGATCAACTCGGCAGCCGCCTCGAAGATGGCGCGGATCTGCATCTCGGTCACTTCGGGATAGGTGATCCCCAAGCGAATGCCGCGATGGCCCAGCATGGGGTTGACCTCGTGGAGTTCTTCGCCGCGCTTCTTGATGTCGGCCGGCTTCATCTTCAATGCCTCGGCCAGTTGGGCCACGGCGGCCTTGTCCTGCGGCACGAACTCGTGGAGCGGCGGATCCAACAAGCGGATTGTTACCGGCAAGCCGTCCATCGCTTCCAGCGTGTCCTTGATGCTCTTCTTGACGAAGGGGAACAACTCGTCGACCGCGGCTTTGCACTCGGCAAGAACCTTCTCATCCTCCACCTTCTGAGCGTCCTTGGTCTTGGCGACCTTGGGCTTCTTGCCCATCACCATGATCATCTTCCGCAAGGCGAACAGCGGTTCATCGGCACCCTTGCCGTAGAACATGTGTTCGGTACGGAACAGGCCGATCCCTTCGGCACCATACAAGCGGGCGATCCTGGCGTCCTCGGGCGTGTCGGCGTTGGCCCGCACGCCTAAGGTGCGGTGTTTGTCGACGATCTTGAGGAACTCCTGAAAACGAGGGTTCTCGGTGGCGTCGATCATCGCCAGGGCACCCTCATAGACGCGGCCCTTGGTGCCGTTGAGAGTGATCAGGTCGCCCTGCTTGAGCTTGACCGTACCGGCCGTGGCCGTCTTGGTCGCGAGGTTGATCTTCAACTCGCCTGCACCGACGATGCAGCACTTACCCCAACCGCGGGCCACAAGGGCCGCGTGGCTGGTCATGCCGCCGCGAGCGGTGAGAATGCCTTCGGCGGCACGCATGCCTTCGACGTCTTCGGGGTTCGTCTCTTCGCGAACTAGGATCACCTTCTCGCCCTTGGCGGCTAGTTCCACCGCTTCGGCCGAGGTGAAGACGATCTTGCCGCAGGCCCCGCCCGGTCCAGCCGGCAGGCCGGAGAGGATGATCGCGGCGTTTTTCTCGGCGGCCGGATCGATGATCGGGTGCAACAGCTCGTCCAACTGGGCCGGTTCGACACGAGTGACCGCTTTGACTTCGTCGATCAGCTTCTCTTGGAGCATGTCCATCGCCATGTTCAAGGCCGCCGTGCCGGTCCGCTTACCGTTGCGGCACTGGAGCATATAGAGCTTCTGGGCCTCGATCGTGAACTCGATGTCCTGCATGTCGTGGTAATGATGTTCGAGCTTCGTACGAATGTCGTACAGCTCCTTATACAGCCCAGGCATGTCGGTTTCGAGCGAGGAGAGGTGCTTGTTCTGCTCGTTCTTGGTCGATTCGTTCAGCGGGCTGGGGGTGCGGATGCCGGCCACCACGTCTTCACCCTGGGCATTAACGAGCCATTCTCCGTAGAACTTGTTCTCGCCAGTGGCCGGGTTGCGGCTGAAGGCCACGCCGGTGGCCGATTCATCGCCCATGTTGCCAAAGACCATGCTCTGCACGTTGCAGGCGGTGCCCCATTCCCCGGGAATGCCTTCAATCCGGCGATAGGAAACGGCGCGACGACCCTGCCAGCTCTTGAACACGGCACCGACGGCACCCCAAAGCTGCTCCTCGGGATCGTCCGGGAAGGGCCGGCCCAGCACTTCGAGTACCTTGGCCTTGAAGTCTTCGCAGAGCTTCTTGAGGTCTTCGGCCTTCATGTCGGTGTCGGAATTATACTTTTTCTTCTTCTTCAGGGCCGCCATGACGCCTTCAAGCTGATGGCGGATGCCGTGACCTTCGGCCGGATCAATGTCCTCGGCCTTCTCCATCACCACGTCGGAATACATCATGATCAGGCGGCGATAGGCATCCCAGACGAAACGCTCGTTGCCCGACTTGGCCACCAAGCCCGGGATCGTCGTGGGGCAGAGGCCCACATTCAAGACCGTTTCCATCATGCCGGGCATCGAGCTACGAGCACCGCTGCGGCTGGACAACAGCAGCGGGTTATCCGCATCGCCGTACTTCTTGCCCATCGCCTCTTCGGTCTTGGAAAGTGCTGCCTTGACCTCTTCCTTCAAGGAGTCGGGAAATTTCTTGCCCCCCTGTAGGTAGACCGTGCAGAACTCGGTGCTGATGGTAAAACCCGCGGGAACGGGCAGTTTCATGCGACACATCTCCGCCAGGTTGGCGCCCTTGCCGCCCAAACTGTTTTTCATGCTGGCGTCGCCGTCGGCCCCCCAGGGACCGAAGCTATAAACGTACTTCGTTTGCATTTTTCTTTCCTTGTTGAATTACCGAACCGTAGAAGCGCACTAGTTTAACGGTATCCCGTCATTGCGTCAAGAATGCACCTACGTAGAACGGAATTCATTCCGTTCTACTAAAAAAGAAAAAATAATGGAATAAATTCCATTTTACGGCTCTCCACCGGGTTTGCGGATAATTGTGGTGCGGGCGTCCCGCCTGCCCAAGATGTTGTGGTTGAACCGGGCAGGCGAGACGCCCGCACCACAAACTTGGCGGAGAGCCCATTTTACTGATTTAACCGCGGTCCTCCAGGGAAATCAACTCCACTTCAATCCGCTTGGCTCCGCTGCCATAAGCAAAGGACCGTGCGGGCCAAGACTTCGATTGCTGGTCTCCTTGGCCATCGACATTGCCTACAACCATTCGAGCCATCGAGATCGGCAGTCGCTGCCGACGTGGCCCCGCACTGCCTGGATTGAGATAGATCACGCCCTGCTTCTCGGCGACCTTGGGATCGTGCGTGTGGCCATGGATCACAACGCGGAAGTCCGCGGCCGCAGGATCGAGATCCAACTGTTCGAGGTCGTGAAGGACGTAGAGTAGCACATCGTCGACTTCCACGATTTCGGTTGTCGAGAAATCATCGGCCCAGATACCGCGATCGACGTTTCCTCGAATGGCGGAGACCGGAGCGATTTCCCGCAGGGCATCGGTGATTCGGGGCGTGCCGATGTCGCCGGCATGTATGATCAGATCGACGCCTTCGAGGAACTCCAATGCCTCCAGCCGCAATAGGCCATGCGTATCGGAAATTATGCCTACAGTTTTCATGGTCGATGGAACTTTCTGCGTATACTCTATAAAAGTGTACCGAGAACCGCAAGGACGCGTCGAGAAGTTTTTTGGCTCTCCGCCGGGTTTGTGGATAATTGTGGTGCGGGCATCCCGCCTGCCCAAGATGTTGTGGTTGAACCGGGCAGGCGAGACGCCTGCACCACAAACTTGGCGGAGAGCCAGTTTTTTCCTTCATGACCCCTCGTTGCCACCTATGAAACCTTGGTGGGCTGGTAGTTTGGGCAATGTGAGCCGCCTCCAGTTGGTTTCTGCTGCGAAAATTGGCCTTGATCATAACCTTGCCAACTGCTGTCATTGCTGGCTCGCTGTAGGGTGCGTGGAGCACGGATGCCCGCGAAATGGTGCGTTACGCGAACCGGTCTATTTCAGGGTAGACGTTCTAGAAGTATTGAGTCCGTGCGCAACGCACCATTTCCCGGGTGTCGGTTCGCTTCACGCACCCTACGGGTTGCCGTCACTGCTGGCAGTTGGCAAGGTTATGATCAAGGCCCGAAAATTGCTCTTCCCCGGGGGGGGGGGTTGACGGAAACACCAGTGCGACCTATAAAAATGACGCGCCTGATTCTGCGCGGACATTGGTGTGTCGCGAGGATGTTTGTTGCGCTAGTTCATCGTCTTTCTCAGGAGGTTTGTAATGCGTTGCAGTCGTGTTCTCGCCGCGTTGACCGCGGCTATGTTGCTCGTTGTCTACTCGGGCTGTGGTGGTGGCGAAGGCAAGAAGAACTCCAGTTCGACGAGTTCGGGCGGGACAACTCAGGCCAAGACCAGCGATAAGACCAGCGATAAGACCAGCGATAAGACCAGCGATAAGACCAGCGATAAGACCAGCGATAAGGTCAGCGATAAGGTCAGCGATAAGGTCAGCGATAAGACCGCGGGACAGACGGCAGCGGTGAGTACTTCGGCCGCTCCAACCGCGTCTGCCGACAAAGGGGCGATTGATATCTCGTTGGTCACTCCCGATCACTTCGCCGCAATCGTCATTCATCCGCGGAGGCTTGCCGCGTCGCCGCTGGTGGCCGAAAAGCTGAAGGACGAAAAGATTGCCGACGCCATCAAAAAGTTCGGCCTTGATCCGAGCGAAGTCGAGCAAATTGTCGTGCTGCTCAGTATGCAACCGGGCGATTCCGAACCCATTCCCGTTATGATCACCCGCTTCACCCATGATGTGGATATCAAAACGGTTCTGACCAAAATGCAGGCAGCCGCGGCCACGAAAGAATCGAAACCGATCCAAGAGGTCACCGTCGCAGGCAAGACCTGTTTTGACCTCGGGGGGAAAAAAAATGCCGGCCTAGCTTATGCCCCCAGCAAGAACACGATCGTGCTGACCGTGAAGGAGAATATGGAAAAGTTTCTCGCCTCCACCGAGCCGCCGAAGGGTCCGTTGTACGAGAGGCTCAAGAAGGCCAGTACCGACAATGACCTGATCGTGGCCGTGGAACTCGAGAAGTATCCTGGTCTGGACAAGCAAATCGATGCCGCAAATGCAGGCGCTCCACCGATGGTGCAGAATTATCTGGGGGGTGCCAAGGCTTTGCGAGGCATCACGCTCGGGCTAAACCTGACGGGTGATTCGCTGTTGCAAATCGTCTTGGAGACCAAGGACACAGCCGGTGCGGAAACCGTCGAGACTCTGCTCAAAGACGGGGTCAAATTGCTCGATGGTGGGTTGGCGGGACTCAAGCAGAACGTGCCCAAGGAAGCCAAGGCTGATTTTGCCGACGCATTCAAGCTGGGCGACGAGGCCCTTGCGGGTATTTCCGTGACCAAGGCTGGCAGCATGGTAACCGCCGTGCTAAAGCGGCCCGCCGGCATGGATAAGGTTGGTCCCTTGGTCGACAAGGCCATCCAGGCGGCCATGATGGGTGCCATGGGGCCGCCAAAGCGCATGCCGAATGAAAAATGAGTGGGTAGTTTTTCTTGCGACACTTAGGACCGGCGCAGAAATAACTGTCGCAAGAAAAGTAGCAGGCACACTCCGTGTGCCGTCTGCCCCCGCTCGGCGAGTGGGCAAAACACGACAGTTATTTCTGCGCCGGTCCTTATTGATGCGCCGAGCCTGACGGGCAAGCCGGGGGCCGCAAGCGAATAGCCTGTCGGTTCGTGCCGTAGCTGCTGATGCCGATCATTCCTACGCCAGCAACTCTTTGACGACCTTTGCCGGTTCAACGCCGGTGAGGCGCTGATCGAGTCCCTGGTAGCGATAGGTCAATCGCTCGTGGTTGAAGCCCAGGAGGTGCAGGATTGTGGCATGAAAGTCGCGGATCTTTACGGGATCTTTGATGATATTGTAGGAAAAGTCGTCGGTCTCGCCATGGACCGTGCCTGGCTTGGCACCGCCGCCGGCCATCCATACGGTGAAACACCGAGGGTGGTGGTCGCGGCCGTAGTTCTCGTGCGACAGCCCACCTTGCGAGTAGATCGTCCGGCCGAATTCGCCACCCCAGACGATGAGTGTATCCTGTAGCATGCCGCGTTGTTTGAGATCGGTAATCAGGCCGTAACATGCCTGATCGACATCCTTGCACTGGCTCGGCAAACGGCCGGACACATTGCCGTGCGAGTCCCAGTTGTTGTGGTATATCTGAACGAAACGAACGCCCCGCTCGACCATCCGCCGGGCCTGCAAAGCCGTGTTGGCAAAGGTGCCTGGCTTGCGGGCCTCCTCGCCGTAGAGGTCGAAGGTCGATTTCGGCTCCTTGGCCAGATCGGCCAGTTCCGGCACGCTGTCTTGCATCCGCAGGGCCAGCTCATATTGCTTGGTCCGTGTGCGGATATCAGGATCGCCATGGATGCTGAAGTTCATTTCATTGAGCGCGCGGATGCCTTCGAGCGTCGTGCGGCGAACCTCCGTCGGCACACCCGGCGGATTGTTGATGTACAGGATCGGATCGCCACTCGTGCGGAACGACACGCCGGCGTGCTCGCCCGGCAGGTAGCCACTCGACCAGAGCCGAGCCGAGATGGCCTGAAGCTGTTCCATGTTGGTCGGCTTGGCCACCATGACGACGAACGTAGGCAGGTTCTGATTGAGCGTGCCCAGCCCATAGGAAACCCAGGAACCCAGGCAGGGCCGGCCGGCGATCTGATTACCCGTCTGGGCGAGGGTGATGGCCGGTTCGTGGTTGATGGCGTCGGTATTCATGCTGCGGACAAAGCACATTTCGTCGATCACCTTGGCCGTGCAAGGCAGCAACTCGCTGACCCATAAGCCGCTTTGGCCATGCTGGGCGAATTTGTACTTTGAGGGCGCGATGGGGAACCGCGTCTGGCCGCTGGTCATGGTCGTCAGCCGCTGGCCTTGGCGGATCGACTCAGGCAGATCCTTGTCGTACCAAGCGTCCATTTTCGGTTTGTAGTCGTAGAGATCCATCTGGGACGGGCCGCCGACCATGTGTAGATAAATGACGTGCTTGGCCTTGCCGGGGAAGTGAGGGCCGGCGGCCGGTGCGGCAGCTTCAGCGGCCAAGAGCGGGCGTTTGCCGCCACTTTGGCTCAATAGCGAAGCCGCCACGGCCCCCCCCAGCGTCCGAACTGCCAAATCAAGGAAACCGCGTCGCGAAGAATCATTCATTTGTTCAGCACCTCATCCAAATTCATCAATTCGTTCGTGAGCATCGTCCAGGCGGCGAGCGTGGGCGGATCAAGCTTCGGATCGACCGGCGATTGACCGACCTTCAACAGATTCTTGGCCCCTTCCGGATTCGCCTGATAATGTTTGAGCAAGGCGTCGAGACTGCTTTGCACGACCTGCATTTCCTGCGGCCGCAACGGTCGGGCAAGCAACCGCCGGGCCACGAAATCGATGCGAATTTCGGACTTGTCGTTGTTTTGCTTGATCGTTGCTTCCGCCAGGTGCCTAGCCGCTTCGACAAACTGCGTGTCGTTGAGCGTCACGAGGGCCTGTAGCGGTGTGTTGGTCCGCTCGCGCCGTACCGTACACGATTCCCGCGTGGGAGCATTAAAGATATCCATCGATGCCGGCGAGGCGGCCCGCTTCCAAAGTGTGTACATGCTCCGCCGATAGAGGTTCTCGCCGCTATCGGCGCGATAGTTCCGCGTGTTGCTCTCCGGCATGGCCACCGCCTCCCAGACGCCGTCGGGCTGGTAGGGCTTTACACTCGGCCCGCCAATCTTCGGCACCAGCAGGCCGCTGGCTGCCAGGGCATAGTCACGGACCATCTCGGCGTCCATGCGGAATCGCGGGCCGCGCGAGAGCAATCGGTTTTGCGGATCCCGTTCAAGCTTCTCAGGCGTTGCTACCGCCGACTGCCGATAGGCAGCGGACGTGACGATCAAGCGGAACAGTCGCTTGACGTCCCAGCCCGACTCGCGGAAGTCGACGGCCAGCCAGTCCAGCAATTCCTGATTGACCGGCGTTTCTCCGTTGACGCCAAAATCCTCGGTCGTCTTCACCAAGCCCGTGCCGAAGATCTCCTGCCAGAATCGGTTCACCGTCACTCGAGCGGTAAGCGGATGCTCCGGCCGCAGCAGCCAGCGAGCGAAACCAAGGCGATTTCTCGGCTCTTCGGCCAGCATGGGCGGAAGGAACGAAGGTGTTGCCGCTTTGACTTCATCCCGTCGCTTGTCGTAATCACCGCGGAAGAGCACATAGGCCCTTGGCGGCTCGGGACGTTCCTCCACCACGTGAGCGACGCTGCCGCGGGCGCGGATGGCCAATCTTTCCTTTTCGATTTCGGCCAACCGGACCGTCAGATCCTGATAGGGCTTGTCGTGAAACCCCAGTACTTTGGCCGAAAGCGGCTCCTGCGCCGGTCCCGCGATCCATTTCTCAAAATCGGCCCGAGCGGCTTGCTTGCGATCGTTGATCTGCTTCGTGAACTCCGCAATCTGGCTGGCGATAGTATTCCATCGCTTGTGGTCCGCGGACGATCCGGCGACGAACATCACCGGCGGGGTATCCTTGATATTGCCGTCCATCGCCTCTTGCTTCGTATTGTTGAAAAACGCCGAGAGGCTGTAGAACTCTTGTTGCGGCAATGGATCGAACTTATGATCGTGGCAGACCGCGCAATTGGCGGTCAAGCCCATCCAGACCCGTGAGGTGGTCTCGGTTCGATCGCGGGTATAGAGCACCAGATACTCTTCGTTGATCGCGCCGCCTTCGTTGGTGGTGCTGTTGCAGCGATGGAAGCCCGTGGCAATCCGCTGCTCGTCGGTTGCGTTGGGCAAGAGGTCGCCAGCCAACTGCTCGAGGGTGAAGCGGTCGAAGGGCATGTTTTGATTGAAGGCGTCGATGACCCAATCGCGAAAGGACCAAATCTCGCGGTAATTGTCGAAGTGGATGCCGTTGGTGTCGGCATAGCGGGCGGCGTCGAGCCAGTAACGTGCCCGATGTTCACCCCAATGCGGTGACTGCATCCACTGATCCACCAGCTTCTCGTAGGCATCCGGTGACTTGTCGTTGACAAACGCCTCGACCATTTCCGTCGCTGGTGGCAGGCCGGTCAGATCGAGACTCAGCCGCCGGGCCAGAGTGCGTCGGTCGGACTCGGTGGCCGGTTGCAATCCGCGATGCTCCAAAGCGGCCAGAACGAAACGATCGATCGGGTTGCGGACCCAGTCGGCGTTGTGTACCACGGACAAGGCAGGCCGAACGGGCGGAATGAACGACCAAAGTGGCTGGTACTCGGCCCCGGCCGCGACCCAAGCCTTGAGCTTCTCCTTCTGGACCGCCGTGAGCTGCTTGTGGATCGACGGCGGTGGCATGACCTCGCCGTTGTCGCCGGCGAAGATGCGGTGGATCATCTCGCTTTCGTCCGGCTTGCCGGGCACAATGGCACCTGCCTTGACGGCCGCCTCTCGCCGGTCGAGTCGCAAGTTGGCCTTTCGCGAGGCACTGTCTGGCCCGTGGCAGGCAAAGCAGTTTTCCGCCAGGATCGGCCGCACATCGCGATTGAAATTCAGCTTCTCGGTGGCCGTGGCAATAGAGACTAGAAGCATCAACATCAACGCGATTGCCCAAAGGCATGCGTGGCGACGAAGGGCGACAGGAGAGGTAGGTCTGCGCACCACTTGACGACCTCACTACTGCAAAAAGTGTGCCTCAGGGGAGGGAAAACGTCGTTTCATGCGATGGAAGCACTTTAATCTTAACAAGATTTCTTGTTATTGCAATTTGATAACGGGATTTTTGGAAAGTTTTCCTCTCTCCTCTCACGAAAGAGGGGGGAGTTTCCTCCCGCCGGGCCTTGATAATAACCTTGCCAACGGCTGTCACTGCTAGTTGGCAAGGTTATGAGGCCTACCCGCTGCCCCTCTTCCGATGTCAAACGTGGCTGCATATAATTGCAGGAGAAGATTTCCAGTGGCACACAATTAAAAAGGAGACAAACATGCCTGATATTACCCTGGCCCAGGCCAAGACTGTCGTGGAGGCCGCGTTTGCCAAGGCCCAGGAACTGGGCGCGAAGATGAATATCGCGGTCGTGGACACGGGAACCCATTTGAAGGGTTTTGCACGGATGGACGGTGCGTGGATCGGATCGGCTGACATTTCAATTCGCAAGGCACGCACGGCACGACTTTTCGACATGCCCACAGGCGAAATCGGCAAGCTATCCCAGCCCGGCGGGTCGCTCTATGCCATCGAGCATTCCAATGGCGGACTGATCACCTTTCCTGGCGGCGTGCCGATTGTCAACGCGACCGGAGAGGTGATTGGGGCCATCGGCGTTTCCGGTAGCATCGTCGAGAACGACCACGCGGTTGCCATGGCGGGTGCCGCGGCGGCGAAGTAGGGTCTTAGGATCGGCACTTCAATAAGGTCGCAAAAAAAGTAGCAGGCTCACTCCGTGTGCCGTCTGCCCCTCGCTCGGCGAACAGGCAAAACACGACAGTTATTGGTGCGCCGGCCCTTAGCTCGCAATCGGCGCGTCGACTTTGTGGGTCACTAAGAAACTTTACGTATGAGCCACATTCACAATCTGTAGAGGTTCGTTAATGAACAGAAAGCTTGTTTTTTCCTCGGCCGTTATTTTTTTCGCAGTTCTGGGCATGATCGGTTTCACGGCCACGCCGGCTGTGGCGGTCAAAGAGTTCAAAGATGCGTTTCGGGCCAAGTATGTCAATCCCGATAGCAATGCGGCAAATGACGTCGCCTTGGCCAACGCCTTTTCCAAGGCCAGTTGTGGCGTTTGCCACGCGGGCGGCGAGGACAAGAAGATCCGCAACGACTACGGTAAGCAACTCGCCAAGCTGTTGAGCAAGGAAGACAAAAAGAATGTGGCGAAGATCCAGGCCGCCCTGGATGCCGTCGCCAAATTAAAGAGCAACCCATCAGACCCCGCATCGCCCACCTTCGGCGAGAATATCGCTCGTGGCAAGCTGCCGGCGTCCAAGGCGAGATAAGGGGTTGATAGTCGTTGTTGTCAACATCAAAGACTCGACCCCTTGGTATCTTCGCAAACCGTAATCGTCTTGGAATGACGGCAGTTTACTCCGCTTCCCCTCGCTCGTCAACACAAAAGACTATCGACCCCTTTTCTTGGGCAGGCTGGCAAAATCCTGCGATTCAAATCGTCGGCCAGTCAAGAAGAACCGCTGGTTTTCTAACTTTCCGAGACCGGCCGTGCCCCTTCGCTGCGGAGGCTGGGGTGACCGACGCAGGTTACGAATGGGATCGACGATACCCTGTTGCTAGGAAACAGGTTCTGTGACCGTGCCTTTCATGCAGCACCTTTCAAGGAAGCGGTGGGCGAACGCAGGGATCGGCATTCTCCGCGTGATAGATCTTGATCAGTTCGGCGAAGGCCGCCTGGCAGCGATCGCTGGGCCCGCCGCCATTGGCCTTCAACTCGGCATCCAGCAGCGCACGCAGATAGAGCACCCGCCAGCGCCATGATCGCTGGGCCTGGGGCGAGAGCTTGGCAGCGACCTGCCGCATGGTCGCATAGGCCTCTTCCGCGCCAGGGTCCCCCTGCGGTTGGACGCCGCGAGACGGAAGCCAATCCATGGTCAGCTTCACGCCCTCCAGTTCGCCGGGCCACCAGCGCCAGTGATGGTTCTGCTCCAGCGTGGCAATGACCTTCACGATCTCGTCAACCACGTCCGGCGAATACTCGAATGCGGCGTATTCCCGCAGAGTCTCGGCCGCCGGCCGGTCGTTCCAATACAATTGGCTTAGTACGACCTTGGTGATATCTTCGTAAATGCCCTCAGAGTATGGAAAGCCGCCACTGCTGTGCTGCTTGACGAAATCCCATTGATGCTGAGCGCGGCGCGAAAGCGGCGTCGCCCCAAAGCCGCCCCAGGGAAATGTCTCGTGCATGCTGATCTCGGGGAAACCGACCATGGGCAACTTGCCGGGCATGGGTCGCGTGGTTCCTTCGGCCAAAATGTAGTCGGCCCACGGCTGTTTTGCGGCAAAGACCTTGTTCAGACCGTGCCATTCGCCCTCGTCGAACATCCACGTCGACAGAACGATCTTCGTCCCTGGAAGTTTTTTGCGGGCCAGCGCCGCCACCGGCTCCGCGGCTTTCAGGAACCCGTTGCTCCCCCAGGGCCGGCAATGCGGGCAGCCACAGCCGCCTTGGTCGTAGGGCCATATCCACACATAACGCGGCTGCAGGTCGGCGAACCAGTCGAACTCCCCGCCGAGAACACCCAGGATGTACTCCATGCCGTCGGGCTTGCTCGGGCAGACGGCACAGTCGTACCAGCCGCCTCGCTTACCGCTCGGATCGGCTCGCAATTGCGCAGGAGAGCTATTATAGGCTTCGTTGGCAATCACTCCCGGAACCACGTCCAGTCCGATGCGTTTGGCCGTTGTACAGATGGCATGAAGACGATCGCGAAACGCCACCGCCTTGGGATCGTCAGCACCGTTGAAATGATGCATGTCGTACCAAAAAGCAATTGCGTTGAACCCCCATAGTCCGAGGTCCTCCACGTAATGTTGCACTTCCTCGACGGGCGCGTCGTGATAGAAGTTGTGGAAATGCGTGGCAAGGTAGATCCCCCGGACGGGCTTTTGCGGCACGGAGACTCCGCGCCACGCGCCGGGTGCGAACCCGTTTGCGTCATAGCGGGAGGTTCGCAGGAACTTGCCTACGCCGTAGAGCAGCCCCCGTTGGTCGTTGCCCACGATCCGAACACCGCCGCCGGGGCGGCCCTCAATCCGAAATCCCTCCGTGCCGATGCCCGGCGCGATGGCCAGCTCCACGATTACCGGAGCCTCGCTCGTGGCAAGCGCCTTAGCATCGCACCGCTGCTGGACCTGACGCAGGAAAACGCGGCCGATGTTCTCGACCACGGGGCTCGGCTTTGCCGGGAGCACCAGGCGGACGGACTTCGTCGCCGCGGCATGAGACGGCGACCCGATGCAAACGACTAGTAGGCCCAGGCAGAACACCGTTCTCATTTTTGTTTTCCTTCGTGTCATGATGGTTCATGGTGATGCTACCGGGTGCTCATGGCCTTGGACGCGTCGGCCGAGGGCTTCTCCACGGTGTACACGGCGCCCCAGACCCTTTCGCACCTGTCGCCATCAGGTCAAAGGCAGGCTTGGCGCGCCGCTTGTCCATTATACTAATTTACCGAGTTTCCAGGTCCCAATCGCCTATCGCCTCGCAATATCTCCGAAAATAGGCCTGGGGCGAGCCCGTTTGCGTTGCCGGTTCCATCGCGGCAATGAACCTGGCGGTGCCCAGGTCGATGGGCGCATTGCCGCTCATGGAGCCCACCGCTAGGTTGTAGTTGCCAAGGGCGTGACGCTGAAAGGTTGGCTTGCCTGCGGAGGAGGGGTACTTCCTTGCGCAATCGCCATAGGACAGGCTGGCAAAATCCTACGATTCAAATTGCTTGCGGGTCAAAAAAACCGCCAGTTTTCTAGTTTTTTGACGGCGGCCGTTCCGCTTCGCTGCGGAGGATGGGGTGACCGCCGCAGGCAACTTGGCCTGCCGATGTTCCGAAAATCGGTCCTTTGCTGGGAATATCGGTAAAGGTATGAGTACTTGAGACGGGAGTCCGTTGCCCAGCGTAGTAGATGTGGTCACTGCTTTGCCGAAATGGGCATTACCGCCTCGAAATGAGCCAATTCCGGAGAGTATTTCTTGGGAACTTCGACGCGGACGGGAACCTCGGGGAGTAAGTCGATCCAGTTGTCCGACAACAGCTCTTGTCCATGGTCCTCGACATGCACGGCGTGGGCGAAAACGGGGCTCAATATCTCCCACGTATGATCGGCAAGCACGGTGACCTTGATTCGCGGATCTTGCAGCACCAGCTTGCGATATGGCTCCATGACGCAAACGGATTGGTCGAACGCCGTGCCGTCCTTGCCGCGCAGTACGGCCGCATACAACCATTGCGTGCGATCGTGACGGTCGGCCGTCAGCCTCACGACGGCGGCTTCGAGCATCTCATTGGCTTTCACCAGGATCTCGCGAGATTCCGTTTCGCGGGCGCCGCCGTCCAGCCGCCACCATCCCGTCTCAAGCGTGGCTGCGGTTGGTTGCAAGGTATCGTTGACGACCCGCGTTATGAGTTGGTCGCCGCGCCGCCGGACGATGACCTTGACCGGCGCACACGCCCTGCGCATCCAGTAGTAGCCTGCCTTGCGGCGCAAATAGTAATCCAGAATCGACCAGCCGGTTTCGCCCCAGCAGTCGGAGTACGACCAGATGAGCGCTCCCGCACAGTCGTTCACGGGGTCGTGCTTGCGGAACCGCAGGGCCTCCATCGCATTGCCGTGCATGATCGCCTGGAACATTTGCCCGTATTTGACGTACTCCGGCACGGTGAGCTTTTCCGGGTCGGCGTAGTGCCGGCGGATCGCGGCGGCCAACGTACCTTTTTCAAACTCGTTGGTGTGCAACCGCCATGCGGGATGATCGGGGTGCATTTCCGCCGGGGAAAGGTACTCGCGAATCGAATCCAGATGGCATGGCCCGATGATCCCGTACTCGCTGACGAATCGGGCGCGACATTCGTCGAACACCTCATGTCGAACGCGACGCTCCATGCTTCCGTTCATGAATGCCGGAGACCACCAGTGGCAATCGCCGGCCAGCTCGCTGTTCGGGGGTTGGTCGCCGCCCCATGGGCTGCTTGGCCAGTAAGACCGCCGAGGATCGAGTTGCCGACACAACTCCGGGAACATCCGATCATAGAACTCTTTCCCAGTGTGCGGAATCAACCACTGACACTCATTGTTCCCGCACCACAGCGCGATGCTCGGGTGGCTCCGCAGCCGTCGCAGGATCGATTCGATCTCGCTGCGCACGGCCGCTGCAAATTGCGGATCCTTTTCCGGATAACGCGAGCAGGTGAACGTGAAGTCGTGCCAAATCAAGATGCCCGCGCGGTCGCACGCGTCGTAAAACGCCGGCTGCTCGTAGATCGAACAGCCGTTGATGCGAATCATGTTCATGTTGGCCCGCTTCGCTTCCGCAACAAGCTGCGCGTACTTGGCGTCGGAAGTGCGGGCCAAGATGGGGTCTTGCGGGCCGATGTTGCCGCCGCGTCCGAACACCTCTTGCCCATTCACGCGGAAGCAAAAGCGGCTTCCTTCCGGAAGACGCGAACGGTCGATGTCGATCGTTCGCAGCCCGATGAAAAACTCCCGCCGGTCGCACACGGCCCCGCCACCGTCCGTAACTCGCGCCACGACGCGATACAAAGGCTGATCGCCCATCCCGTTGGGCCACCACAAGCGGGCCTGTGGAATTTCGATGATGTCGCGGAGCGGATGGCGCCCCGGCATCGCGTCCACGGGATGCCGGCGCGTAATCACCGGGCCATCGCCCGGCGGATGGATTTCCAATTCGAACACGCAAGCCCCGTCGTTGCTGGCATGAATGTTATCGAGCAACGCCTCCATCTCCAGAAACACCCCGTCCGGCCTCCGCAACGTATCCAATCGCAGGTCGTTCAGAACGACGTGCCGGCGGCTTTCCAGCCGCACTCCGCGCCAGATCCCGATGTTCGGCAAGGCATCGACCCAGTCCCAGCCATACTCGAATGCCGGCTTGCGCAGCCAGTTGCGTCCCTCCCAACCGCGTTTTGTGGGGTTGGGGATCTTTCCGCCCGCCGCGGCCCGATCGCGCGACAGCTCGCTGCCGGCGGTCACTCGCACGACCAGCTCGTTGCGCCCGGACCGCAGGAGACGTTTCGCGTCGAACTCGGCGGGAACGAAGGCATTGACGGATTCGCCCAGTAGTTTGCCGTTCAGGAACACCTGCCCGTACAAATCGATCCCGTCGAATACCAGTCGCTGTCGCTCGTACTCCAGGCGATCGGCGGGCAATTCGAACGTGGTCCGATACCACCATGATTTGGTCTCGGGCCAACGGCAGCGAGGCATGTTGAGGCCGACTGTCGGTTCGGGCATCTGCCCGGCGCGGATGAGATCCAAGTGAATCTCACCTGGCACCCGGCAGGAAATCCAACCGTCCTTTGCCGATTCAATCCGCGCTAGGCCGGGCTCGCCAATGCAATCCATGGGTTCCGGCCGTACCTGCCAAGTTCCGTTCAAAATCGAGTCGCCCGTTTCGCGGCTCGTCGTCGCCGCCGCGGCGGTGCGGGCGATTGCAGCGGTTACACCTCGATTCAGCGCCGCTGGCTCCGCCGTCGCTTCTTGACCTTCCGATTTTCCGCCAGACCGCGCCGGACTGGCCAACCAGGCCTCGAGCGCGGCCAGGCTGCTGGCGCCGCCGAACGAGGTCGAGAACTCCCCGCCGTCAACGCCGTCAAGAATCGTCTGCCAGCCGTCAGGCAACTTCAGTTGCACTTGATGCACCCAGAACTCGTTCCGGCCATTCCGCTTGGCCTCCCTGATCACCAGGCTCAATTGGCCGTTCGAGAAGCTCTTGCTCATCGTGGCTGCCGCTGGTTTTGGCTCCTGGGCGTCTGCCGTTCGCCGCGCGCACGTGACGGTAGCCATAACCACTAGCGCAACTCCAGCGCATACTGCTCTGCGGTCTTTCACGAAACTTGCTCGTATGGTCATTTCCTTTTTCTGCTCCGATTCACGTGGTTCTTACCTTTGCCGTTTCCGCATAGCCCCCAAAACGATAATGCGACGCGGTTTAGTTTCGTGGCGGTTTGTGGCGTTGTCAATAGCCCTCCCGGCAAAAGAATCGAACCAGTGGCCCGCCGGTTAGCAGGCGACAACTTTCGACGTCGGGCAGTTAGCCACTCCGCCCCGATGCAATGCGGCGTCTTCAACTTGCCATGACAACTCGGGGCCACGGAAGTCGGGCAGGCCGACGTCGCCGACCAAGGCACTCCCAGCAGCGCATCTTGTCCCATCATCGGTAGAGTTTCATGCCTCTGAGTGGAACGAGCCCTTGCGCGCGGAGGATGGCACACCGCCGCAGGCAAGGAAAACAACCATCTCCCCTCTGATAGTAACTTCTGGCAACCTCTGAAGTTGTGGCTTTGCCGCCAAGTGCCCCAGTTTTTCTTGACATCCTCTGCTGCAACGCCCCCGATCCACGACCGTCATTGCCCTCGTCTCGGAGTACATTGCTTCCAGTTGCTGCCGTCGTTCCCCTTGATCGTTGCGGCCTTGATCATAACCTTGCCAACTGCCAGCAGTGACGGCAACCCGTAGGGTGCGTGAAGCGAACCAACACCCGGGAAATGGTGCGTTGCGCACGGACTCAATACTTCGAGAACGTCTACTCTGAAATAGACCGGTTCGCGTAACGCACCATTTCGCGGGCATCCGTGCTCCACGCACCCTACGTCGAGCTAGCAATGACAGCAGTTGGCAAAGTTATGATCAAGGCCACGAAACACACAGACCACCGCCCAAGAAGAACCGGCTGGCACGACAGATCCAAGCTCAGGAAAGCCTGTCGCGACAGCCGGTGGGGGGCAGTTGTCAGGGGGGGAAGTACTCAGTACTTCGATGCCCCCCGCCGAACATTTTCAATTTTCAATTTGCAATTTGCAATTTGCAATTTGCAATTTTCAATTCCTATTTCTTCTTCCTCCTCCACGCTCCAAACCCAACCACCAGCCCAGCCACCAAGAGAGCAAGGGTGCTCGGCTCGGGGACGGGATTGAGCGGCGAGTTCATCGAGACGGGCGAAGCAAATGCCGGCGAGGTCAAGAAGGAGATCGGTCCGGCCATGATGAACGGCCCGGCACTGGTAACCGAAGGATCGTAGATGAACTTCGCACCGGCACCGATGGTCAGGCTTCCATTGCTGGGCAGAGACGTGCTGTACTTCTGGTAGACCGTGCCTTCGTTGACGACCGTGCCGCCTTCGTACTCGCTCGTGCCGCTGAGGACCAAGGTTCCGGAACCTACCTTTACCAGCGCGCCCGGTCCGGTAATCTTGCCGATGATGTTCAATCGACTGGCGCTATCCACGGTCATTTCCGTGGTGCTGGCCAGGAACAGCAAGCTGTCGATCGTGTCCGTCCCGCCGGAGACATTTATGGTGGCATTGCTGCCAGCACTGCTGTTAAACATCGTCAGGCTGCCGCTGGTGAGTCTGTAGCCCGAATTGCTGAAGCTCAAGGTTGCCAGGCTCGGGTTCAAGCTGCTCAGGTTGATTTCCGTAACGGCATCAGACGCGTTGGTGCCGTTGAAAGTTGCCGTGTCGGTACCCTTAAAAGCAGTGTTTGCATCCAATCCAGGGGCAACGTGCGCACCGTCCGCTAACTGAAAAAAGCCCTTGTCGTCCCATTTGCTACCCGTAACCCAGTCTCCACTGGAACTACTCCAGGCCATATTGCCGGAGTAAACATTGATGCTAAAGCCTGCGTTGGCCTTGGTGGTACCGACGGAAAGTTCACGAGTGACATCGAGATTGAAGGTGGCGGTGTCGGCGGGCCTGGATTGAACTGCGGTCCCGCTAAAGGTTCCCGAGAAGCCTAAGGAAGAGGATATGCTCTGTGATCCAGAAGAGAACGTGAAGCCGGGTCCGGTGTCTAAATCTCCCTCATAAAGGACAATGTTTGCAACACTCGCGTCCTCGGTATTGCTATGATCACTGGTGCCGTCGGTGAGGCCGTTGCCGTAAGTGTAGCTGAAACTGTTGGACAGCACACTGAAGGTTGCGTTTTTGTGGTACACCGGGTCGAGTGTCGAGGGGTTGGTTATGCCAAGCACCGTCAAGTTATTTCCCACCGTGCGGGTGGCCACCGGGTTGGCGGTGTAGCCCACGCTGATGGTTGACGAGCCACCCGACAACTCAGGAGTTACGCCTACGCTGAAGCTGCCGTTCTTGGAACCGACGCCACTGATCGTGCCGCTGAAGGATAGCGTGCCTCCGGCCGTGTTGAGCGTGGTGGGTTCGGTGTTGAGATTGATGCCGTTGGCGTCAGCATTACCGCTGTAGGACAGGGTGGCGTCCTCGGTATCGGCATGGCTGCCAGTGCCGGTGCCGAAGGTTCCGCCGATGGTACCGGATGAAACCCGCGTGAAAACGTGGCCGGTTAGGACGCGTCCCAAGTCGATGGACGCCGGTGCCGTCACCGTGCGAGCAGCCACGGCCGTCACGTTCACCGTGCCAGCCGAATCGGACAGCGATGGGGTTGAGCCGCCAGCCCCGGATACATTGGCCGACGCGGTCAAGGTATAAACCCCGACCGTCGTGGCGTTAAAGGTCTGCTCGCTGTTGACAAAGCTCGATCCATCAGCAGCCAGAGGGGTGATACTGGCACTGGTCGAACCGACAACCGTGCCACCCGTGTTGCCGGTGCCGGCACCCAGGCCGGTGAAATTGATACCATCGCCAATGGCGACGTTGGTATTGGTGATCGTGGACGACAAGGTTGTCAATCCGCTGTTCACCAGGATGCGCGAGTTGCCCGCGGAAATGCCCAGGGTGTAAAACGGGTTGGCATAAGGATCCGACACGGCAAGCGTTACGTTGTTTCCGCTCAGCTCGAATTCGTATTTCTTGTTCGGAGCCCCGGTTCCTAAAGTGAAATTGCCGATCGATCCGCTGTTGCTGACAAGGATACCGCCGTGAAAACCGGTAAAACCGTCAGAGGCAGTGAAGAGTGTGTAGTTGCCGTTTGCTAGGTTGGTGGTGGCAAAGTTCAGCGTCATGGGGTTGAGGGTCAGCCCGCCGGTGACATTCAGGAGGTCGCAGGTGCCGGACCCAAAGTCGTAGTTGAGATAGGAACCGCTGCCCAGTGTAGTTGCACCCACGACGTTTATCGTGCCGATCCCGCTGTTGCCGGGGGAGTTGCCGGGGGACAAGTATCCGCCGGCATTGATGGTGACCGCGCCACCGGTGACAGTGCCATGCCCAGCAAGGGTCTGGCCGCTTGTGACCTGGAAGCCGTCGCTAACACCCTCCACATTCAGCACCGCGCTGGCGTGAACCAGAGAATCACCGACAAGGATCGTCGGCGACGAGCCAATATTGGTGTTGCCGGACGCTGCCACCAGTGCCAGCGTGCCGCCGCTGACGGTCGTGGTGCCGCTGTAGGTGTTGTTACCGGAGAGGGTCACGGTGCTGCTGTTCGTGCCCTTGGTCAGCCCGCCGCCGCCGGCAATGATGCTGTTCACGGTCAGGGTCTTAGTGGAAGAGGCATCCAGCGTGCCGCCACTTGCGCCCAGCGTGATGCCGCGATTCGCGGCAATCGTCCCGCTCGTGGTATTGAGGAGCCCGCCGCCGTCGAGCGTCACCGCCGCCGCCTTCACCGTAGAAGGATAGACGCCCAGCGGATAACCCGTGTTCGGGGTGCTGCCGTCGCTGGCAAAGCTCACGGCACCGTTGTTGACCGTCAGGCCGCCGCTAAAGGTGTTCGCGCCGGAGAGGGTCAGCGTGCCGCTGCCGACCTTGGTGACCGAGACGGGTCCAGCGCCGGTGAAATAATATCCAAAGTTGTCCATGATGATTCCGGCAAACGCCGTGCTGGTCCCCAGCGCGCCGATCGAATAAGTGGTGCTCGTCGTGCCGGTGTTGGCACCGAGATACGTCGTGCTGTTGCCGCCACTCAACGATCCAAAGTTGTAGGTGCCGGAGACGAGGGTATAGAACCCCTTGTCACTTGACGTCGCACTCCATGCGGCGTTTGCGCTAGCGGCGGTGGTGGTATCAAAGATCGTCGCACCATTCCCGTTGTGGTTGTAGGTGCCGGTAAAGCCGCTGTTGTCGCCGCCCAGATCAATGGAATAGGCGGTGGGGTTGCCGGTCAAGGTTCCCGAGCCGGTGATGTTGCCGTTGAGACCGAAGTTGCCGCCCACGAATGAAGTCAGGGTCGTGGTGGTTGAGGGAGTGACGAAGATTGCGTTACCGATGGACCTATTGGCACCGTCAACACCGGTCAGCGTGCCGCCGCTGAGGGTGAGCGTGCCGGTGCCGATGGGGCCGCTGGTGACGACACCGCTCGTGGAAGTAGAGTTTGCTCCAATCTTGATCGTGCCGGCGTTGAGCGTGGTCCCACCGGAGTAGGTACTGCTGCCGCTGGAGAGGGTCAGCGACCCGTTGCCGGTCTTGACGAGGGCCAGCGTGCCACTGCCGCCGTTGGTATGGTCGGCGATGACGCCCTGATAGTTTCCGCCCGTGCCGTTGCCGTTGCCGATGATCAGGATACCGGCCGTTGCCGAAAGGTTGTTGGCGATCGTGCCGCCCGTACCGGTGAAGTTGCCGACCCCCTGGCTCGTGCCGTTGAGGTTCACCAGACCGCCGTTGACGGCCAGCGACCCGCTGGTCGAGCCGAGAGTGCCGGTCCCACTGACGCTCACGACGCCCGCGCGCATCGTCGTGCCGCCACTGTAGGAATTGCTGCCGGTAAGGGTCAGCGTGCCCGCACCCGACATCAACACTCCGGCCGTGCCGTTGAGGCTGGCCGAGACAATGGCGTTGCCGCTCGGATTGGCGATGTAGGACGTGCCGGTGAGACTGCCGTTCTGGATCGTGTCGCCGCTAGCCGCCGCAGCGGTTATGCTCACCGCGCCGACGCTCCCGCTGGTGGCTCCCTGGTCGAGCTGGCCGCCGCCCATGGTTAGGCTACCGCTGCTGGCACCCAGGGTGCCGCTGCCGATTACCGCCAGCGTGCCGCCACTGATTGTCGTGCCGCCGCTATAGGTGTTGGCACCGGAGAGGGTTACCGTACCGGTAGTGGTTTTATTCAGGGCGCCGTTGCCGCCCAGAATGGCACCGATCGAGCCGCTCTGCACGCCATAAGAGGCCCCGGTCAACACGCCAGTCGTTCCGATAATGCCCCCACCCGTGAGAGTCACGGTCCCCACGCTGCCATTGAAGCTCTCCATGTCCAGGGTGCCGCCGCCGATGGTGACTGCCCCAGTCGTGGGCAGCGTGTTGGCCGCCCCGTAAACGAGCGCGCCGTTGTTGATGAAGGTTCCACCCGAATAGGTGTTGCTGCCGCCGAGGGTCAGCGTTCCGGGGCCGATCATCGTCAGGCTTCCTCCCGCGCCGGTGATCTGGCCGGCACTGGTCTGCGTGCCACCGGAGACGCTCAGGGCGGTGCTGCTGCCGAGGTTCACGATGGCATTGCCCAGGGTGGTAATCGAGGCGGTAGGACCGTTAAGATTGGCCGTGCCGCCGCTGGCACTGCTGATCGAGGTAATACCCCCGATAGTCAGGGCCGCGCCGTTGAGCGTGCCGATCGTCGCGGGGCCCGTCACCACTGCCGTGCCGCCGCTGGCGCTACCGCTGATCGCAAGCGAACCGGCGACCGTCACGCTCCCGCCCGAAAGGTTCGGGAAGGCGGCTCCGGCGGCGAAGTTGGTTGTGCCATTGCCGCTGAGGCCGGCCAGCGTGATCGTGTCGCTATTGCCGCTAAACGAAATACTTCCCGAGTTGCTCACGGAGGCCAGGCTGAGGTTCGTGCCGGAGATGCCGGCGGAGCCGCCGGAAGCCACCGACAGCAAGGCCGCGCTATTGTAGCTCGCGGCGTTCAAGACACCGCCGTCGACTGCAATGCCGCCGGTATTGAGCAGATTACCGGCCAGGAGTTCGCCGCCGTTGACCGTGGTGGCCCCGGAGTAGATCGTGCCGCCGCCGCTGACATCCAACGTACCGCCGCTGACGGTCAGGTTCAGGGTGCCGCCGCTGGTGTCCTGAATCGTGCCGTAGAAAGTCGACACCCCCCCGCTATACGTC
>Ga0194056_10000267_pt1 | contig 27224 bp, 18 predicted proteins | sample SepL4413m_MetaG_FD_155458 | JGI IMG/M metagenome (GOLD analysis project Ga0194056, IMG submission 155458) | Anoxic zone freshwater microbial communities from boreal shield lake in IISD Experimental Lakes Area, Ontario, Canada - Sep2016-L442-13m | ecosystem: Environmental > Aquatic > Freshwater... | reverse complement strand
AAGTAAATTCATATTTCAACGAAGTTGGTTTAGAGTCGGCGGAATTTAAAACAGGGATAACTCCTGCTGTATCATTGGAGAACGATAATTTCAGTTTTAAAAAAGGCACCGTTGTTTATAAAATAACAAGCAACGGAATAGACGACGTTGAGTTTTTAATTAAAGCAAATAAAGGCAGCGAGTTTACACCACTGAGGAAAACAGCCTCAGGTGGTGAAATATCAAGAATTATGCTTTCTTTAAAAGCTACGTTATCCGGAAAAGATAATATACCGATTCTTGTCTTCGATGAAATTGATGCAGGTATAAGCGGCCGCGTAGCCGGGAAAGTAGGTAAACTCTTATCTGAACTAGCAAAACATCATCAGATTATATCCATAACCCATTTACCGCAAATTGCAGCCATGAGCGATACACATTATTACGTGAGCAAGAAAGACATTGACAGCGAAACAATAGCAGGGATTAAATCATTAAACGAAGAAGATATCATAAACGAAGTTGCCAGATTATTAAGCGGGGAAAAGATAACAGAGGCCTCTAAAATAACGGCAAGGGAATTAAGAGAATTCAAAAAATAAACTATGCTTAATTTAAAATCTCTTAAACTGACATTATCATCAATTATATTATTGGCAATTACCGTTAATATAGTATTTTCTCAAAGTTATAACATTACACACTATAACGAGCAAAGTGGTTTAAATAATTCAGCTGTTTGGTCAGCGTTACAGGATAACGAAGGGAAGATGTGGTTTGGTACGAAAAACGGAGTTTCTGTCTATGATGGGCTAAACTGGAAGACGTATAGTTATTCCTCTGGCGGTACGGGAGTAGATAATATAATGTTAAGCAAGGATGAAAAGGGAACGGTTTGGGTATTTGCAAGAAATACAGATGTTTTTATTTCTCGTTTTAATGGTGAACAGTTTGTAGACCAACTTCACAGTTCCTATTTTTCCAGAAGTTCTGTCACCTCCTTTTTTGTCGATACGATTAATTCAAAAAGATTTATATTTATATCAGGACACTTAGGCGAAATACTGTACTGTTGTGATACAACATGGAAAACAGTTATATTATCGGCAAAAACAGAAATAAATAGAGTTTATTCGGCGACCAGAAACGGCAGCAATATTATATTAGCAACAGATAAAGGGCTTTATGATTTTTCGACTGATGGTTCAATCACAAAAGTACAAATTGAACTTCCTTTTGTCCCCAAAGGACTTTATCTTGAAGTAAAGAAATATGAAAACCGATTATTGGTTGGGGGCGGATCGGTATTGGGTTATATTAAGGAAAATAAATTTGTAAAATTAATAGATAACCTCTCTGTAACTTATGATGAAAACAATCCTGTATTATTGATTATTCCCGATAAACGGGGCGGATATTTTTTGGGCAATCAATTTTCGCTTAGTTTTTATTCTGAGTCTGATAATTCTTTAATGACGATTGGAATTATTAACGGGTTAATCGCCAGTGGGGCGACCTCGGCTTTTGTAGATGCAGAAAAAAATATTTGGATCACGTCATTACGTGGCGTAAGCAAAATCTCTAAACGTACTTTTTTAAACTATAGAAACGCGTTTCTTAATTACGAAAACGAAGTTTCCTCTTTGATTGAATATAAGCCAGGAAAGATACTTTTTGGAGGAAACTTTGGTTTATCTTATGTAAATGGAACCGAATATAATTATATAAAATTTTTAGATACACTAACGGGGGAGACACAAGGGCATATTAGAATATTAGACCTTTGCAAGGATAAGGAGGATAATATATGGGTTGCTGCAAACGTAAAGGGTTTTTTTGTTATTGACAAGTACTTTAATGCCCGAAAATTTGAAGAGATGCCCCATATTGAAGGATTAGCAACCTCTGTACAGCAGGACGAAACAGGAACTATATGGTTAACAACCTCAAGGCATATATACGCATATAATGGAAAAACACTTTCTATACCTGATAAATTTCCCTACGAGATTAATATCAGAAAAATTATTAAATTGAGAAATAACGAAATACTCTTCAGTGCGGTAGGTCTTGGAGTATATTTGAAAAGCGAACAAAACCTAAAATTATTCACCTCTATTGAGAACAATTTTAAAAATGTGTTTTCTGCTTATGAGGACAGTAATGGGACGATTTATTTAGGCACAATTGGCGGTCTGTGTATGATTAAAAACGACTCAATAGTTAAATGTATATTAAACAATAATCAAACAATTAACAGACCAATATATATAATCTTAAAAGACGCAGACAATAACTTATGGTTTGGCACAGATATGGGGGTTGTTAGATACGACGGCATTAAACTATATACCTATACAACAAAAGATGGGTTTTCGGGTAACGAAACAAACCGTTCTGCTGGTCTGGTAGATAATAATAACAGGGTCTGGTTTGGTACTAATAACGGGGCGTCCTGTTACTATAAAGAATACGATTCAAAAAATGATACGACCGTGTTTTCCTCTCTATTTATAAAAAGCATTAATAGTCAAAAACAAAACACACAGACTCTTGAGAATCTCGAGTTTGAAAGTAACGACAACGACATTACTTTTTTTGTAAGCGGCACCTCTTTTATCGATGAAAAGGAAAACAAAATACGGTGGCGGTTAGATGGGTTTGATAATCAGTGGGGTAACGAACGCCCGTTTGTTTCAAACGAGATTTTTTACGATAACGTAGCTCCCGGAACATACAAGTTACTGGCTCAGATGAAAAATGCCAACGGTATATGGGGCCCGGTTTCCACTTCTCCCGAATTTACCATAAACAAACCGTTCTATTTAAAATGGTGGTTTATTATTTTCGGTGTTTTTGTGTTGGGTTTTCTCGGTTTTTCGGTCCAGCATTACTTTGAGCAGCGGAAACATAATTATTACCTCAAAAAGGAAATTAGCAGGGTTACAAAAGAATTAAAAGAAACCGAAACAAACTACAGGGAAACACTACTGAAAGAAATTCACCACAGGGTAAAGAATAATATGCAGATTATTTCCAGTCTGTTAAGCCTTCAGTCAAGCAGGGAGGCAGATGTTCATTTAAACGAAATAATCAGAGAAAGCCAGAACCGCATTCGTTCAATGGCACTAATACACGAAAAACTTTACCAGTCGAAAAAGTTTTCAGAACTTGATATCTCTTCTTATGTCGGCAGCCTGATTGAATACTTAAAAAGAGTGTTTCTTGTAAACACAACCGTTATAAAAGTTAATCTGAAAACAGAAGAGATATACATAAACATAGACCTTGCAATTGCCTGTGGCTTAATAATAAATGAGCTTGTTTCTAATTCTTTTAAATATGCCTTTCCTGACAACGGTAAGGGTGTTATTTTTGTAGAAATCCGCAAACAGGATAAAGACACACTGTTTCTCTCGGTAAAAGATAACGGCATTGGCATAGAGAATATTTCAAACATAGAAACAGCTGATTCACTTGGCCTGAAGCTGGTAAAGATGCTCGTAAAACAACACAAAGGGGATTATAATGTATCGAATAAAGACGGTGCATTATTTGAAATCAAATTAACCATGAATAATGAAAACACCGGATAACAAGAAAAAGATTCTTATCGTAGAAGACGAACTGCTCGTTGCAGAAGACATAGCGTTCAGGCTTAAATCGTTAGGGTATGTAATAACCGATCTGCTTATTTCCGGAGAGGAGGTTCTGCCATCTATTGAAAAGGAAAAACCGGATTTAATTTTAATGGACATTATGTTAAAGGGTAAATTAGACGGAATCCAGACACACGAACTTATCAACAGGAAATACAAGATTCCACTGGTATACCTTACATCGTATTCAGACGAGAAAACGTTCTCCCGTGCAAAATTAACACAGCCATTCGGATACATTATTAAACCATTTGACGAAAGAGAACTTCATACCGTAATAGAGGTGGCCATATACAAACACTCGATGGAAATGCGCCTCGAGCACCAGCTTAAGAACGAAGAGTTAATTTCCAGAATATCCACACAATTACTGGCAACAAAAACAGAAAATCTTGACACTGTAATTATTGACTCCCTCAGGATATTCGGCGAATACATGGGTGTTGATAAAGCGTTTATACTTATAGTTGACCAGGAAAAAAACACCTACGATTCCGTTTACGAATGGTGTTTTGACGAAAAATACTCTGTGTCCGGCAGAACAAAGAGCATCCCCCTGGATAACATTATGTGGTCACTTGAAAAACTGAGCGACAACAAAGTTCTTATTATAAACAGTATGTCGGATTTTCCTCCTGAGGCCGGGAAAGAAAGAAAACTTGTTGAATCATTCGGGATAAAATCTTACACGGCGGTTGGATTAAATTACAACAATCAGATAAGCGGCGTTCTGGGGTTTGACTCTATACTTTTTAAAAAGGAGTGGGACGAAAGGGAAATATTTTCCGTAAAACTCTTTGGCGAAATTATTGCAAACACACTCGAAAGAAAACAAATAGAAGTTCAGTTAATAAACAGCGAAAAAAACCTTCGGGAGCTTAACGCAGCAAAAGACAAATTCTTTTCTATCATCGCACACGACCTTAAAAATCCGTTTATGGGAATACTTGGGTTTACAGAAATTTTAAGCAACTCTTTTGGGCAGTACGACGACGCGGAAAAACAGAAAATGATTTCATTTATAAAAAGGTCTGCCGAGTCGGCGTATAAACTTGTTGAAAATCTGCTTGAGTGGTCCCGGATTCAGATTGGGGTAGCGAAAGCGGAACCGTTACAAACCGACATAAGCATATTAATTAACGAGTCAATAACCTCATTAAAGGATGTTGCCCACGCGAAAAATATTAAAATCATAACAACCGTTCAGAACGAAACATATGTTTATGCAGACGAAGAAATGATAAAAACTATAATACGAAACCTGCTGACAAACGCAATCAAATTTTCCCATCCTGACGGTTACATAAAAATTACAGCAGAAGAGCAGACAGAAAACCTTAAACTCTCTATAACCGACAAAGGAGCTGGGATCAGGAAAGATCTATTAGAAAACCTTTTCAGAATAGATAAATCAATAACCACGAAAGGGACCCTTGGGGAAAAAGGAACCGGGCTCGGGTTAATACTCTGTAAAGAGTTTGCAGAAAAGAATAACGGGCAGATTGTTGTTTCAAGCATAGAAAAAGAAGGAAGCACGTTTTCAGTAATCCTTCCAAAAGAAGAGTTCCAAAAGTAGCAAAGGGGCCGTGCGGTCCCCTTGCTAAAGAAATCCGGTGTAAATGATTTACATTTTAAACCACTCACTCACGTCAATGGTATTCTTCTGTCCACCCATATGATAAAACTCGTTCGTATGATTACTATAAACGTAATCCTCTTTCCACTTCTTAAAGTTCTTCTGTATTTCTTTTAACGCTTCACAAACAACATACAGTTCCTCGTTCGTCATCGTCGGGTGAAGCGAAAGTCTTACCCATCCTGGTTTCAGCGAAAGGTCTCCGTGATTAATCAGCTCTGTAATCTTTCTGGAATGTTTATGGCTGACCTTTAAAAGATAATGTCCATAGGTTCCCGCGCAGGCACATCCGCCGCGAACCTGTACACCATACCTGTCACTCAGTAACCGGACAATCAGATTATAATGTATGTCATCAATATAAAAAGAAACAATTCCAAGCCGGTGTTTCACATTCTCCGCAAGCACGTGCAGATGCGGGATTTTTTGCAACTCCTTAAAGGCAATCTTCAAAAGTTCTTCTTCCCTCTTTAGAATATTTTTAACACCCATCTCATTTTTCAGCTCAATGCACAAGGCCGCCCGTATCGCCTGCAAAAAACCGGGCGTTCCGCCGTCTTCCCTTATTTCAATATCCTCAATATATTTATACTCGCCCCACGGGTTTGTCCACTCTACTGTTCCGCCCCCAGGCTGATCAGGCGTATAATTATGGTAAAGGGCTCTGTCAAAAATCATAACCCCCGACGTTCCCGGGCCGCCAAGAAACTTATGAGGCGAAAAGAAAACCGCATCAAGTTTTGCATCTTTGTCTTTCGGGTGCATATCTATCTTCACATATGGAGCTGATGCCGCAAAATCAACAAAGCAATACCCGCCATACTTATGCATTAGCTTTGCCATCTCGTGATATTGAGGCTGTATTCCCGTAACGTTGGAACACGCACTAAACGAACCAAACTTAATCTTCCTGCTTTTATATTTTTTAAGTTCCTTTTCAAGGTTATTCAAATCACACTGTAAATCCTTCCCGGGTTTCACAACCACAACATCTGCAACAGTTTCGTACCACGAAGTTTGGTTTGAGTGATGTTCCATATGTGTAATAAACACAACAGGTTTATCTGCTTCCGACTTAAACCTCGCAGTATTCATCTTCACATTTACCTTTAAGCCAAGTATCCTCTGAAACTTATTTATCACCGTTGTCATCCCAAACCCCGCAGTAATAATCACATCATCCTCACCCGCATTGCAATGCTGCTTGATTTTCTTCTGCGCCAGGTGGTATGCTCTCGTCATCATTGTTCCCGTCTCGCTCGCTTCCGTATGTGTGTTTGCAACGAAAGGCCCGATAACCTTCGCCACCCTGTCTTCAATAGGTTTATACAGTCTGCCGCTTGCTACCCAGTCAGCATAAATAATCTTCTTTCTGCCATATGGACTTAAATACTTCTGGTCGTTACCAATCGTATTCTTCCTGAACCGCGCAAAATATTTTTCCATTAATTAAAAGTAAAAATTCTATTTTTAACAATTTAGTTAATTATTCTCTTTCTCACCTTGCCCCAGGCATCCGTCGTTAAAAACGACCTGTCCATATTTCCCACCATCACCTCAAACCTTTTCGCCGGCATCGAAAACGAAAGCACGTTCTTCTCCACCCCTGGTCTCGCAGAAACATCAAACATACCCAGCACACACCTTGGCTCGTCTCTCTTAATCTCAACATACGGATGATTAACAATACTCGCGCACCCCGCACCAAACGGCGTCACCACACCATTTCCATCGGCCACATCAAAATTTGCAAGAGTAAAAAGCCCCGAAAGCACATCCGGCGTTGCAAAAAACATCACAACCCCCGGCTCATCACCCTCCTCAAGCAAATCCCACCTCTTGAAAATCCCAAACCCCCAGTTTGCAGGAACCGTCTCTATACTATCCTCAAAAATCTTCGCTAACTCAGGTGTACACTTATACCTCTCGCCCTCCATCTCCTCGTTACCGGTTGAAAGAAAGAACTCAAACCCAGGCCTCATCTTCTCTGAATATCCCAGGTTCCTTCTCGCACCACCGCACGCAATATTATTACCATCATAAGCCAGCGCCTCACCCTTCCTTACCCTCGTCAACTCTGCAACCAAACAACTCCATCCACTCGGTAAATCCTTATATCTTACATTACCCCTGTCCTTCACGTAAAAGAAAGCTATGGGCAGCTCAGCCACGCCAAAATATTTTTCCCACTTTTCTAAAAACGTATTCTTAAAATTTATGTCCATCTATTTCACAACCGTCACTCTCTTCAAAATCCAGTTTGAAGTAAACTCCAGAAAACCATCAACAAAAGATTTTTTCAGTTTCCCATATTCCATAGGACTTCCATTCCCCGCCTCCTGAAATAAATGATTAGCCTTATCAAAAACCTTAATCTCAAAATCTTTATTTCCTGCCTTTATTAGCGCTACCCTCGTCGGCCCCTCGTTCTGACTTACAGGCACCTGTAAATCCAACCCGCCAAAATACATTAATGCAGGACACTTTGTCTTCTCCAGCACCGTAACCGGGTCAAACTTTAAAAAGTACCTCATCCATGGTGAGTTGAAGGCATTAAAATTTGTAGTAATATCATCTTCAACCCACTTATTCCTGTCAGTAATCTTCCCTTTCTCGTCTTCGCTCAATTTATCGTATTCCTCATTCTTTACTTTTCTGATTGCGTCTTTAATTTCATTATCACTTGCGCCCTTCACAAACATATTCAAGACAAACTTTGAATCCGCGACACCCCTTTCAACCTTTTCCTTATCACCTCCATTCGCAAGTAGAATTAATTTTGTCTGCTCTGCAATTATTTCCGCACCAGTCACAGAAGGCCCTGCAACGCATACAATAAATGCCACATCGTTGTTTTTTGCAGCTACCATAGGGGCAACAATTCCCCCCTCGCTATGCCCAATCAAACCAATCTGTCCCGGATTAATATCTTCCCGCCTCTTTAAAAAATCCATAGCAGCCATCACATCAGTTGAAAACTCTTCTGTCGTTGATTCGTCCACATTCTTCCCCTTGCTCCCCCCAACGCCCCTGTCATCATACCGCAGCACAGCAACTCCGTTCGTAGTTAAGTAATCCGCTATCACCTTAAATATTTTAAACCCCGCAACATTCTCATCCCTGTTCTGCGGACCACTACCCGTAATCATCACAACCGCAGGATGCTTTCCTTTCTTTAGCGGAAGCGAAAGAGTTCCCGCAAAACTAATATCACCATTCTTAAACGTCACCTCTTCTTCGTTGAAATTTTTCTTTTCAACAACTTCAACTTCCTTTTTCAAACCTTTCGTAAGATAAAACTTTCCTTCTAACCCCGCCTGTTTAAAATCACCGGTTATGGAGTCATTATCTACGGCCCCTTTAAACTTCGCCGTTTTCTCCGGTATTTCAAGTTCAAATGAAATAACAGGCACACTGTAAACAACGTTAGAAAGTTTCAGACCCTTTGCGCCTTGTTCCGGAATATCAATCGTTGCCGAATAAGTTTCTCCTTCGGCTTTAAAATGTACAAGCATCCCAAGCTCAACACCCATAATGCTTATAGCGCCGCTCCAGTCTCCAGGCAAATCAGTCTGTGCCTTTAATGATGAGATGAACAGAAATGCAAAAACCAAAACAAATAATTTTTTCATATTGATGTAATTAAATTCTTCCTTACCACCCCCTGTATATCAGGAATTCAGACACGAAGAAAGTGTTTCTTAAAAAATAAACCCGCTACTTTATATTTCCCCAGAATACGCGCGTTGTATACTCAATCTTGACCTGCCCTCCGTTATTAAACTTTTCAAAAACATCTTTCACTTCATTCATAACTCTCTTGTTTTCGCTCCCAGAATCCGGCACATAAGAAATGGAGTGTATTCTTCCTTTTAGTCCTGCCAGGTCGAGCATCTGGTAATTTGGAAATGTACTTTTCCCTACCTTATCCACACCAAAAAAAGCACTTAATAAATTCTTATCAACAAGGTTCTTCTCTGCCTCTTCGTGTTCCTGGTTTAAAGAAAGGAGTATCCTGTTCACCGCCTTCATCACCTGTGTGTTGTTGTTTCTCTCGTTCCATACGATAACAACGCATCCGTCTTTCCGCAAAATTCGTTTAAACTCTTTCTTTGCCTTCTTTAAGTCGAACCAATGAAATGCCTGCCCGACAGTAATCACATCCACACTGTTTGTTGCAAGCATTGTTGTCTCGGCAGTTCCTTCAACGCTGATAAAATTAATAAATTTATTCAAAAGAGTATCTGCCATCTTTCTCATTTCTTCGTTTGGCTCAACACCAAACACAAGATTTCCGTTATTCAAAAACACGCGGCTTAATTTACCCGTACCGCATCCTATATCGGCAATATCTTTCGACTGGTCAAACCCGATTTTATTTTCCAGCAGACTTATAATCTGCTCAGGGTATCCCGGGCGGCACTTCGCGTATTCCTCAACCCGGCCCGTAAAATTTGCTACGTTGTCTTTCATCCGAATTTTTCTAATTTTATATTATTTGAATTTACGTTTAATTCTAATAAAATTTTCTCCATAGACTCAACCATGGTCGTCGGTCCTACCAGATAATAAACCGGTTGCTTAACATCTGGAATATGTTTCAAAAGTAATTCTCTGTTTATGTATCCAAAATCGTATTTCCATTCTTTATTGTTTGTGTCATCAATCGTAGGAATAAACTTAAACCCGTCATATTCCATTGCCCATCCCCTGAACTCGTCGAAGAATGCCATAGAAGAAGCGTCAGGATTGGAATAGAATAAATAGGCCTTATACGGAAGCTTTTCTGTGACGATGTATTCCACCATGCACCTGACCGGAGTAATCCCGATGCCGCCTATTAAAAAAACCGCCGGAACGTTAGTATCTTTATGCAGTACTGTATTTCCTCCAAAATCACTAATCTCAGCCTTTGCACCTATTTGCATTTCGAGAATGTTTTTGTTAAATGCAGAATCCAGTGCCCTGGTAGTGAACAGAACATAATCCTTTTTCGGCGAACTCGCAACAGAGAATAATCTTGTATTGCCACCATCATCATAATGAATCGGTTCCAGCAGTGTTATTTTGGCATACTGCCCCGGCTCAAACACAAATTCCGACCCCTTCCGGTCAAACCACATAGCAATGTTGTTATTCTGAATCACTTTCCTGTCTTTTAACGTAACTATATTTCCCATAGTCTAGATTAAATTAATTCTTATACTAAAATAAGAAAAATGAAATTCAGAAATTAGCCAGAAATAATTTAGCGGGGCTTGTGGGGTGGCCACAGTTAATATATTCCCGCGAACACTTCTACGGGTTTCTTTGTTATTTATCATTGAATATAAACGAGTATCTTGCTAAATTAAATCAAACGAACGTTTGATTTAATTATGAGTAAAACATTAAAGACCGGTTCTTCAAAAAGAATAATTAATTCTGCGGCCTATCTGTTTTCACGCAAAGGATATTCAGGGGTTGGGGTAAGGGAAATTGCCGCCAAAGCCAGGATAAACATTTCTATGGTCTCTTATTATTACGGAGGAAAGGCCGGGCTGTTAAAGGCTATTGTCACAGAGTATTTTTCTTACGTCGATGACATTGCTCTTCGGGTTGCCGAAATGAAACTGCCCCCCAGGGAGTCTCTAAAAGAGTTCATTTGTGAAATGGTTAATCTTATTAAAGACAAGGAAGATTTGTGCAAGGTTGCAATAATTGAGATGCCGATAGAGTTACCGGAAATTACAGCCGTCAAAGTTGAACTGCTGAAAAATAACATGAGACTTATGAGCCAGAGCCTTTCTGCGGGTTTTAACATCAACGACCCCAAACAGCATATAATTATAGGGCCTGCATTTTTAAGTTTAATATTCTCGGGGTTTATGTTCGGTAACCTAATCAAAAAAATTTCAAAAGATAAACGGGATGATGATTTCTGTAAAAGGTACTGTGAAACTATTTCAGCATTATTTCTTGATGGCATGAGTGGTTTTGTAAAATCTAATAAAAAGGAGAAAAAGAAATGAGGGTAAAACTATTTGTTATGTTTACTCTGTTGTCTGCCGCTTTATTCGGCCAGGATATAAAAGTTGTAAGCCTTGAAGACTGTATTAAAATCGGCATTGAAAACAGTAAAACGTTAAAAATATCCGGGACAAAAATAATTTCCGCGAAAGAAAGACTTAACGAAATAATGACAGCACAGCTGCCGACGTTAAGGCTTAACGGTTCTTATTCGAGACTCAGCCCTGTTGACCCTTTTCAGATCGGGAGTATGCAGATTTCCCCGTCTATTCTTGATAATTATTCTGCAAAACTTTCTTTGTCCCAGCCAATATTTACAGGTAACAGGTTAAGCAGTACTACAGAGTTAACAGAGTTTAATTCACTGGCTGCCGAAACCGATTTTTCCAAAGACAAAAACCAGCTTATTCTCGACATTAAGGTGGCTTACTGGAATTATGCCAAATCACTAAAGGTCAAAGAAACCATTGAAAAAAATATGGTTCAGGTTAGCGCAAGACTGCAGGACCTTGAAAACCTTTATGATAACGGGCTTGCTACAAATAACGAAGTACTGAAAGTAAGGGTTCAGTTATCAAACATTGAAATTCTTTTAATCGACGCAGTCAATAATATAGATATTTCACTTTACAATCTGAATAACACACTTGGTATTCCTGTTAACACAAAGCTCGAGCCTAAAGCAATAATAGAATTAAAGCAGCCCGATATTCCTAAATTAGATGACCTTATTAAAGCATCAAAACAAAACCGTTCTGACCTGAAAAGCCTTGACTACAGGATAAAGTCAGGTGAGGCAGGAATTACCCTTTCAAAATCCGGCTGGTATCCGCAGTTGAATTTTAACGCAAACTATTTTTATGCAAACCCTAATTCAAGAATTTTCCCGTCTGTAGAAAAATTCAAAGGAACGTGGGATCTGGGTATTACATTATCGTATGATTTGTGGAACTGGAAATTAACATCCTATCAGACAAAGCAGGCAGAGGCAAACCTTGAACAAATAAAAATTTCAAAAGAACTTACGGAAAACAACATCGATCTTGAAGTAAGTCAGAACTATAAGAGTCTGCTTTCCGTTACGGCGAAAATGAAGCTGACAAAAGAAACCGTTGAACAGGCAAAAGAAAATTACAGGGTAACGAACGAAAAGTATAAATCCGGACTTCTGCTTAACTCCGAAGTGGTTGATGCAGAAACATCTTTATTGCTTTCGGAAATAAACAACATAACAACGATTGCAGATTATTTAATCGTAATTGCAAGACTAGAAAAATCAATAGAAAACACATTAAAATAAGTTTAAATAACAGACATGAAAAAGATATTAACAGTTGTAATAGCGGTAATTCTGATTATTGGTATCACAGGAATACTTCTGATGAACAAATCAAAGCGTGAGGAAAAACTTAAGAAGGTTGAGATACAGACCACCGTTCCTGTGTTTACGGCAAAGGTGACCGAGGAAAAGGTTACAGACACGCTTTCGCTAGTCGGTACCACGGCCCCTTTTAACGAAGTTGTTGTCTCGGCAGAAACTGCCGGCAGGGTCATCGGGCTGTACTTCGATGTCGGCTCTAACGTTGGCAAAGGCAAAATGCTGATTAAACTTGACGACGAGGTTAAGCGCGCCACACTTGAAAACGCAGAAGCAAATTTTGAGAAAGCCAAAAAGGATTATGAAAGATTTGAACGTTTGCTCGAAACCAAATCTATTACCGAGGTTCAGTACGAATCGGCAAAACTTACGTATAAACAAACCGAGTCAGCATTAAAGATTGCCCAGCGTCAGCTGAAAGATTCAAAAATTATTTGCCCTCTTTCCGGGGTTGTTATTTCCAAGAGTGTTGAACTCGGAACATATCTTAATACCGGAAACCCCGTGGCCACAGTCGTTAATATTGACAGACTAAAGGTAAAAGTATACGTTCCCGAACTTGAAGCATTTAAACTTAAAGAAGGGGATGCTGTCGAACTAACTACCGAAGTATACCCGGGCACAGTGTTTAACGGAAAGATAACAACTATTAATGCCAAAGCCGACGATGCACATTCATACCTTGTTGAAATTACAGTTAATAATAACAAGAGCTATCCTCTGCGTGCAGGGCTTTTTGCCAGGGTTTCTTTTAAAACACTTGAAACCATTTCTGCCATTGTGATACCAAGGGCCGCACTAATCGGCAGCATAAAAGAGGCCAAGGTTTTTGTGGTTGAAAATAATGTAGCACGTCTCAGAAAAATAGTTGTTGGCTCGGAATTCGGGAACAGGATGGAAGTGGTTGAAGGCTTATCTGTCGGCGAAACAGTTGTTGTAAACGGCCAGGTAAATTTAAGAGACAGCGTAGCGGTTACTATTACACAATAATTTAAAAGAGTTTTAAAATGACATTAACAGAAATAGCAATAAAAAGACCGACATTAGTGGTCGTAATATTTTCGTTTCTTGCCGTTCTTGGTGTTTTTGGGTTTAATCAGTTGAAGTATGAACTGATGCCGAAAATGACGGCGCCTATTGTTACGGTTACAACAATATATCCCGGGGGCTCCCCTAATGAGGTTGAAAATTCCGTTACAAAAGTTATTGAAGACGCTATATCGGGCGTTGAAAGTATTACGAGTGTTCGTTCTTCCTCGTCCGAAGGCCGCTCAATGGTAATTGTAGAACTTGAAGCAACCGTTAATGTTGATATTTCTTTACAGGATGTTCAGCGAAAGGTAAACGAGGTCTCTGACAAACTTCCCCAAACATCACGCAAGCCGGTTATTTCAAAAATTGCACTTGACGAAATCCCTGTTCTCAGAATGGCGGTTAAAGGCAACCTTGAATCGCGTGAGTTCTATCAGTTTGTTAAAGACAAGATTCAGCCAAGGCTCGCGAGTATTGGCGGGGTCGGACAAGTCGGACTTCTAGGCGGTGACCAGAGAGAGATTAAGGTTAATATGGATTACCAGAAACTGAAGGCCTACAACCTTTCTGTGCCTCAGATTACACAGGTCATTAAATCTTCGAATGTGGACTTTCCCACCGGTAATATTAAAGATACTGACGACCAGTTCGTAATTCGTGTCGAGGGTAAATTTGTAACGCCCGAGGAAATGAGAAACCTTGTCGTTATGCGATCTAAAAACGGAGGTATCATCAGGCTCTCTGATGTTGCGGAAGTTCAGGACGGCAGGGTCGACTATACAAACCTGAACAGGTTAAACGGTGTAAGTTCAATTGGCATTCTCGTTCAGAAAACATCTGACGGGAATACCGTAGACGTCAGCGCGGGTGTCAGAAAAGAACTTACCAAACTAGAAAATGATTACAAAAGTCTTAACTTACAATTTAACATAGCGCAGGATGGCTCAATCTTTACAATGGATTCTGCTAACGCTGTCAAAGAAGACCTTGCCATTGCCGTAGTTCTCGTCGCTGTGGTGATGCTCATATTTCTGCACAGTCTCAGAAACTCCATCATAGTTATGGTTGCGATACCTGCCTCACTTGTTTCTACATTCTTCCTTATGTATGTATTTGATTTTTCTCTGAACCTTATGACACTGCTTGGAATGTCCCTTGTAATAGGTATTCTTGTAGATGACTCCATCGTCGTACTGGAAAACATATACACACATCTTGAAATGGGCGAGGGACAGCAAACGGCGGCACTTAAAGGAAGAAACGAAATAGGTTTTGCGGCACTTTCTATAACACTCGTTGACGTTGTAGTGTTTGTTCCTCTTGCATTAATAACGGGAATGATAGGAAACTTTTTAAGACAGTATGCCCTCGTGGTTGTGTTCTCAACATTAATGAGTTTATTCGTTTCCTTTACTGTTACCCCGATGCTTGCCTCAAGGTTCACAAAACTTGAGCACCTTACCAAAAAAACACTGATGGGCAGATTTGGACTATGGTTTGAAAAACTGTTTCAGGGCGTAACAAACTATTATACTTCAGTACTAAAATGGAGCCTCGGCCACGGAAAACTTGTGGGACTTCTTATCTTAATTCTTTTAGTCTTTTCCGTAATGCTTCCAAAGATGGGCTTTATAGGGAGCGAGTTTATGCCCGTTGTCGACAGGGGAGAATTTATTATAACGATTGAAACCGCTCCTGGCTCAAGCATTGAAAACACAAACTATGCAACACAGCGTGTGGAAAAGATTTTAAAGGATATTCCAGAAGTCGAAAAAGTAATTACGAACGTTGGTGCCTCAAGCGAAGGTTTGCTCGGAGTCTACTCTAACAACTCTTCCGAATTAAATATTGTTCTCGTCGATAAAAACAAAAGAGCGGGAACGACAGAAGGCATATCCCAGGATATTAAAAATAAGATATTAAAGATTCCCGGTATTAAAGTAAGGGTTAACCCGATAAGTTTATTCGGTACCCAAAACCGTTCACCGGTTCAGATTTTAATTTCCGGCGCAAACTACGAGGATGTAATGAAGGGTGCAAGAATAATGTATGACATTACAAAAGGACTTGAGGGAACTTCGGATGTCAGGCTGTCATCGGAAGAAGGCAAACCGGAACTAAGAATACAGATTGACAGAGAAAAAATGGCACTGCTCGGCCTGACAATCAATGATGTTGGACAAACTCTGCGAATAGCCTTAACGGGGGACAACGACTCTAAATACAGACAGGGAGTTAACGAATATGATATAAGAATACTTGCCGACGAAAGCGACAGAACAAACACTTCAGCGCTTCCTTTAATGGGTTTCATGAACACACGCGGACAAATGATTCAATTAAATCAGTTTGCAAATATTTATCAGACCACAGGTCCCACAAAGTTAGAACGCGAAAACAGGATTAGTTCTATTACGTTATTTTCTCAGGTCTATGGAAAAACCAGCGGTGAGGTTGGAAGCGCAATAACGGAAAAAATGAAATCTATTCCGCTGCCTCCAGGTGTATCCTTCAGTTTTACAGGAGAACAAAAGACGATGGCAGATTCGTTTAAAAGTTTAATCTACGCAATTCTTGCCGCTATACTCTTTGTGTATATGATTATGGTCGCACTATATGATTCTTACGTATATCCTTTTGTGGTACTCTTCTCAATTCCCGTTGCAATCATCGGAGCGTTTCTTGGTTTGGCATTAACAGCAAAAACAATCTCGCTTTATTCGATGCTCGGTATGATAATGTTAATCGGTCTTGTCGCAAAGAATGCTATCTTAATCGTTGACCGTGCCAACCAGATGAAACTGAATAAAAACATGAGTACCTATGACGCCCTTGTCGAAGCAGGACAGGCAAGGCTTCGCCCGATATTAATGACGACCGTTGCAATGGTTGTTGGTATGCTTCCAATAGCGGTTTCCACGTCAGCGGGCTCCGAAGCAAAGTCAGGGCTTGGCATGGTTCTTATAGGAGGCTTAACAAGTTCTTTGGTGCTTACTCTGGTTCTCGTACCCGTGGTATATCAGAGATTCGACAAATGGAAAGCAAGTCTTGCAAACAGAAAAGAAAGGCGAAGATTAAAGGCCGCGGGCCTTGTCGAAAAAGAGATTCATTAATAAATTAAAAAGGGGCTTGTCGCCCCTTTTGTTTATCCGTATATAATGATTACATTTCTTTTGTAGAAATTCTTTTCTTCAGTTGTGAAATATGCCATGTAATGTTTATTTCCTTCGGACAGGTTTCTATACAGTTAAAGATTGTATGACAACGCCAGATACCGTCAGGATTATCAATGATATCAAGACGCTCATCTCCTCCGTCATCACGTGTATCAAAAGCAAACCTGTATGTCTTCAGAAGCGCAGCCGGCCCAATGTAATTTTCGTTTGTCCAGGTTGAAGGACAGGATGTTGTACAGCATCCGCACAGAATACACTTGGCTGATTCAAACAGCTTTTCTGCGTCTTCGTTTGACTGGAACCTCTCGCTGTTAGGCGGCGGCGGTGTTTTTGATATTAAGTATGGCTTTATTACTTCATACTTTGCGAAGAAACTTGTCATATCAACCACAAGGTCCTTGATTATTGGTAACGAAGGAAGCGGTTCTATAACGATTGTCTTGCTCATATTCATATCTTTAAGAAGAAGCGAACACGCAAGACGGTTTTTACCGTTTACCTTTATTCCGTCACTGCCGCAAATACCGTGCGCACAGGAGCGGCGGAATGTAAGCGTTCCGTCAACCTTCCACTTTATCTCGTGAAGTACGTCAAGCAAACGCCAGTCAGGGCTTACGTTTTGTACGGTGAAATCCTGAAAATAAGGCTTGTCGTCTTTTTCCGGATTGTAACGAAGAATTTTTAGTCTTATATCCATATTATTTTAATTTAAAATCTTCTTTTAAAATTTTTATGTATTTATCTGTATCCTTACATTTGTAAACCTTGTTGACTAAATCGTAACCTCTGTCAACCTGCCCCAGTGAATAGTAATCGGCCACTATTGCAGCCAGTATTGTCTTCACGCTGCCGGCGTCTGTGTTGAAAGCATCTTCATCCTCGGTTTCCGGGCATTCAAAACCTGCTTTAATAATCTCGTTAAGGTCTTCTTCAAAATAACCAACCTCCATTATTAAATCGTCTCTGAACTTTCCCGTAACGTTGATAAGTTTTCCGTTTTCAAATTTTTCAACCCTGAGCGGAAAACGGGTTTCCGAATAGTTTGTAAACGCATACGCAAACATATCGTTCCCGGATATTATTTCTTTTATGCCGTCTTTATTGAGGTCTTCAACAACGTATCCCGAATTACCGTAAAACCCCGAATCAAGAACAACAAATTTATTATTTCTTATCTCTGATATTAAAAGAGAAGAACAGCAATGTGCTCCGCCAGAATACAGCTGGAGCAAATAAAACTTGTTGCCGCCGGGCTGAAACTGCTCGAGCGAGATATCATAAATGTTGTCAAGAAAAACCCCCTCGTGAATTTTATTCTTATCTTTTATCACGGTAAGCTTTGTCTCAAAGTTTGTTGTGTCATATTTTGCAACGAACCTTGTTCCTGCTATCGTTGTATCAATGTCGTGTCCCCATTGGGCAAACAGACTTGAAGAGAATAAGAATATTAATATTATGAAAATATTCTTCATTAATATTTTCTCTCCATTGGTTTGTACTTTGTGACCACCACAGGTTTCTTCGTTATCTTTGGGTCGCCGTTTTCATTCTTGAAAATAAAGGAATGGTTCATCCAGTTTACGTCGTCTCTTGCTGGGAAGTCCTCTCTTGTGTGAGCTCCGCGGCTTTCGTTTCTGTTTAATGCACTATAAACTGTTGCCTCGGCATTGAGTAAAAGATTCTCAAGCTCGATAGCTTCCATTAAATCTGTGTTGAAAACCAAACCCTTGTCCTGAACGGATATATTCTTAAACCTCACTTTTAATTCTTCAAGTTTTACTATCATTGCCTTTAAGTCAGTTTCTGTTCTGAAGATTCCGCATTTGTCCATCATCCATTCCTGTAACTCAGTTCTTAAAGCATATACTTTTTCGGTTCCGGTATTTGCGAGTACTTTCTTAATTTGGTCGTGAGTTTTTTCTTCCGGCTTCGAAGTTATTTCCGAGTATTCAGCAGTCTTTAAGAAGTCAACTATTGCTTTGCCGCCTCTTCTTCCAAATACTACTATATCAAGAAGTGAATTTGTTCCAAGTCTGTTACCGCCGTGAACTGATACGCATGCACATTCTCCTGCGGCATAAAGTCCCTGTACAACGGTTCCCTTCTCATCTGCTAACACACGGCAGTCAACGTCTGTTGGTATACCACCCATTGCATAGTGCGCAGTCGGCTGAATAGGAATAGGTTCTTTCGTCGGCTCAACACCAAGATATGTTCTTGCAAAACCGGTTATCTCAGGAAGTTTTTCGTCAATAACTTTCTTGCCAAGATGTGATACGTCAAGATTAACGTAATGTGTTCCGTCGCTTCCGAGTATTCCGCGTCCTTCCCGTATTTCGGAAATGATAGCTCTCGACACCATATCTCTTGGTGCTAAGTCCATTACTGTTGGTGCATAGCGCTGCATAAATCTTTCGCCGTCTTTGTTCTTTAATATTCCGCCTTCGCCTCTTGCAGCTTCGCTGACTAGTATTCCGAGTTTCCATAAACCCGTTGGGTGAAACTGGAAGAATTCCATATCTTCAAGCGGAAGTCCGTTCTTGTAAATCAATCCTGTTCCGTCGCCTGTCCCTACGTGTGCATTTGAAGTGATTCTGAATACTCTTCCGTATCCGCCCGTTGCGAACATTACTGCCTTTGCATGGAACATTGTTACTTCGCCTGTTGCAATATTAAAAGCAACAACACCTTTACATACTTTACCTTCTAAAATAATATCTGTTACAAAATACTCTGAATAAAAATCTACCTGATTCTTTATACAGTTCTCGAACAATGTCTGAAGCATCACGTGACCTGTTCTGTCTGCAGAATAACACGCACGGTTTACAGGTACGCGTTTTCCATATGGGTCATTAGGGTCGGCTGGTTTTGTGTGTCCGCCAAATTTTCTCTGAGCAATCTTGCCTTCGGGTGTTCTTGAGAAGGGTAATCCCATATGTTCAAGTTCAATGATTGCACGGATTGCATCCCTGCACATTGTTTCTATTGAATCCTGGTCGCCAAGATAGTCACTGCCCTTGACAGTATCAAATGCGTGGTTTTCCCAGCTGTCATCTTCCTCGTTTGCCAGTGCCGCGCATACGCCGCCCTGTGCCGTTCCTGTATGTGATCTCGGGGGAAATACTTTTGAAAGCACAGCGCAGGAATATTCTTTTGGAATTTCCACAGCTGCTCGGAGTCCCGCTCCTCCTGCTCCGATTATTACGACATCATAATTTTTAATCATATTGAGTGATTTTTATATTTACCTTAATTTAATATTATTCTTCCATTTTTTTAATTGCTTTATAAAGCCCTAACTTTTTCTCGTTTTCTTCCTTTGTGTAAGTGTAGGTACTTTTTATATCTATGTAACACATCAGTGCATCCAGCTTCCTTCCCTCTGCCACCGCTATCATCCCGCGGTAATAATGTAAATCAAGATAGTTACCGTAAGAATATTCTTCCATCATCGTTTTCTCTACTGCCATATTGAGATACTTCTTCGCCGACTTATAATCCTTTTGCTCGTAGTATAACTTTCCAAGCTGTATATAACCCATTATGTAAGCTGGGTCTATCTTAATAATTTTTTTGTATACTTCTTCAGACTTTTTTATGTCCTTTTGCTTGCCGTAAAGGTCTGCCATCTGGTATAAGACGTAAACATCGTTCGTATCTTTCTTCTGAAGCTTTTCATAGAACATTAACGCTTTCTTATAATCCTTCGAGGTAGAATAAGCCATCGCAAGGGACGAAGAAAAAGTGTTCAGTAAACTGTCCGAGGTAAACTTTTCCTTAATCATTCCATAAAGCGGCTCTGCTTTGTTAAAGTTTTCTGTATAAATATACATATCCATCAAACCCTGATAAATATAAAAAGTATCGGGCTGCATTTCTATGCACATATTATAGTAATTTTCAGCCTTAATAAAATTTATCTTATTCAGCGAATCCTGTTTCACAATCATCGTATCATAAGTCTTCATAGTATCACGCTGCTTTGTGTAAAACCAGCTTGAATAAAGTTTAGACTTAAAAGATTCTGCAAGGCGATAGTTGGTCTTAAACAGGTTGTCTTTTTTCTTGGCAAGGAAACTTTCATCTTTATCTAATGTAGCAAAATCTATTGTGCTGCGTAATTTTGTAAAGCTGTTTATAGCAATCGCAAAGTTCAGGTTTCCGTAAAAACCGTATGAGTATGTTGTAATACCTATCACCTCGCCTTTGCCGTTAAACAGTGCGCCGCCGCTGTTGCCCGGGGATATTGCCGCCGTTATTTGTATCACACGGTCAAAGGTTTTTTCTATTAAGGCATAAGTCGCAGGGTCGTTAAACGACACCTTCTCGTTTTCTCTGAGCGCAGCAATAATTCCTTCTGAAATTGTATACTCAAAGCCAAGCGGAGAGCCGATTGCGTAAACATTCTGTCCTACTCTCGGTAAATCTGAGTTGCCGATTTTTACCGCAGGAAAAACTATGTTATCCGAATTTATAATTCTTAATATTGCGATGTCATTTTTCTCGTCTACAAAGATTAACTCTGCATTGTAAAAATTCCCGTCAGACGTTTTAATCATCAGACTGTCAAATCCGTCAATTACGTGGTAGTTTGTTCCGACGAATCCGTGTGAATCAAATATAAATCCGCTTCCGCTTAAAAGCGTTGTATCCTTTGGTGTTGATAAATAATAGTAACCATAGTAGCTGTCTGTATGGTACCATACCGATACCAGTGCCGACTTATTCTGCTCGATTATTTGTTCTGCGTTGAGGTCGTCGTCTTTTCTTTCCGATGTAAGAATATCATTCTGCGCATATGATGTTACAAACGAAATCAGTAATAAAAATACAATAGCAATTTTGTTCAAATGTTTTCCCTTCAATATTTATTTACCCTTCCAGGTTGGTTTCCTTTTTTCTACAAAGGCCTTCATTCCCTCCATCTTGTCTTCAGAGGCAAACAGTAAGTAAAAGTTCTTTCTTTCAAATTCAATTCCCGTTTCCACGGTAGTGTCGAATGCACGTAATATACTTTCTTTCGCAAGCTGAATAGCGATAGGCGATTTTGTACAGATTGTCATTGCTATTGCAACAGCATCATCAAGATATTTATCGTCTTCAGATATTTTTGATATCAATCCCGCTTCGTACATCTCGCCAGCTTCAACCATTCTTCCCGTTAGTATTATCTCCATCGCTCTTGCCTTGCCGACTGCCCTAGTTAATCTCTGCGTTCCGCCTGCCCCCGGAATAACTCCAAGGTTTACTTCGGGTTGTCCGAACTTAGCGCACTTTGCTGCAACTATCATATCGCACAGCATCGCAAGTTCACATCCACCGCCAAGCGCAAACCCGCTCACTGCAGCAATGAATGGTTTTTTGTAATTTCTTATTTTGTCCCACGAAGCGAACATTTCTCTGTAGTAAATATCAACTGCATTTTCATCTGCCATTTCTTTGATGTCGGCACCTGCAGCAAAAGCTTTTTCGTTTCCTGTTATAACACTGCATCCGAAATCTCCGTCTTTGTCAACCGCAAACAGTACTTCCGCTATCTCACCCATAAGTTCTATGTTCAAGGCATTCATTGCATTCGGTCTGTTGATTTGTATCTGGCAGACGTTTAGCCCTTTTTCGTTTTCGATTTCCGTAACGAGTATATTCTTATATTGATTCTTTAGAAACACTTTATCGCTCATCAATGTAGTTTAAAAATTATTGTAATTATGGAATTTATCAATACTGAAGAAAAATAACAATGAAATGAAAGCAAAAGAAAGTAATCAGTGAAATATTATTTATCCTGCCTTTTAATGATCTTTATCTCACCTTTTAGTAAAGCCGGATACCCTTTTATGTTGTCGTAAGCATAATATCCTTTAATATTATCAAAAGTCCATTCTGCAAGAAGCCCATTACCATTTGTACCGTATATTTCTGAGGCGTTTATTGCCCTGCCGTAAACCCTTACATTGTCGAACATACAGGCGTCTCCGTAATGTCTTGCAGATGCAATGTACGCAACATTCCCGAATACTAACCCGTAATTCAGTTTCTCAATATCTAAAGACTTTCCGGATGTATTCAGTTTCATTATTTCTGTGCTGTCTGCGTATACTTTTGTTATGCCGTCTTCGTAGGTGAGTGTATACCTGTGCCATTTACCGTCAGATTTTAGTTCCCCGTTTTTTTGATATTTTTCCTTTGACTTATATTTACCCGAAAACAAAAACAGGGAGTCTTTGTTAATGCTTAAGAAATATTCCTTTTCAGGATTAAGGATTATATAAAACTCCTGCTTCTTTTCACCGATGTTGTCATACTTTACATCCATCTGAATTGTGAAGTTCTTTACCCCCTTAAATATGTTCTTGTAAAACTCCATCCTTCCTGTTTTTTCTCTGTGTAGAACTGCGTTTCCCGTTTCTTTATTTGAATAAGGTTCTGACTGTTTAAACCCGTCAGGTATGTCCAGTGACCTTACTACTCCGCCCGAAGTAATAGCCCATATATCAGACTTACTTAAATCAAAAACCTTCTTTTCGCTCATCTGGTCAAACTCATAATTCAGTACTATGCCCTCGTCGTTCCATTCCGGCGATTTATATTTTAACCTGTTAATGTTGTCGCCGTCAAAATATTTTTCGTAAATCTTAAAATTAAATATCTTAAAAAATCCGTTCATTTTCTGAGGGTGTCTGTTGTCGTCAAACACCGGATGTCTTGAGCCGAAGAATATCACGTCGTTTGTTTGTCTTATAATATCCTTGTCTACGTATTCTTTGTTTGTTTTGTCGTTTAATGTTAGGAACACGTTATTCAGGTCGTATGAGATACAAACATAGTTCCATTCGCCAAACCTGACTTTTGAATCAGCTTTGATTGTAAAAAAGTTCTTGAAGTCTGCTTTTCTGTTGTTAATGAAAAACGACAGACTTGAGTCCCTTTCAAGCAGTAGTGCGAATTTTGTTAGAGAAGAGTTATCGTTCGATATTCTTAACACCTGAAATCCTTTGTCTTTGTAATATGTTTCATCATCATTATTGTTCAGAAGCGCTGTATCGGGCTTCAACCAGAAACTGATTGTGAATTCTTTAGGGAAAATATTCCGGCCTGGTGTAATAAGTATTCTGTCGTCGCCATTTTTTATAACAGCGGAGTATCCGCCTTCGTACTTCTTCGAAACAGCCTTAATGAAGATTGTTTTTGTTTCTTCTTTGTTGTCAGAACAGCCGAATATAACCCGCGCCCTTATGGAATCACTTTCTGCCATTGGCGAAAACTTTATGTTCAGACGCTGCTGAAAAGACGGGTTAATTTTGTCCGGCGAAGAGGGTTGCTGTTCTTCGTCAAACCATAATAATTCAAAGTCATCATTACCTTCAACCTTAACGTCAAACGACTCCTCTTTCTGGCTGTTGTTCCAGAACTCGAGCATCGGAAGCCACTGGTCGCCAACCGCAACTTCTCCGAAGTCTATTGTATCACCCCCAAAATAATCTGCATTCTGAAACACCCACTTATTATTCCTGTCTGGTGTGTATACCAACGACATCTTTGAACTAATGTTTGGCATTGGCTTTTTGTCTTTTGGTAAAAATTTTGCTGCCATCACAAAGACCAGAACAGAAGTAATCAGAACAAGAATCGCGGCGCTTGTATACCTGTATTTGTTAATCAAAATCTGTGTATAGTTCTTTAAATTCAGCTTTTCCGTAAGAAATAATTCTTTGTGTTCAAACACTTCGCCGGCATTCTCTACGCATATTATTTTCATTTCCTTTGTAGGATACAGCGCCCTTAGTTTCTCATATGCTTTGGTTGCATCATCAAGGTTTTCTTTTGGCACAACACAATACTTAATCCAGGAAAAGAAAGCGGCCTCGATTTTGTTATTTATCGAATCGCTGTTAACCTTCAGCACTTTTCCTTTTCCGTCAATCGCCCCCGTAAATGCTACGGCATTGCTTATTTTAAAACGTCTTCTGCTGTTTGTGTTTTTGAAATAATTACAGGCGCTGATTACTGCTGCTCCGAGCCCGAACGATGCACCCTTGTACACTACTTTTATGTTCTGAAAACGTAAATTCCTTTTTATGTTCTGCGATACTGTTTTCCCAGAAAGCTGATTTACTATTTGGTTTGAAGCGGTTACAATATCCGTCAGCGCATTTTCAAGTGAATAATCTTCAAGGTCCGTAATGTTTTCAAATATAACGTTGACCTCGTTTATCTTCTTTTTCAGGGTTGAGCAGAGTAAGCCTTGTATCGTTCCGTTTGAGTTGCTGGCTTCAAGTCCATCCTGTTCTACAAGCAGTATGTTAACATGTTCGTCGGAGTATGAATTCAGTCTTTCGAGTTCGTTCTTTATTTCGGTTAATATTTCATACGCTCTCGACTCTTTGAAAATATCAGGATTTACTAGCGCATATTTGTTTGGTGTTGCATTGCGGACGTCTTTTTTCTTCTTATGGTCTGCGGCACCAATCTCGTCTGCACTCTGCGCAGCATCTCTTTCGTTAAGCATGTTGTTTAAAACAATCAGTCCGTCATCATACTTCCCAAGATAGAAATATGATTTGAGCATTTGCATATTGATAATATCGATTGCCTTATCAATCTGGGATAGTACTATTTCTCCGCCTTTTGCAGGCGCATATTCAAATTTTGATTCCTTCAGTATGAACTTTGTGGCATTTAATTTAGAAGGGTCGGTAAAGGTTATGTCGCTCTTCAGAACAACCTCAATTAATATCGCGACAAAATCCTTAATGAGTGAAAACGGGGGCGTGGAGCGGAATGTTTTCTCGCACTCCGTAAAGAATGACAGTATCATGTAAAACCTGCTTCGTCCCGAACTTGACCTTTCAATTTCTGAATAAACCTTCTTGTATAAGGAAATTACTCTGCTTAGCATTAATAAATAAGAAGTTCAAATTTTGAACCCGCGAGTATTAAGGGAATAGTTAGTTTGCCGTTCTGTATATTTATAAAGTCGATACACGTTTCTGATTTAAGCGTTACAACCTTTATGTTTTCGGAATTATCAAGTTCCGCTATTATGTTTCCATCTTCAATTGCATACTTGTTTACCGCGAAACTCGCGTCATCGGAAAGAAGAGTATATACGTCGGAGTCTTTTGGCGTCAGGAAAAATATTTTTGCCTTCGGATACATTAATTTAAACGTGAACCTTTGATAATCAAAATTCTTGTATCCTGTTAATATAATATCCTTTCCCTGGCTGCGAAGAAAATACTTGTTTGTTTCCGGACAGTACAGAACGCATTCGCTTAAATCGCTTTCTGATTCTGAAATTACAGCGGCCGTTAGAGATGAATCCTCTGCCGTTACTGTTTCATCTATTTTAAGTGCAAAAGTATCGTCTTCGGAAACATAAAAATATGTTTCCTTTTTATACTTTCCTGAATTTCGGCTGTCTGCCGCCATCTTTACTATTAATGCACCAGACTCTGCTACTTTATCTGCGTGAAAATTCTCAGGCAGGAAGGTGATTATTTTTCCGGTATGGTTTTCCTCTTCGTTTTTCCAGCCCCCACTTATAAACTCACGGTATGCCTCTTGTTCTTTTCCGAGTTCCCCGGTCAGTTTATCTTTGCCGTTAATGATTTTATTTAGATAGTCTTTCGACATTTCTCATTTCCTCTTTTTGCATTAATGTAATTATTTCAGAGTTCAGCAGCCCTATTGCGTATTCTGCCCTGTAACATACTGAATCCGTTCCGTTCTTTCCGTAATATCTGTTCACAAGCTCCTTCACAGAATCTCTCTGTGTTCCGTTAAGGTAGCAGTTTATTACATCGTCTATTATATTATAGATACAGTTACGCTCTTTTTCGGAAAATCTTTTCTTAACAAGGTAATTATTTAGTTTTACAACAAACCCTTTTCTTATTTCTTCAAACAGTAATTTATGGTGAATATCTGATGAAACCTTTTCTCCTATAAAATCTGTTTTCCCTTTTATTGCGAAGAGTTCTTTATAAATGTTCAGGAGGTCATTAAGAGAAATCGCCTGTAAATACTGGTCTTGCGACTCTAATACGTCAAACACACAGGCCAGAAATTCTTTTGCGGTAGTCTGTACTGTCCAGTTTTTTGCTATTATCCGGTTAAGCAGTGTGTCCCTGTCGATACACTCTTTAGATGCGAAAGCTACATCTTTTTTGTGTACATATTTATTCAGGAATATTTCCGTTACCAGGTAATTTTCTCCTCTGTAAGCAGCTTTCAGGTTTCTTAACAACTTGTTTGCCACAGGGTCAATAAGTTTGTAAATATGAGTAAGGTTGTTAAGCGTTGCACTGTAGATAAACTGTTTTAGTGCTTTTGTGTATTCTTCTTCGGAG
>Ga0194056_10000266_pt1 | contig 27224 bp, 25 predicted proteins | sample SepL4413m_MetaG_FD_155458 | JGI IMG/M metagenome (GOLD analysis project Ga0194056, IMG submission 155458) | Anoxic zone freshwater microbial communities from boreal shield lake in IISD Experimental Lakes Area, Ontario, Canada - Sep2016-L442-13m | ecosystem: Environmental > Aquatic > Freshwater... | reverse complement strand
GCCGAGCGTCATAGATAGTGTCCTAAACTTTAAAAACGGGGAACGAGCGCATAATTATAGAACTGGAAAAGCCTGGAGCGAAAGGTTTAAGCGTGAGAACAAAGGGTGATATTCATGTGAACAAAGGGGCTGCCACTCAACTTAGTAGTCACGAAGTGTGGCGAGAACTGAATCCAACTCATCAGGCTTAACCATGACGGTTCGTGCCTTGGAACCTTCGGACGGGCCAACGATTCCTCTCGATTCCATGAGGTCCATCATGCGACCGGCCTTGGCAAAACCGATCCGAAGCTTTCTCTGCAACATAGATGTTGAACCAAACTGGGTACCAACAACGAGTTCAACAGCCTGGCACAAAATATCTAGATCATCACCTATTTCTTTGTCCACCATCTTCGGATGTGAGACCGGTGCAGTCACGTCATCGCGATATCTAGGCTTAAGTTGTTTCTTCACATGATTAACTACCGCTTCGATTTCGCGCTCTGAAACATATGCACCTTGAATGCGAACGGCTCGACTGGCTCCCATCGGAATAAAGAGTGCATCACCTTGTCCGACTAATTTTTCAGCACCTGGTGTATCTAAAATAACGCGACTATCTGCCAACGAACTTGTCGCAAAAGATAGACGCGAAGGAACGTTAGCTTTGATTAAGCCAGTTACAACGTCTACTGATGGGCGCTGAGTGGCAAGCACTAAGTGAATTCCAGCCGAACGGGCTAACTGTGTAATACGAACGACAGACTCTTCAACCTCTTTAGCGGCAACAATCATTAAGTCGGCGAGCTCATCGATTATTACAAGTAAGTATGGATAAGGCTCAATCGTACGATCGCTGCCTTCGGGTGGAATTACTTTTCCTGCCCGCACAGCTTTATTGAAATCATCTATGTGACGATATCCAAAAGTAGATAAGTCCTCGTAGCGCAAATCCATCTCGCGCACTACCCAAGTAAGGGCATCGGCGGCTTTCTTAGGGTTAGTAATGATGGGAGTAATCAAATGTGGAATGCCTTCATAGGCCGTTAATTCAACGCGCTTAGGATCAATTAGCACTAATCGCACATCGTCTGGAGTTGAGCGGGCAAGAATTGAAATAATCATTGCATTAATCATCGATGATTTACCCGCACCAGTTGCACCTGCCACAAGAAGGTGTGGCATTTTTGCAAGGTTTGCACAGATGAAGTTACCTTCAACATCTTTTCCAAGGGCTACCAACATTGGATGATGATCTTGACCTGCGACCGAGGAGCGAAGAACATCACCCAGTGCCACTATTTCGCGGTCGGCATTAGGAATTTCAATGCCAACTGCTGATTTGCCAGGTATAGGAGAAAGGATGCGCACATCACCGCTTGCCACTGCATATGAAATGTTTTTAGCAAGGGCGGTAATTCGCTCAACTTTTACCGCGTTGCCAAGCTCGACTTCATATCGCGTGACTGTGGGTCCGCGCATAAATCCAGTTACTTGGGCATCGATTTCAAACTGCAGAAAGACCTCGGTCAGGGCTGCGACAACGGCCTCATTAGCTTTGCTCTTAGCCTTAGCTACGGGCCCGGCACGCAATAAATCTAGAGGTGGAAGCTCATAGGTTGAATCGGCCGTTAATAAGAGTTGTTCAGGGCGTTTATTTTCAACGGCCACCATTGGAACTGGAATCGGAACTGTGAACTCCTCATCAAAGGACTCTTCATCCAACTCTTCCTCTTGTTCGGGTTCATTCCAGGCGGCAACAATAGGCGTTTCAAAGGCCGGGGTATCAGTAACTTCGAAAGGCTCTTCTTTAATGCTTCGCTCTGGACGCTTAGACCATATCCATGTCGAGGTTTTTCCGATACGTGCAAACACTTGGCTCACTGGAGTTGCAGTGACAACTAAAACTCCAAAAATAAAAATTATTGCAAGGACTGGATAGGCAAGGACGGAAGTCATTGCCGCAACAAGTGGCGTTGTAACGCCATAACCAATCCAGCCTCCCCCATGACGTATTGCACTCGCCCCGGTGCCGCTTGAACCGTTGAGTAAATGAGCTAACCCTGTACTTGAAAGGAGAAGTGCAATCGTTCCAACTATTGTTCGTCCGATTGCTTTCTTGTCTTCAGGGGTTCTAAATAATTTAAAAGCAAAATAAATGAGTACAAGTGGTGCAATAAAACCGATGCGACCAAAACCGCCATACATAAAGGAATAAACTCCGCGACTTACAATATTTCCCGCGTGAAACCACGTACCCGCAATTGCTATGAGAGCAAGAATGAGAATTGAAAAAGCGATACCGTCGCGTTGATGTGCTGGATCCAACTCACGCGCTCCACGTGCCAGAAAACGAACACTACTTCCAATCGCTTTGGCCAAAAAACGCCAAATGGCAGCCAAACCTCGACCTAGAGCGCCGCCTACAGCTCCGGTCTTAGATTTAGATTTTTTACGTTTAGCCACACTCGTAATCCTAAAGGATGGACAAATTGTGACTGGCTAGGCTCGCCGCTACTAAACCTCTATTACAACGGGGATAATCATCGGCTTTCTGCGATGCTCCCCGCCTACCCAACCGCCAACAGTTTTGCGCACAATTTGTGAGAGTTGATGCGTTCCATTTATTCCATCTACAACTGCTGCAGCTAATGCTTTTTCAATCTTCAACTTAACATCATCAAAGAGCGCCATATCTTCATTAAAACCGCGTGCATGGATATCAGGTCCCGCAACAATTTTTCCATTCTGGGAATCGATTACTACGACAACTGAAATAAATCCCTCTTCACCTAAAATTCGACGATCCTTGAGAGAGGCTTCAGTAATATCACCGATGCTTTGGCCATCGACATAGACGAAGCCGCAAGCCACTGCCCCGACAACGGATGCTTCGTGATCAACTAAATCAACGACGACGCCATTTTCAATAATCAAGGCGTTTGCCCGTGGCATTCCAGCCGAAATTGCGAGTTCTGCATTAGCTTTCAAGTGACGCCATTCGCCATGAACTGGCATAACGAATTTAGGTTTCACGATGTTGTAGCAGTACAAAAGTTCACCCGCTGCCGCGTGGCCAGAGACGTGCACCATCGCATTAGCTTTATGAACGACTTTGGCGCCAAATCTCGTTAACTCATTAATTATTCTAAAAACAGAGTTTTCATTTCCGGGAATCAATGATGACGCCAAGATAACAGTGTCGCCTTCTCCAACTCGAATCTGATGATCACCATTGGCCATGCGAGCCAAAGCCGCCATTGGTTCGCCCTGAGACCCTGTGCAGATTAAAACAACATTGTCATCAAAAGAATCTAACTCTTTGGCATCGATAAGGATGCCATTCGGAACGGTCAAGTAGCCCATGTCTTGCGCAATTTTCATGTTGCGAACCATCGAGCGACCAATAAAAGTAACTTTGCGGCCATGAATTGCCGCTATGTCAATCACCTGCTGAACTCGGTGCACGTGCGATGAAAAAGAGGCAACAATGACGCGACGCTTAGTCGATGCAATGACCCGGTTCAACGCCGGCATGATTTCACGCTCTGATGGCGTAAATCCGGGGACATCTGCATTTGTGGAATCAACCATAAAAATATCCACGCCCTCTTGGCCAAGGCGTGCAAAAGTTCGTAGATCGGTGATGCGACCATCTAATGGAAGTTGATCCATTTTAAAATCACCAGTGTGCAAAATACGTCCAGCATCGGTGTTAATAACGACCGCTAACGCATCGGGAATCGAGTGATTAACTGCAACGAACTCGAGTTCGAATGGACCGACATCTTCATGACCACCTTCTCGAACTTCGCGTGTAAGAGGAGTAATACGATGCTCTTTTAATTTCGCCGTAATCAAAGCCAACGTTAAACCAGAGCCATAAATTGCAATATCGCCCCGCTCGCGAAGTAGATATGGAACTGCGCCAATATGGTCCTCATGTCCGTGCGTTAAAAATAAGCCAACAACATCATCTAAACGATCGCGTATGTAGGAAAAATCGGGAAGGATTAAATCGATGCCTGGTTGCGTATCTTCCGGAAAAAGAACTCCGCAGTCGACGATTAAAAGTTTTCCCTTTGTTTCAAAGACGGTCATATTTCGACCAATTTCAGCTAAACCACCGAGAGCGACGATTCTCAACGCCCCATGGGCAAGTGCTGGAGGTAGACCTAGTTCAGGATGTGGATGCGTCATTATTTAATTGCAACGCCACCGGCAAGCAAATCGATGCGCAGCTGCGCAATCTGCGCGTCAGTTGCATCGACTAATGGAAGACGTGTGTGGCCACCAGGAAGGCCCATGAGAGTTAATGCCGCCTTGGTCATGATCGCACCTTGAGTACGGAAAGTGCCGGTAAAGACGGGCAGTAATTTTTGGTGGATCTCCAAAGCTCGCGCAGGATTGCCGTCGAACCAGGCATTGAGCATCGCTTTCAAATCTGCGCCAACAGTATGTCCGCAGACTGAAACAAAACCGACGGCGCCTACTGAGAGCAGCGGCAAGTTTAAAATGTCATCTCCAGAGTAAACCGGAATCCCACAGCGCTTAATAACCCACGAAGTTGCAGCGACATTTCCTTTAGCATCTTTGAGAGCGACGATTGAAGGGTGTTCGAAAAGTTCAACAATGGTGTCTGATTCGATTTCAACGCCGGTGCGAGCGGGAATGTCGTACAACATCATTGGCAGACCCGTTGCATTGGCCATGGCTAGAAAGTGCGCTTTGATTCCGGCCTGTGGAGGCTTGTTGTAATAAGGAGTCACGACCAAAATACCGTCGGCACCTGCCGCCTCTGAACGCTTAGCTTGATTTATCGAGTAATCGGTCTCGTTATCTCCAGCACCTGAAACAACTTTGATATTTGGGCCAACAACGCGCTTTACAACTTTAATGATCTCCTCTTTTTCAGAAGACTTAGTTGTGGGAGCCTCACCAGTTGTACCGTTAACAACGATTCCATCATGGCCGATTTTTACTAAGTGATCAGCGATTTTCTCTACGCCGTTCCAATCAATGGAGCCATCTTTATTAAAAGGGGTGACCATCGCGGTCAACATTCGACCAAAAGGCGCTGGTGTACTCATGCGCCTAACTCTACCCGTTTTAAGGTGCGATGCGTCCAGATTTCTCGAATGCGCCGTACGTAAGCGGCATTAATTTCGCAAATTCGGCCTCCATTTTCTCAGCTACCATCTCAATTTCACGCTGTGGATAGCTGGGAAAATGTGAACCTTCGCGGGACGTACGCAATGACAAAAAGTTCATAAGTGCGCGGGCATTCATCGTCACATACATCGATGAATATGTAGCAACAGGTAAAACCACACGGGCAACTTCGCGCGCGATGCCGGCATCTAACATTTTTTGATAACTCGCGTAGGCAACTGTGTATGCATCTTTCATCGCCTTGATTGAGAGTTCAAACTGCTCTTGCGTTCCATCCTCGAATGTATAAGCACCAGTTTTGCCAACCTGTAAAAGTTTGCGCTCTTTCGATGGAATGTAAAAAACGGGTTTTAATTCGCGGTAGCGACCGCTCTCTTCGTTGTATGAGGCGATGCGATGGCGCATGAATTCACGGAAGACAAATATCGGCGCCGATACAAAAAAGGTCATTGACGTATGTTCAAAGGGAGAGCCATGGCGCTCACGCGCCAGATAATTAATCAGACCTGCAGAGCGAGATGGATCTTCGCCAATCTCCTCCATCGATTGCTCTCCAGCCGTTGACACGCGAGCTGCCCAGATAACATCGGCATCACTGGCGCTGGATTTAACAAGTTCAACAGTGACATCGTCGCGGTAAATAATCTCTTCGGCCATAGCGTGACCCTATCCTCGCCCGCCTTGGTGGCTTTGGATTTCTAAGGCAGACTGTCCGCGTGTCCAGAATCGAATCCGTCACAGTTCGTGACTCTCTGAGCCTGTCTCTGACGGTCGGGGCTTATGGGATCGCCTTTGGCGCAGCCTCGGTTGCAAATGGTTTCTCGGTTCTGCAGAGTTGCCTCTTATCTCTTTTAACATTTTCAGGTGCTTCGCAGTTCGCAGTAATCGGCGTGCTCGGTGCTGGAGGTAGCGCCCTCAGTGGAATCGCAACGGCATCACTTCTTGGTTTTCGAAATGGTTTATACGGAGTCATTATGGCTCCGCGATTAAAAGTTAAAGGTTTTAGACGCGTGATAGCTGCGCAGTTAACAATTGATGAATCAACGGGCGTTGCGCTGGGGGCCGAAAAACGAAATGACGATGCGATGCGCCATGGTTTTTGGTTAACTGGAATTGGAGTATTTGTTTTTTGGAATTTATTTACACTTGCCGGCGCCCTTGGAGCCCAAGCAATGGGTGATACTCGTGCCTGGGGATTAGATGCCGCTGTACCAGCCGCATTCCTAGGTCTTGTCTGGCCACGTCTTGAAAGTAATCGAGATCGCGCACTTGCAGTGGCATCGATTATTTTTGCTATCGCCATGACCCCTATCCTGCCTGCTGGACTTCCAATTATTGCAACGGCATTCATCGCAGTTGCTGTTGGGTTGCGCCGATGAATGCATTCTGGGTCGCCACGATTGGAACGAGTGTTATCGCTTTTGCCCTTAAGTATTCAGGCCATTCAATTCCACAACATTGGTTAGAAGATCCAAAAATTCAACGAATTAATGCGCTCATTCCAATTGCTTTACTAAGCGCCCTCGTGGCCGTCCAGACTTTTACCGAAAAAAGTAAACTCATAATTGATCATCGACTAGCTGGGGTTGGCGTGGCACTAGTGGCGCTCTTATTTAAGGCGCCTTTTCCTGTTGTGGTTCTCTCGGCTGCAGTTACTTCGGCCGTCGTCTATAACTGGCGCTAGATAATACTTAGTTCAAGAAGTTTTGCCTTTAGTGCCTTATCTGAAGGCTCAGTCATATGGGTACCGTCTGCGAAGACGATAACTGGAATCGATCGCATTCCGCCATTAATCTCAATAACCTTATCGGCAGCTTTTGCATCTGCCTCAATATCGATGAGCGTGTAAGCCACATTATTCTCATCGAGGAAACGCTTTGAGCGCACGCAATCCCCACACCAGTCAGCGCTATACATTGTGATCTTCTTATTCGGCAATTGATTTTCCCTTACATGAATTTATCTAGGCCGTGGGTCAGCCCTGGATTTATAATTACATTTCTTATACCTAGTAGAACCCCAGGCATAAAACTTTCGCGATCGAGTGAGTCGTGACGAATTGTCAGAGTCTCCCCTATTCCACCAAGAATGACTTCTTGATGGGCAACTAAACCTCGTGCGCGCACTGAGTGAATGGGAACATCCCCCACTTTAGAACCGCGTGCACCGTCAAGGGATTTAGACGTCGCATCTGGCATGGATTTCAATCCCGCCAACTTACGAGCATCACTCATTAACTGCGCGGTGCGCGCTGCAGTGCCACTTGGTGCATCGACTTTTTCAGGGTGGTGCAGCTCAATAATCTCGGCCGATTCAAAGTAGCGTGCAGCTCTAGCGGCAAACTCCATCATTAACACCGCGCCAATTGCAAAGTTGGGTGCTATCAAAACGCCAACTGATGGATTTTCTTTAAGCCAACCATTAACTATCGCAAGCTTGGAGTCATCAAAGCCAGTTGTGCCAACAACTGCATTAAATCCATTACTAATGAGAAAATCTAAGTTCGCCATCACGCTATCGGGAGTCGTGAAATCAACAACGACATGTGTTCCGGAATCAATTAATTGATCTAGCGAATCACCCAAATCAAGGGCGGCGATCAATGACATTCCAGCTGCATTCTCAACGGCTTTTACAACCTCGGCGCCCATGCGGCCCTTTGCACCTATCACTGCAACATTTATCATTTCATCACCTTTTCAAATTTTGCGGTGTTTTTAAATGGACCCACAAGTGCAAGAGTAGGCGTTTTAGTCAGAAAGGCGCCGGCAATTTCGCGGATGTCTGCCTCGTTGACCTTTGAAACCGCCTTCAAAATATCGTCGAAGCCCATAACGCGTCCGTAGACAATCTCATTTTTACCGATTCGACTCATTCTCGAACCTGAATCCTCTTGGCTTAAAACTAGTGAACCGCGGACCGCGCCTTTTGCTCGCTCAATCTCTTCGTGGCTCATTCCATTATCGGCCACATCGGCTAAGACTTCGCGAATAATTTCCAAAACTTCAACGGCCTTTGCTGGTTTACATCCAGCATAGAAACCAATCTGGCCACTTCCAGCATATTGCTGGGCATAACCATAAACTGAATAAGCAAGGCCGCGCTTTTCACGGATCTCTTGGAAGAGTCTTGAAGACATTCCGCCGCCAAGGGCCGATGCCAAAATTCCCATAGCAAAGCGGCGGTCATCATGGCGGGCAACGCCCTCCATACCGTAAAACATATGCGCCTGCTCAGTCGGGCGCGTCATTAAACCAACGGGTTGCTGTGCAGGTTTTTTAACGGCAGTATTTCCACGAATCACTGGAGTTCCAGTGACATCTAGGAAACCATCGGCTGAGAGCGCTTTCTCAACCATTTGTACAACTTTTTTGTGGTTAATATTTCCAGCCACTGCGACAACTAAGTCTTGAGGCAGGTAACGCTTTTTATAATAGTTAAAGACGCTAGACCTGGACATATTATTTATTGAGTCGATAGTTCCTAAAATTGGTCGGCCCAGAGGCGTATTACCGTAATAAGTCTCGGCATATAAATCATGGACTAAATCGCTGGGATCATCATCGCGCATTGCGATCTCTTCTAAAACAACTTTCCGCTCGGCATCAACATCAAGGGCTGTTACAACTGAGGATGTAATCAGATCAGAAATGACATCGATTGCCATGGGTAAATCAGTATCAATCACACGCGCGTAAAAGCACGTGTACTCCTTTGATGTAAAGGCATTCATCTCGCCACCAACAGATTCGATGGATGAGGAAATCTCAAGGGCTGTGCGTCTAGTAGTTCCTTTAAATAAAAGATGCTCAAGGAAGTGAGAAGCCCCAGCAACTGCCGGGGTCTCATCCCTTGAGCCAACGTTAACCCAAATACCAATCGCGGCACTGCGCACCGAAGTAACCTCTTCAGTAACGATACGCAGACCGCTTGGTAATACTGAGCGACGAACTGTCATTTATTCAGCTGAACCAGTTGTTCCATCTTCAAGAACTGGAACCAAAGACAGCTTGCCCTTTGGATCAATCTCGCCGATTTCAACTTGAATCTTGTCGCCAACCTTCATGACCTCTTCCAAGTTTTCAATGCGCTTTCCGCCATGCATCTTGCGAATCTGAGATACATGTAGGAGGCCATCTTTACCTGGCATCAATGAGATAAAGGCGCCAAATGCTGCAAGCTTCACAACGGTACCTAAGTAACGCTCGCCAACTTCTGGCATCTGTGGGTTAGCAATGGCATTGATCTGTGCCCGTGCAGCTTCAGCCGATGGGCCATCAACTGCTCCGATGTAGATCGTTCCATCATCTTCGATAGAAATATCTGCGCCAGTCTCATCTTGAATCTGGTTAATTATCTTGCCCTTAGGCCCGATTACTGCACCGATCTGATCAACTGGAATCTTGACTGAGATAATACGTGGAGCAAACGGGCTCATCTCATCTGGGCCATCGATTGCTTCATTCATAACATCAAGAATTGCAAGACGAGCTTCCTTAGCTTGAAGAAGTGCGCCAGCTAGAACTGATGCTGGGATTCCATCGAGCTTAGTATCTAGCTGCAATGCAGTAACAAAATCCTTTGTTCCGGCAACTTTGAAGTCCATATCACCGAAGGCATCTTCTGCTCCGAGAATATCGGTAAGGGCAACGTATTCGACCTTGCCATCGACAGTGTCAGAGATGAGACCCATTGCAATACCTGCAACTGGTGCGCGCAATGGAACACCTGCGTTATACAGCGCAAGCGTTGATGCACAAACGGAGCCCATTGATGTTGAACCATTTGAACCAAGTGCTTCAGAGACCTGACGGATTGCGTAAGGGAACTCTTCGCGTGTTGGAAGAACTGGAATCAATGCGCGCTCAGCGAGTGCACCGTGGCCGATTTCGCGGCGCTTAGGTGTACCAACACGACCGGTCTCACCAGTTGAATATGGTGGGAAGTTGTAGTTGTGCATGTAGCGCTTGTGATTTTCAGGATTCAACGTATCTAACTGCTGCTCCATCTTGAGCATGTTAAGTGTTGTGATTCCAAGAATCTGTGTCTCGCCACGTTCGAATATTGCTGAACCGTGAACGCGAGGAATAACTTCGACCTCGGCAGAAAGGGCACGAATATCGCGAAGACCGCGACCATCCATACGAATCTTGTCGCGAAGAACGCGCTGGCGAACGAGCTTCTTAGTCAATGAACGGAAAGCCGCTGGGACTTCCTTTTCACGTCCAACGAATGCTGCGCTAACGCTCTCTTTAGTCGAGGCACTGATTGCATCAACTGCAATCTCGCGCTCTTGCTTGCCTGAAACTGTAAGTGCCTTAGCAAGATCGGTTGATGCGGCCTTTTCAACGGCTGCATAAACATCATCTTGGTAATCAAGAAATACTGGGAACTCAGCAGTTGGCTTTGCGGCCACCTTTGCAAGCTTTGACTGGGCATCACAGAGAATCTTGATGAATGGCTTAGCCGCATCAAGGCCTTGTGCGACAACCTCTTCATTAGGAGTTGGTGCGCCTCCTGCAATGAGTTCAATCGTCTTAGTTGTGGCCTCAGCCTCAACCATCATGATTGCAACATCGCCATCATCACTTATGCGTCCAGCAACAACCATGTCAAAGACTGCGTTAGCAACTTGTGAGTGGTTAGGGAATGCAACCCATTGGCCATCAATCAAAGCAACGCGAACGCCACCGATTGGACCTGAGAATGGCAAGCCAGCAAGCTGAGTTGACATCGATGCAGCGTTAATAGCAATAACGTCATACATGTGGTCAGGGTCGAGTGCCATTACAGTCACAACGATCTGAACTTCATTACGAAGTCCCTTAACAAATGAGGGACGCAATGGACGATCGATTAAACGGCAAGTAAGAATCGCATCCTCTGATGGACGGCCTTCACGACGGAAGAATGATCCTGGGATACGACCAACTGCATACATCTTCTCTTCAACATCGACTGTTAAAGGAAAGAAATCAAATTGATCTTTTGGTGTCTTTGATGCAGTAGTTGCCGAGAAAATCATTGTCTGATCATCTAGAAATACTGCTGCAGCTCCTGCTGCTTGACGCGCTAGGCGTCCTGTTTCAAAACGAATCTCTCGTTTTCCGAACTTTCCGTTATCGATTACTGCAACGGCTGATTGAACCTCTTGACCCTCCATGGGTCCTCCTTTAGTTGTCGAGATAGCTGCATGCAACTATCTCGGTTTCGGGCCACCTCACCGAGTGAAAACAATGAATCTCCGATCGAAGTTCACGCACGCCAACATAGGGCTCTTGCGGAAACCACTACCGAGGACCATTGATCCTCTGGTGGGTAGGTGTTACTTATTTATTTAGCGGCGAATACCGAGCTTTTCGATAATCGCACGGTAGCGATTGATATCTGTCTTTGCGAGGTACTGAAGAATTCGACGACGACGTCCAACTAGTAACAAAAGGCCACGACGGTTGTGGTGGTCATGTGGGTTGGTCTTTAAGTGTGTGGTGATTTCTTCAATGCGCTTGGATAGCAAAGCGACCTGAGTCTCAGGACTTCCCGTATCAGTAGGAGTCGATCCGTACTCTGCGACGATTGCTGCTGTTGCTTCTGGTGTTAGTGCCATTTGGTAGTGCTCCTATTTTTCTGATGATCACGGGGCTTTCCGGTGTACCTCACGGAAAATCGCTTTCTCGTTGGATGCATAGGCTACCAGCGGCCTTAAGGATACGTGAAATCGAGGCCAAATCGAGGCTAAATAGCGCCCCCCTCAATTTTCTTCAGCATCCCAATTACAACCAGACGAGTTTTCTCTTGAATCACTTCTTGATGGTGAAAGCCTCCATAAAGCTCTTCAATCTCAGAGATAGATGTAATGCCGCATATCTTTATAAGCCCCTCGATATCTGGGCGATCTCGAAATCCGCGATCGGCTCGCAATTTCATTGCCAGTAAGAGTTCGGCAGTAGCAATCCGAACAAGTACGCCTCCCACGCGATATAGATCCACCCATTGGGCCTCTGTTTCGAAAGGTACGTATGCCTTTGCTGCGTCGTTAATCCAGTTCTTATCAAGATTTTCATGTACCGCTATTTCGGCAATAATCTCTGAAATTCTCAAGTCAGTTGGCAGAAGGGCGTCAATATCTGTTGTTGCTTCTCGATCATGTAGGTAGGACAAACTAAGTGCGGCACCGCCTACAAGAGAGATGGTTCCGGAAATCCTTGCCTCATTAACCCGCGAGGCAAAAAGGCGTACTAGACGCTCTAGCTCTACTTTGTCGAAAAGCACTGCCACTATGTACTCACCAACTCCGATTTATTGATTAGGACATTGTGACGAAGAAATGCTCTAGGCGTTTTCTTCAAAATACTGTCCACAGAAGTGACATATGGATCAACAATCCACCGCGTCTTTAACTTCCGATTGGCTTCCATGATCCAAGCCGGTAAAGGCAGGGAATGCAAAGATAAATGAAATTCCACGAGCCCAGCCAGTAGAGCGTCATATCGCGAATCACCTGTCAAGGGCGGTGGTGCAATTGAAAGAGCTAGACATATCTCAGGCGCCACAGAGGTCAGATTGTCATTTAATTGAATAATTAAACGAAAAGCTTTAGCTTCCTTACCTTCTGCTAACGCACGGGTAATGCTTAATGAAAACTGCGCAACCGAAGGCTTATTAGTGGGCAGCGCAATAAGTGAATAGCCTAAAGTGGAAAGACATTGTTCAATTGTAGATAAACCTGGATCAGTAATCCCATTTTCTATCGAAGAAATGTTTGCTTGAAAGGTTTTGCTACGTCGGGCTAGCTCAGATTGCGACATACCTTTGGACTTACGGATTGCTTGCAATATGTCTGTACTCATTTTGCCTCCTATAGTGAATTCACTATAGCACCAAATTTAATCAGAGCTCCGTTAACTCGCGGGCTTTTGCGCAGTCCTTGGCCATCTGAACGAGTAATGGCTCAAGGCCATCAAAGGTCAACGTATCTCGAAGTCGCCATCCAAATTCAATTGTGGCGCGCTTTGTATAGAGATCTAAACCAACTTGATCTAAGGCATACGCCTCGACTTGACGACCGCGAACTCCAGCAAAAGTTGGATTAGTTCCAATTGAGATCGCAGCGGGCCAGCGATCGATTCCGACAGATAGCCAGCCGGCATAGACACCATCGGCTGGAATTGTTTGATGTTCCAAATCGCCCAAGTTAGCCGTTGGGTAGCCAATTTCACGTCCACGTTTTTCGCCATGAACAACGATTCCATCCAAGCGATGTGGACGCGTTAAAAGCTCACGGGCCTTTTCTACGTTGCCCTCAACGATAAGTTTTCTAATACGCGTCGATGAAACTACTTCACCATCGGCTGGCGCTAAGTCTAAAACAATGGTTTCGAACTCGGTATGAGCTTTTAAAGTTTCAACGGTGCCCGCGGCCTTATGCCCGTAAGTAAAGTTTTTGCCGACCACGACTTTTGTCGCACTCAACTGCGCAACGAGAATCTTGTTCACGAAATCCTCGGGGCTCATTGCCGCGAACTCGGGTGTAAATCGCATCACGGCAACTTGATCTGCGTTGTGAATCTTTAGTAGTTCAATGCGATCGGTAAGAACTGTCAATAACGTTGGTGCGCGATCGGGCGCATAGACGCTGGCTGGATGAGGATCAAAAGTTAGGGCGATTATATTTTCACCGGCGGCGATTACTTTTGCGCGATTGAGTACCTCTTGGTGGCCCTTATGGACACCATCAAAGACTCCAATTACAACTACGCTCATTGGATGATTATTACCTAGTTAGTTCGCCGCAGCGAACACAGCTATAGGTTTAGCAAGGCCATCTTTATTGGCTAGCAGTGCAATCAGTTGATTATCGCTACTCATCCCCGCATAAATTCCATCCGTTGGATTGGGCGAAAGCGGGCGACCGAAAGATAGCTCTTGGCGCTCGTCTAGAGCTAACTCACGAGGCGCAAAGGTTGTACGCGCGACATCGGCCAAAGGTAGAGCTGTGAATTCATTATTCTTTAATTGAGTCAGAGTCACTGCTCGATCTAAAGCAAAGCCTGCGACTCGACTGCGGCGCAGTGACGATAAATGTCCACCAACTCCAAGGGCGCTACCGCAATCGCGTGCTATTGATCGGATGTAGGTTCCGGCAGAGCAGGTAACTTCGATGTCGACTTCAATCGTTACCCCTAAGTGTCGAATCTCCAGAATATCTAACTGGCTAATGGTGACTTGGCGGGCAGTGAGTTCGACTACTTCTCCAGCTCGGACTCGATCGTAGGCGCGTTCGCCATCTACTTTCACGGCCGATACCGAACTCGGACGTTGCATAATCGTTCCACGCATCTTTGCTAACTCGGTTTCAATCTGCGCATCGGCAATTTTTGAAACATCACCCTGCGAAATGATTTCGCCTTCTTTGTCATCTGTCACCGTTGATATACCTAAAACCATTGTCGCTTGATACGTCTTATCGCCATCGGTGATGTATTGAAGGAGGCGGGTTCCATTATTAAAACCTAAAACTAAAATACCTGTCGCCATTGGATCTAAAGTGCCTGCATGACCAACTTTTCGAGTTCCCAGGGCGCGACGAGCAATTGCCACAACATCATGGCTTGTCATTCCTGGCTCTTTATCTACAACCAGAAAGCCGTGCTCGATGATTACTCCGACTCGATAATGCGAGGGGCTTTATAGGGATCTTCTCCCCCGGCATATGTAGCGTTCTTGCGAAGCGCTGCAACTTCAGCATCCTGCTCGTGAACGCGTGCAAGTAGAGAATCAAGGGCTTTAGCACTCTCGGGTAGACCATCTTCAAAGAACTCAATCGATGGAGTGATGCGCAAACCGAGTTCGCGGCCAAGGGCTGAACGGATTGCGCCTTTCGCGCTCTCCAGTGCCGCCGCCGTTGATGCACGAGCATCTAAGTCTCCAAGGACAGTATAGAAAACCGATGCCATTTGTAAGTCACCGGTAACGCGCGCATCAGTGACAGTGACAAAGCCGAGACGCGGATCTTTAATCTTCGTCTCTAATATCTGTGCCACTACCACTTTGATGCGGTCTGCAACTTTTAACGTACGATGTGATGGACTCATTTTTTATACTCGCTTTTTCTCGCGCATCTCAAATACTTGAATCGTGTCACCAATGGCGATTTCCTTCATATTGCCAAGGCCAATTCCGCACTCGAAGCCCTCTTTGACTTCAGTTGCATCGTCCTTGAATCGCTTGAGTGAATCGATTGTTAGGTCATCGACGAGGATTTGATCCCCACGCAAAATGCGCGCCTTTGCGTTGCGTCGGATGATTCCATCCTTAACGATAGAGCCCGCAATGTTGCCGGCCTTAGATGATTTGAATATCTCACGAACTTCTGCGTTTCCAAGCACGACCTCTTCGTAGATTGGCTTGAGCAGACCCTTAAGTGAGAGTTCAACATCATCGATTGCCTGATAAATAACGGAGTAGAAGCGGACTTCAACACCCTCTTGATCGGCAAAGATTGCAGTTTGAGGCTCTGGCTTAACGTTAAATCCGATAACAACTGCAGTTGATGCAGATGCCAACGTAATATCGCTCTTAGTGATTGCGCCAACGCCGCGGTGAATAACGCGAAGATCAACCTCAGCGCCAACATCTAGGGCCATAAGCGCCTCTTCCAGAGCTTCAACAGATCCACTTACGTCACCCTTAAGAATTAAATTAAGTGTTGAGACCTTTGACTGCTCCATGAAGTCTTCTAATGAAACCTTCTTGCGTGCCTTAGCGAGTTGAGCATTTCGCTCAGCTGCCTGACGCTTTTCAGCGATCTGACGCGCAGTGCGATCTTCGTCGGCAACTAGGAATGTATCTCCAGCACTTGGTACTGATGTAAATCCAAGAACTTGAACTGGGCGAGATGGTCCGGCAGTTTCAACGTTATCGCCGTTTTCATCGAGCATCGCACGCACGCGGCCAAATGAGCCACCGGCAACGATTGCATCACCGATCTTCAAAGTTCCGCGTTGAACAAGTACGGTTGTAACTGGACCACGACCGCGATCTAAGTGGGCTTCAATTGCCACACCTCGAGCGCTGTCATCGGCAATCGCGCGAAGATCAATTGCAGCATCGGCAGTAAGAAGAATTGATTCAATGAGAGCATCTACGCCAAGACCTGTTTTTGCAGATACGTCAACGAAGATTGTCTCTCCGCCGTACTCCTCAGCGATCAAGTTGTACTCAGTTAGCTGTTGGCGGACCTTGTCGGCATTTGCGCCCTCTTTATCCATCTTGTTAACAGCTACAACGATTGGAACATCTGCGGCTTGAGCATGGTTTAACGCCTCAATTGTCTGAGGCATGATGCCATCATCGGCAGCAACCACTAGAACGGCGATATCAGTTACCTTCGCACCACGTGCACGCATGGCAGTAAACGCCTCGTGACCTGGTGTATCAATAAATGTAATCGCGCGATCATTTCCATTGTGATTGTGGTGAATTTGATAAGCACCAATGTGCTGAGTGATTCCACCGGCTTCAGATTTCATGACTTCACTCTTGCGAATTGCATCCAGCAGTGATGTTTTACCGTGGTCAACGTGACCCATGACAGTAACAACTGGTGGACGCGCAACAAGCTTTTCTGGATCAAGGGCGGCAAGTTCATCGGCTAAATCAATATCAAAGCCTTGAAGCAGTTCGCGATCTTCATCCTCAGGGCTGACGATTTGAATTTCATATCCGAGTTGTGCACCGAGAAGTTCAAAAGTATCGGCATCAACTGATTGCGTAGCTGTAACCATTTCACCTAAGTGAAAGAGTGCGGCAACTAACGCTGCTGGATCTGCACCAATCTTGTCGGCGAAGTCGGCCAATGAAGAGCCGCGACGCATACGGATTGGAGTTTTTCCATCGCCGTGCGGAACAACTGCTCCACCAAGTTGTGGTGCCTGCATATTGTCGAACTCATCGCGAAGTGCTTTACGCGATTTAGCTTTGCGACCCGATTTTTTGCTTGCATTTTTTCCAAACGCACCGCCAGCACCGCCACGTTGAGGTGGACGAGAGCCACCTGGACGAGCTGGTGCGCCAGTAGTTGCCGCGCCTGCTGGGCCATTACTTTTATATGGAGTTCCAGTTGTTGGAGCACCACCAGTGCGTGGAGGAAATCCCGCACCTGCAGGTGGACGCGATCCTGGTGGTCGTGCAGCAAATCCTGGACGAACAGAGCCCGGACGTGCGCCAGCCATTCCTGGACGTGGTGCACCAGTTGGTCGTTGTGGTGGACGCGGAACTGCGCCTGCCGTTGAAAATGGATTGTTGCCCGGACGTGGCGGACGAGGAACTGCAGAAATGCCGGATGAAAATGGATTGTTGCCCGCACGAGGTGCTGGCTTTGGTGCGTCAACGGCTGGTGCATCATCGGCTGCGCGAGTGGCTTCGGCCTTTGCATGCAAATCCGCTTTGTGCGCTTCGGCGCGAACTTGTTCTGCCTTGAGAGCTTCTAAATCAACACCGAGTTCGGCAGCTAACTCCGCGGCCTGCTCAGCAGTTACTTCCTCTTTTGGCTTTGCCGCAGATTTCTTAGCCGCCGCCTTTTTGACAGGCTTTTTTTCCTCAGCAGGTTTTGCATCTGGAAACATCTCGATGAGCTTGCGCACAACTGGCGCTTCTACTGTCGATGATGCCGATTTTACGAATTCACCCATATCTTGGAGTTTTGCAAGAACTTCCTTGCTCTCCATACCGAGTTGCTTTGCTAACTCGTGTACGCGGACCTTTGACACATTTTCCCCTGTCTTGGCCCGCATATAACGCACATGCAAGCCCTAGTTGTACGACCTCATAGTTCTAGCGAGCTCATGTGAGTTTCATATCTTTCATATCCATTTCAGTTGTCTGGCAGGGGGCCATCGTACCTAATGAGGGCCATCTTTACATAATGGGATTGTCGGGATGAATATCTATGCGCCAGCCAGTTAATCGCGCGGCCAAGCGTGCATTTTGTCCATCTTTTCCAATTGCCAACGACAATTGATAGTCCGGAACAATGACTTTGGCGCTCCGCGCGGCTAAATCAGTGATTTCAACAGAGACCACCTTGGACGGGGCTAGAGCGTGGGCGATAAAGGTCGCTGGATCTTCAGACCAATCAACGATATCGATTTTCTCTCCATGGAGTTCATCCATGACGGCGCGTGCACGCGAGCCCATTGGACCAATTAAAGAACCTTTAGGACTTACTCCCGCACGATGGGATTTAACGGCGACTTTAGTGCGGTGTCCGGCTTCGCGCGCAACGGCCATAATTTCTACGATGCGATCATTAATCTCTGGAACTTCAAAGGCAAATAATTGTTTTACTAGCGCTGGGTGAGATCGAGACAACATAATCTCTGGCCCTTTTAAGCCCTGCTTAACTTCAACAACAAAGCATTTGATTCGATCGCCGTGATTGTAAACCTCACCTGGAACTTGTTCCTGTGGAGGTATGCGGCCCTCTGTGCGACCTAAGTTAACGTTAATCATCTTTGGATCTCGTCCTTGCTGGACTACTCCTGAGATTACATCGCCGACATTTCCGGTGAATTCGCCAACAATTGATGCATCATTCGTCTCACGCATCTTTAACTTAATAATCTGGCGCGCAGTAGATGTTGCTACGCGAGAGAAACCTTCTGGTATATCTGGCTCGTCGCCAATTCTCTCTCCAATTTCATTGAACTGTGGAATCAAAATTTGAATTTCACCAGTCTCGCGATCTAATGCCGCGCGTGCATGACGTTTAGCCTCTTCAGTTTGGTTATAAGCGGTGAGTACGCCGATTTCAATCGCCTGAATTAGCTGCTCGAGTGGAATTCCTTTTTCAGTAGTTAGTGCGACTAAAGCACTCATCTCGACATGCATTACTCTTCATCCTTGCGACTAAATTCAACTTCTACATTCGCTCTTTTTATATCCGCCAAAACAATAATGTGAGTCTTCATGCGGCCTTTAATATTTTCAACGAACGTTGCATCACTCTCACGGAGTTCAGTTAGGCGTGCAGTCAATGAACTTCCATCATTCATCACCATTGAAATTACCCGAGTGACATTCTTTTCCCAGTGGCGACGCTCTGTCAGCGGGCGATCAACGCCAGGGGAAGTTACTTCAAGGGTAAATGCATCGTCAATGAGCTCACTCTCATCGAGAAGCGCTGAAATCAAGCGCGAAACGACTGTGACTTCATCGAGATTGAGGGGCTTTGGGCCATCAACTACGCAGGTCAGAATTCGGTGATTACCTGGGTTAGTGACGAGAACTTGTTCTAAGAAGAAACCCGCATTTTCTACCGCAGGTTTGAGAAGTTCGGTCAATGAGTCTTGAAGCGACATAAGTGGCTACTTTCTTATTAAGTTGTAGCGCTCAGTGTAACTAGAAACTTTGAAAAGTATCAATTCCTACTTTAACAATCAGCGCAACCGTCACGATAAGGAAAACTTTACGCACCAAAGTGGAACCACCGCGGATAGCTAGACGGGAGCCGAGTACCGCCCCCGTTACATTGGCCACTCCGAGGGCTAGACCTATCTGCCAAATAATTGCGCCGTGAACACCAAAGATGAGAATCGCGCCAAGATTAGTTGACACATTGACCACTTTTGCAATCGCCGATGCGGTTATAAAGGCGTAGCCCAAAGATGCAACTAAAACGAGCATCAGAAAAGAACCAGTACCGGGGCCAAAGATTCCATCGTAGAAACCAATAACCGCGCCAGCTGCAATTGCAATTTGAATCCGGCGCATTGAGTGATGTTTGAGAAGTTCAATCTTTCCCAGGTCAGGCTTTAACCACGTATAAATTGCAACAACGATTAATAGAACCAAGACGATAGGTCGCATGCTTGATGTGGGAATTCTGGAGGCAAGGGATGCTCCCGCGGCGGATCCAATAAATGCCGGTAACGCCATCGCGATGAGAACTTTAGGCTCAGGTTTTATTTGGCGACGATAAAGGGAGGCGGCAGTCGCGGTTCCAAAGACCGACGCTAATTTATTTGTGCCGAGAACCGTTACCGTCTCAGTCTTGGGCAGACCGATTAAAAGCGCAGGAAGTTGAATTAATCCCCCACCGCCGGCAATTGAATCTACGAAGCCGGCAAAAAAAGATGCACACAGCAGAAATAACCCAGATGCAATCGTTAGTTGACCCAACTGCTCCGCCTTACTGAAGTAGTGCTGCGATTGAACGTACGGCGTCGCCTATTGGAACTTCACTCTTTTCCCCACTTGCGCGAACACGAACTTCAACATTTCCTTCGGCTAGAGCTTTTCCAACTACGACGATAATGGGATTTCCAATGAGCTCGGCATCTTTAAACTTAACGCCGGCACTTGCATCACGACGATCATCGAGCATGACTGAAATTCCAATAGCCTCTAAATCTGTGCCAAGTGTGAGCGCAGTATCAAAGATAAGCCCATCTTTGCCGGTGGCAACAATGTGCACCTTGGCTGGCGCGATTTCAGCGGGCCAGTTAAGGCCAATCTCATCGCAGGTTTGTTCAGCAATGGCAGCAACGGCGCGTGAGACGCCAATTCCGTAGGAACCCATTGTGACAACTTGAGATTTGCCGTTTTGATCTAAGACCGTCAAGTTAAGTGCATCGGCATACTTTCGGCCTAGCTGAAAGATATGACCGATTTCAATTGCACGATCGATAAGAATCTCAGTTGCGCACTCTGGGCATGAATCTCCAGCACGTACTTCGGCCGCTTCGACATATGCATCGGGTGTGAAGTCGCGACCATTAACAACAAATCGCGCGTGGCGATCCTTTTTATTAGCGCCGCTTATCCATGAAGTACCTGGTGCGATGCGTGGATCTGCATAGACTGTAATTCCAGATTTTTTCGCATCTTGCGGCCCGATGTAACCCTTTACAAGGCTTGGGTGTTTGGCAAAATCGGCCTCTTCAAAGGTTCGAAGTTCATGGACTCCACCTAAGTTCTCTTGCAGGCGTTTTAAATCAACTTCGCGATCTCCCGGAACAAGTACTGCAATCGCTTTGCCATCGGCAACTAACATAATGTTTTTCAAAGTATCAGAGGCCGTATACCCACTGCCAAATTTCTCGTTCATAACCGCTACCAATGAATCAATCGTTGGTGTATTAGGCGTATCTAACTCTTCTAGGGCTGGAACTCCAGTTGGATCACCGGCTGCAACTTTGGTAATCATCGCTTCAACGTTAGCTGCATAGCCGCACTTCGGACAGAGAACATATGTATCTTCACCCGTTGGGCATGGAGCTAAGAACTCCTCTGATTTAGATCCACCCATCGCACCCGAGACGGCTTTAACGATGTTGTACTTCATTCCTAAGCGATTAAAACAACTGACGTAGGCATCACGGTGCTTTTGATAAGAGAGATCTAACCCAGCATCGTCGATATCAAATGAATAAGAATCCTTCATGACGAATTCGCGACCACGGATGATTCCGCTGCGTGGGCGGGCCTCATCGCGATACTTCGTTTGAATTTGATAGATAGAAAGTGGTAAATCTTTATATGAGGAGTATTCGCTCTTAACCATAAGCGTGAACATCTCTTCATGCGTCGGGCCTAATAAATAATCGGCGCCTTTGCGATCTTGCAGTCGAAATAATGATGGGCCGTACTCTTCCCAACGATTAGTTGTCTCATATGCCTCGCGTGGCAAGAGTGCCGGAAAATGAACCTCTTGAAAGCCCGCCTTATCCATCTCTTGGCGAACAACGTTTTCAACGTTTCGAAGCGTGATGACTCCTAGAGGCAGCCAGGAGTAAATACCTGCAGCGATTCGGCGAATATATCCAGCGCGTACCAGTAAGCGATGGCTTGCCACTTCAGCATCGGCTGGATCATCGCGCAGGGTACGCAAAAAGAGCGTGGACATTTTCAACATGGGGTGAGCCTACCCAACATCAACGGTAGGCATGCCTGATGCAACGCCCGCAGCTTCCATTTCTTCGGCTAAACGCATAGCCTCTTCAATTAAAGTTTCAACAATCATTGATTCAGGCACAGTTTTAATAACTTCACCCTTAACAAATATCTGTCCTTTGCCGTTTCCAGATGCAACACCAAGGTCGGCCTCACGCGCCTCCCCTGGTCCATTAACTACACAACCCATGACGGCGACGCGAAGCGGAACAGTCATACCTTGTAAGCCAGCTTGAACTTTCTCAGCCAATGTATAGACATCGACTTGTGCACGTCCGCATGAAGGGCACGAGACGATTTCAAGTTTACGTTGACGCAAATTGAGTGACTCTAAAATCGAAATTCCAACTTTTACTTCCTCAACGGGAGGCGCGGAAAGTGAAACGCGAATTGTGTCTCCAATTCCTTCAGCTAATAAAATTCCAAATGCCGTAGCAGACTTAATTGTCCCCTGGAAAATTGGACCAGCTTCAGTAACACCAAGATGTAATGGATAGTCACACTGTGCAGCTAATAAACGATAGGCCTTCACCATTGTTACAGGATCATGATGTTTGACCGAGATTTTAATATCTGAAAAACCATGCTCTTCAAAGAGCGATGCTTCCCATAATGCAGACTCGGCTAGCGCCTCAGGTGTTGCTTTTCCATACTTAGCAAGCAACCGCGGATCTAAAGATCCCGCGTTAACACCAATGCGAATTGGAATGCCGGCATCACCGGCAGCTTTTGCAACTTCTTTGACTTTGTCATCGAACTGCTTAATGTTGCCAGGGTTAACGCGCACTGCCGCGCAACCAGCATCAATTGCCGCGAAAATATACTTTGGTTGAAAATGAATATCGGCGATTACTGGAATCTGGGATTTCTTTGCAATCTGTGCAAGGGCGTCGGCATCATCTTGACTTGGAACTGCAACGCGGACAATCTGGCAGCCCGAAGCCGTTAATTCGGCAATCTGCTGCAAAGTGGCGTTTACATCAGAGGTCAGCGTTGTGCACATTGATTGAACGCTTACGGGAAAATCGCTTCCCACTCCAACTTTGCCGACCATTAACTGCTTAGTCTTTCGGCGGGGTGCCAGCGTTGGTGGTGGAGCGCTCGGAATTCCTAAATCGACCATGTCGCTATTCTGCCGTAAGAAGGCGCACAGCGCTAAAGATTGAGCGAGACTGGATTGACGATATCGGCCACAAGAAGCAAGACCGTTAACGCCGCTAATATGACAAAGACCACCATCGTGATTGGCGTCAAAACTGTGACATCGATGGCGGCTGGCCGTGCTCGACCACGAATTCGTGCCAAAACCGCACGAATCTCATCGGCGATCGCAACGGCCATATGTCCGCCATCTAGTGGCAATAGTGGCAGTAAATTAAAGAGTCCAACAAAAATATTCAAACTTGCGATAATTAAAATGAAAGTTCCAAACCGCTCCGCGGGAGATAACTTCGTACTACTAACTGCCTGACCTGAAACTCGCGCAACACCAACTATTCCAACTAGACCGTTGGCATCGCGTGTTTGACCGCTAACGGTTTGACCCCATAGCGCAGGGATCTTGGATGGAAGCTTTGCTAATGATTTAACACTCTCAACAAGGAAGCTCTTAGTAATAATTCCGGCATCCTTAACAGATGTCAGCACTGGGCTTCGATGTAGCCCTGTCTTATTAATAATTCCTAAAAGGAATCGCTTTTTACCATCAACTGTTTCTAGGGTTGGCGTCGCTGTGATTACCAAATCTTCGCCAGCTCGCTTAATTCCAAGCGTTAACTCTCTACCTTGCGAATTGCGAATTGCGATGACGTCCTTGCTCCAGTTACTGACTTTTTTGCCGTTAATAGATGTAACTTCATCACCGACCATAATTCCAGATGTGGCAGCGGCAGATTTTTTCATAACTTCGCCGATTATGGGCAATACCTGTGTAGTTCCAACACCAACAAAGAGGGTAAAGAGAAGTAAGTAGCCAATAACAAAATGGAGTAATGAGCCTGCACTTAAAACAACTAACTTACGCCCCGATGTTGCTTTATAGAAAGCACGGCTCTCTTCCCCGGGTGGCATTACATCTCCAGGCGTCATGCCTTCGATTCTGCAGTAACCACCGGCAGGTACGGCTTTAATTCCAAACTCAGTTTCGCCTCGTCGATACGACCAGATACGTGTACCGAAACCTAAGAAAAACTCGGATACCTTCATGCCGTAATGTTTGGCCGTTACATAATGACCGAATTCGTGAATCATTACTGAAATTAGTAGAGCAACAACAAAGGCGAGGATTCCAAGTATCTGCATTATGGGGCCAATCTTAATAGGTGATTGCGAGTTCGCGACTTAGCATCATCCTCGATGGCTCTGACATCTGCTAAATCGCGCAGGGTCAAAGGGGCAGATCCTTCACTCTCTGTTACAACCGACTCTACGACCGAGACAATCGATGAGAATGCAATTTTCCCATCGATAAATGCCTCTACTGCAGTTTCATTGGCAGCGTTAAAAATTGTGGGCATCCCACCACCTAGTTCACCGCAATGTCGCGCAAGTGCAATGGAGGGGAATTTCACTTGATCGATTGGCTCGAAACTCCAGTTATGCGTGGCGCTCCAATTAATTGGCGCCGTCGCCTTAACTAAACGGCCGGGAAAGCTGAGTGCATATGCAATTGCACCCTTCATATTTGGCGGACTTGCTTGTGCAATCGTAGAACCATCTACAAATTCGACCAAGGAGTGCACAACTGATTGGCGATGAATGACCGCCTCTATTTTGTTGTATGGCATACCAAATAAGTGATGCGCCTCAATTATTTCCAGCCCTTTATTTACTAACGTTGCAGAGTTAATCGTTACTACTGCGCCCATACTCCAGGTCGGATGTTTCAAGGCATCTTTGACGCTTACATCGGATAGATCTGCTCGATCAATAAAGGGACCACCACTTGCCGTTAAAATTAGCCGTGCAATCTCATCCTTTTTGCCAGCAAGAGCGCATTGCCAAATTGCCGAATGCTCTGAATCAACGGGGAGAATTTGATGAGCTCTCGTCTTTGACATAACCAGATCGCCACCGGCAACGAGGGATTCCTTATTTGCAAGAGCCAGCGTATTTCCAGCATCGAGTGCGGCAAGGGTTGGTCCAAGTCCGATCGAACCAGTGATTGCATTTAGAACAACATCACATTCAATTGAAGCAATCTCGGTAGATGCAAATGGGCCATCAATTACTTTCACTCCGGGAAGGGCTTCCCGGATCACATCGGCATTGTTAATTACCCCGACAAAGGCCACATTAAATGCTTTAGCTTGTTCAATAACGAGAGCTGGATTGGTACCGGCAGATGTAATCGCAATGACACGGAAAGAATCTGGATTTGCGGAAATGATTTCAAGTGCTTGTGTGCCAATCGAACCGCTCGAACCAAGAATTACAACTTCGCGCATTTAGCGATCCAGTAGATTTTGTGTTGGTGAATACTTCTCACCCGAACGGCGCTTAGCGATCGCACTTAACGCCTCTAGAACAACTCGATTAGCCAGAATTGCTGTGATGTCGGCACTATCAAAGGCAGGTGCAACTTCAACGACATCAATTCCAACAACTGGAAGTTCCAGACAGATTCGCCTGACTGATTCCAAAAGTTCGCGACTCGTCATTCCGCCTGGCTCTGGCGTGCCAGTACCTGGAGCCATTCCGGGATCAACGACATCAATGTCAACGGATAGAAAAACACCATCACAGCCATCGGTCAGAGTTGCAAAGCTCTCATCTAAAACCGTATTTAAACCGCGGTGATGAATCTCAGTCATCTCATAGGAGCGCATACCTTGACCTTGCATCCAATCTAGAGTCTTTGGATCTGGCCAGTAGCCGCGAAGGCCCAGTTGCAAGAAACGATCTCCGCGAACAATTCCATTATCAATCAAGCGACGCATCGGAGTTCCGTGGCCAATTAACGCACCGAATTGATCTTCACCGGTATCGGCATGTGCATCGAAGTGGATCATTGAAATCTTTCCAAGGCCGCGATGTCGTGCAATGCCCGCAACATCGGCAGAGGCAATTGAATGATCTCCCCCAAGGATTACGGGGATAGCGCCAGCGCGTGAAATTTTTTCGGTTGCAACCGCTAATACTTCAAGGGATGCAACTAAATCTCCGCCGGGCATCATTAAATCGCCAGCATCAACGACTTTCATTGCAGTTAATGCATCAATTCGCAACGCCAAATGGGGACGCGCGCCATCATGAGGAAGATAATCTCCCCCACGAATTGCTTGTGGGCCAAACTTTGCACCCGAGCGATGCGAGGTTCCGCTATCAATGGGTGCGCCAACAATGACAACGTCGGCATCAGCATACGTTGAGGGGATATCTAAATCGCAACGCTCAATTCCAAGGAAAGTAAAATCTGGGCCGTACATATTTCCATGGTTAGTCATGCCTATAAGAATAGGCGTAAAGCTTTAGGAATCGAAACCCAACCCCAATAAATCAAGGAGTTTTAGCCAAAGGTTGCGCTTGCCCTGCTTTTTATCGGCCTTATTAATAGACCATTGCGTGAGGCGAATAAAGATAAAACGGAATGGCTCCGGCGGGAATGGCCATGGTTTTTTTCGAACCATTTTAAGGCGAGTTCGTTCATTGTCGATGCCATCTAAAAGATCGAGCATTACTTGGGCCCCAAAGCGAGTAGATCCGACACCTAAACCCGTATAGCCCATCACATATGCCACGCGACCGCGGTAGGCCTTGCCCCAAAATGGCGAGAAGCGCGAGCAGGTATCAATTGCGCCGCCCCAACCGTGTGTAAATTTAATTCCCCTTAGCTGCGGGAAAGTCTCTAAGAAGGCCTGCGCAAGATGGGCATACGTTTCTGCATCAGACTCGTACTCTTGGCGAACTTTTCCGCGGAAGTTATAAATTGCATCATAACCACCCCACAAAATCTCATTGTCTTTAGTCATTCGATAATAATGGAACTGATTTCCCGCATCGGATAACCCTTCGCGCTCTTTCCAGCCAATTGAGTCGAGCTGTTCTGGGGTAAGTGGTTCGGTCACTAGTTGGAAATCATAAACGGGAACTACATATTTGTGAGCCCTGCGAACGAG
>Ga0194056_10000264_pt1 | contig 27300 bp, 23 predicted proteins | sample SepL4413m_MetaG_FD_155458 | JGI IMG/M metagenome (GOLD analysis project Ga0194056, IMG submission 155458) | Anoxic zone freshwater microbial communities from boreal shield lake in IISD Experimental Lakes Area, Ontario, Canada - Sep2016-L442-13m | ecosystem: Environmental > Aquatic > Freshwater... | reverse complement strand
CTATAGTTCCATGGGCACCAGCATATTAATCGGGAAACGGTATGTGATGCGACCAAGGTGATTTGCGTGTATGGTTGGAAGGTGATGGAAATATGAAAGGGAATGCATGAAGAAGAAAAGACCCGCCGAAATTGCACAAACCGTTGACCCCGCCGATGCCTTGGATTTCAATAATTCTGCAGGTTGGCATCCGATTGTTGAGGGTAGCGATGATTACCTGTTGAAAATCATGAAGGGTAAGTGTTGTGAGCATTGTGGTGATGGCAAAGACCTTTCGTTCAAAATAGCCGCAAAAACCTTAACCATTCGCTGTGCATTTTGTCACTGTGTGCATATTTTCCCCATTGAAATTCTGGATACATGAGGTAATTGGATAACAGCACCACCAAAGGAGAATGACATGAACAATTCAAACCGTTCCGATAAAGCCGTTTCCATATTCAAGGAAGGCATCAACTGTTCTCAAGCCGTCCTTTCCAGTTTCGCGGATGACTTCGGGCTTGATAAGGACATGGCATTGAAACTGGCGGCAGGTTTCGGTGGCGGGATGGGAAGAATGGCACAAACCTGTGGGGCGGTCACCGGGGCATACATGGTGATTGGATTGAAGCATGGGGCCGTCACCGCACAGGACAGGGCAGCCAAGGAACACACCTATCAGGTGGTTCGGGATTTCAATGACAGGTTCAAGGCACGTAATAAATCCCTGATCTGCAAGGAACTCCTGAATTGCGATATTAGTACGCCAGAGGGATTTGAGGAAGCCAAGCAAAAGGGCCTGCTGACAACCGTATGTCCCAAGATGGTGCGGGATGCGGTCGAGATCCTTGAGGAGATGATGTAATGTTCAATGACAATCAGATATTCAGAGTGACGATTGAAAAGATGGCTCCATTCAAGCAGAGTATGGGGATGGGGCATTTGGTGGTGAGAAAATATAACCAAGGAAACAGTGATGGCTAAAATCCGCCCGAAGACATGGATAGAAGCAATCGAACAAGTTTTGAAAGACGAGGGTAGGGTTTGTGGAATATCTATCTGGACTTCAGGGAGGGGGGGACTATTGCGGTAATCGTTTCGCAATGCCCCTTATGGCAATATATCCAAGCAGCGGAATAACGATAACGCAAAGTCTGTTATTGTTATAGGCGTTACGGAATTGTCCATGAACAGCACAGACAAAAGCTCTGGTCATCCCGCACCCAAGGCATTCTTTACCCGTTACCCTCTTTATCAGACAGATACTGGGTTGTTTCTCAACGGTCTCAGGCTGAATCCAAAGGGCGATTGATAGGGCAACGAATAGAACGGTCAGAAACAGCCAGTTGATTCGGTATCGCCCTATATCAAGTTTTGACCAATGGATTTCCTTGGGCATCGGTATATGACCCCGCAATTATCAAAATGAAATCCACCAGCGCCCATATTCCGCATCCACCCAAAGTCAGGATTTGAGCAATACCAATCGTTGTATGTCCCGTATAAAATCTATGGATGCCGAAAATCCCCAGGAACCAACACAGAAGAAATGTTACCAGCCAATTCTTTCCGTTTTGATATGATGGTTTTTGACGAACACCGCACTTCGGGCAAATCTCAGCTTCTTTCTTTATCGCCATTCCGCAGCTTTCGCAGAATTTCTCATCCATTCCTTTGGTCGGTGGTAGAGGAGGAGACGGAGGGGTTGTGGGTTTGACGACAACCTTTTTTACAGCAGGGGATGGAATAATAAACTCAGTTTTGCAGGATGGGCAACTTACTGTCTTCCCCTGTAAAGATTCATCGGCTTCAAGCATGTCGTTGCACTTGGGGCAACTGATGTTAGTGTTTGCCATAAAGTCTTTATCCTTTCCATATTGATTGGGATGATAACTTTACTGAATGTGGTTCGACAAGGCTGGAATTGGACTGCACCTGATAAATCTGTGAACCTTTCAATATTGGGATTAAACGACCTTTGAATAATGACAATTGTCAAAATTGCCTTTCCCAGCCACCTTCACCATTTGAAACGCCCGGATCCTTGATACCCCCATACGTTCCGCTATTTGGCTGAAGGATAACCCAAACTAACATTCAGCACTTTCGATCTGGCCTGATCTCAGGACGGTCTGAACGTGGCTCCACCTCTGCCCAGGATATGACTTTCCGTCCACTCCCTGACAGAAATTCAACGACATCCTGTGCTGCATCACTGACCCCGCAGATTTCGACTGTCCCATCATCGGGTGTTTCTGAGCTCCATAGCATCCCAGCTGGCAAAAGCATATAAGCCCAGCAAAGATCAGATGTGGTGGATCAAGAACAGGATGCCTGACTATTGGAGGTTATTTGTGGTGGCCAAAGGGGTGGACTGGGTGAGAAATGATATGAAGATGGATTCCCTTTCCAAAACCATATGGCCGAACATGCGGATGATAGACTGGACGCCCCCGCCGGAGGACATCCCCCTGCCTCCTGATTTTATAGAGATGGTGAGGATGTGCGAGGGATGGGGATGATCAGGGTAGGCAGGGATACTTGGGCTTGGGATATGATTAGCCAAGCCCCCACGGTGATAATCCGTTCCTGACAGCTCCCGGCGGCCTCGGATGGGATATGAGAGGTGGTGTCACCGCTACCCAATGCCTCCACCTCTAGCGGACAAGGCTGTAAGAAGGTCTCCCTAACAAGCTTTAACGATCCTTGAATTCTTTCACGTTCATCAACAATGTCTCAAAGTCCGGCTTCACAGGTGGGTGCCCCTCCTGCCATGCCTTTTTGCTGTCATCAATCAGCTTCTTTCGGATGAAGTAGTCCCCTTCTATACGAGGTTCGATGTCCAATGACCGATCACCGTATGGGTTTGTATAGGCGTCGAAACTCAAGCGGAAGAACTCCTCAGTAGCATTGACGTAGGTCACATCCAGCCTTGTGAATATCCGGGGGGAACGACTCCTGATCACCAGGCACTTCGGTCCAATTTCGGCTCTGTTTCTTAGGTTAACCGGAACTGAGTAAGTCAGATGATCAACATAGCCTTCAAGAGGGGCCTCATAGACCTTATTCGTTGCGGCATAGAAGCCACCGCCATCAGACGGAGAGCGGAAGGTGACGTTCCATGTCTTATTGCTGGCATCAAATCGTGCGTCAATCAACACATCAGGGGTGTGACGGGGTAGCGGCCAGCTTGAGTTCGCCCTCGGTTTGGGCGGATCAGTCTGAACCTTCTCTCGTTCTATGAAGTCCCATGCAATAGCACGACCTGGGGGTTTGAACTGACAAGCCTCATGTGGCTCATGATGTAGAAAGCAGGGATTGAGGCGTTTTCTCATCCTGACGAGGTAAAAATTCCCCTTCGCATCATATTCCAAAGGATAAGTGAATTCGTACCCGGTCTTCCTGGCATCAGGGCCCCCGCACACACGCCAGTCATAGCCAAGGAATCCGATAACACGGAATGTTCCATCACTTCGCGTGGTTTTCCAGTAGTGATGGACGACACTAAACCAAGCGATGATGACTTAGATAACTTTATTCATTTCAAACGCCACGACCCGTGATGCCCTCACCTCCCGCCACTATAATCCCCGTATCCAAGCGGTGTCCACGGATTCCACATCTTATGGGGTCTGGAACCAATTCGGCTCTTTTGACGTGGTTGGCTAAATCCAATGTCATCTATCAGGTTATGAAGAGTTCTGATTTGCAAGAGACATGGGGGAATGCTCCTTCAGGGCAGGGGACTAATCAGCAGAGTTATCGGGCGGCTCCTATGGATGGGCTTTTGCAATATGCCGATCCAAATTATGCAGGGGCTTCCAATGCCTTTTATCGGGTCAATGTGGTGCCGTAAAAGATAATCAGATGATCACCCTTGCCAGAGTCACCTACCTTCATGAGGCGGACATGCTGTGCATGAGGCTTGAGGCTGAGGGGATCTCCCTAGATGGCTTAAGCCAATTGGACTTTCAGTTTCTTCCCGAGTGCAATGGCAACGCTTTCCAGGGTGAGAAGTGTGACCGATGCGTTCTCCGGATCGAGGAGACGGTGGAGAGAGGATCGGCTGGTTTTCATCATGGTTGCCAGAGTGCTCTTGGAGAGATTGCGGGCGGCCATTTCCTGCTCTATCTGGAAGGCAATGACTCGTTTCACCGCAGTTGCCTCGGCTTCGGCAAGCAGACCCTCCTCCTGGAGAAAGTCATCGAAACCACTGCCGATATGTGCATTCTTTTTCATGATTGTGCCTCCTGATATTGCTTGAGTCTGGTTCTGGCCGTGTTGATCTCCGTCTGAGGGATCTTTCTCGTCTTCTTGATGAATCCGTGCAGCAGGATCATCAACTGTCCGTCAACCGTGAACAGCATACGGGTGATCCCGTCAGGAACCTTACTACGGACTTCCCAGAGATATGGTTCGATCTTCTCAACCAGTGGCATCCCGAGCGGCCAGCCAAACTGTACCGTCTTGATATCCTCACCTATGGCCTTCTTATGGGATGCGGGTAAGGACTTCAGCCACTTTCGCACAGGCTCGGCTCCAGACTCCGTCCGAAAGAACACGACATTCAGTTTTATGTCACCAATACTCATTCATCTTCACTGTACCATAAAAGGTACGCTCGTCAATTGTCTTTATGTGAATTCGTCTACTCATGGAATCCTTATGGCCTCACTGATGATCCAGGGATGTACAGGCTGGGGGGCAGGTTGAAATAGATTTGGCAACTCTTGCCAGATTCAAGGCGGTCAATTTGGCAGGTGGCTGCTGGATTGTCAGAGTCAATAGGGATTTAATCCGTGCTCATTGAGATGCGAGTGTAAGGACTTTGTCAAACCCCGCCCGCACCCTGTTTAGGCACGTGGTATGCTTAATATACAAGGTGACCTGAGTTTGACGATCAGGGTGGATCGCGCCCGGCAGGATTTTTTACTGGTCCGGGTTCAGCCCTGACCCGGATCACACCCACTTGTGTTTCGGGTATTTCCGCTGAAGTTCCTTTTTCGCCTTGGGGTACCCCTCCCGCCAGAAAGTCGTCAGATCAGAGGTGACCTGCACTGGACGGTAATTCGGCGCCAGCACCTGAATTGTCACTAACTGGCGGCCCATCGCAATGCGTATGCTCTCCTCCACACCGTAAAGGTCCTGTATCCGCGCTGCAATCGTCGGCGGATTGCTCTCGGAATAAAGAACTTTTACTTTCCGCCCGCCAGGCAGATCCAAGCGCTCCGGCACCTGTTTCTCAAGCAACGCCTGCTTGCGCCCGTCCAACCAATTTTTCACCACGGGGAAAACAGGCCGCTCCTTCACTTCCTTCACGCTGAACGCGCCCATGCAAATCTCTTCCAACATCAGGCGCCGGTCTTCCGCCGTGATCTCCGGCAACTCAAGCTCCGGACACCACTTCCGCAACAGGTTCACCCGCAACAGCCACTGGTCCACCTCTTCGGTCCAATGCTTCAACGTGCAGCGGCCCGCTTCAATTTCATCCGCCAGCAGACTGGCGGCCTCCCCCTCCGGCGGATTTCCGCCACGCTTCATTTCAAGCACCAGGTCATGATAAAAGCGGCCGCGCTCGGCAATCACACGCCGGGAGTCATCAAAGCGCACCTGGGTCTCTTCCCGCACCGAGCCCGGGAACAAGGCTTCCAACCATTCGGGCTCAATCGCCGTCACCAGCGAGAGCAGCACATCCATGTCGCCTTTGGCGCCAGTGGGGGCGGGCTTTTTGGCAAAACCGCTTTCAACCTCACGGACTTCAGCCGCCACCACAAAATTACTTTTACGCACGACACTGGCACGTTCCAAGACGCCACGCCGGCCATGGACAAGTTCACAGCGCAGAGTGCCGCCATCCAGCCGGCGCGCCACCTGATCGGCAAACCCGGCGAGCACACAACGCCGGACCGCGTCATCCGCCACAATCTCCGGCTCCATGGACAGTCCCTGCCCCTCCGCTATGCGGCAGAACATCTCATAAAGCCGGCCAGCCTGACGCGCCACCCCGGCGTGAATCCCAAGGCCCCGGCAATAATCCACATTGTAATCATGCGCCTCCGCTTCGCTCCAGGCCCGCATGAGCTGAAAGAAATCGGACAGCACTTCATCACCCAGTCGCCGGTCACGCTGTTCCTCGACCTGGGAGTCGGTGCGCTTGACCAATAGCCCGCGTTCCTGCGTCATGGCCGCAATCAGCGCCACCGTCCGGACCCGGCCCACGGTCTCCGCCGCCATCAGCATGCGGGCATACCGGGGATGCAAGGGAAAGGCCAGCATGCCCCGTCCAACCCCGGTAATGTCGCCCGTCTTCTCATCCGCAGCACCCAGATCACGCAACAGGGTTTCCGCCCGCGTCAAAGCCCGATCCTCAGGCGGCTCGAACCAGGGAAACTTTCCGGCATCCGGACAGCCGGCCGCCTTCAGCATCAGCAGGGTTTCCGCCAGATCCACGCGGCGGATCTCGGGAATTTCACGGGGTGGCCGCTCACAGTGTTCCCGCTCCGTCCAAAGCCTTACACACACACCGGGCGCCATGCGGCCGGCACGGCCGGCGCGCTGATCCGCCGAGGCCTGGCTAATTTTCTCAATCCACAACGTGTCAATGCCACGATAGGGATCAAAGCGGGCAACACGGGCCAGGCCACCATCCACCACCAGCCGTACGCCTTCAATAGTCAGTGAGGTTTCCGCGACATTGGTGGAAACAATAATTTTGCGGCGCTCGCCGGGTGCCACGGCGGCATCCTGCTCCCGCGGTGCCAACTCTCCGTGCAAAGGACAAATTGAGCAGCCCCTGGTTTCAGGACGAACGTTCAAGGCTTGTATGGTCCGCTGAATCTCATAGGAGCCCGGCATAAAGACCAGAATATCACCAGTCCGTTCCTGAGCCAGTAACCGCGCCGTTTCCGATGCCGCCGTCTCCCAGATCGGAATTCTCGCGCTATCGACCGGCTTGGGGAGATATTCCATGCGAACCGGGTACATGCGCCCCTCGGAGCGTAATACCGTGCAGGGCGCGAGATACTGCTCCAGGGCGGTTTTATCCAACGTTGCCGACATGACAAGCAACCGCAGATCGGGCCGCAAGGTCTTCTGCAATTGGAGGGCGCGGGCCAGGGTGATATCGCCGAACAAATGCCGCTCGTGGAATTCGTCGAAGATAATCGCCCCCACGCTGGAGAGTTCCGGATCACTGATCAGGCGCCGCAGCAGAATGCCCTCCGTGACAAAGACAATCCGGGTATCGGCACTGATCCTGTTTTCGAAACGGACCTGGTAGCCCACTTCCCTGCCGATCGTCGAGTTCCGCTCCGAGGCCACACGCGTGGCCAACAACCGGGCCGCCAGGCGCCGGGGCTGGAGAATCACAATCTGACTGCCGGCGGGTACCAACCCCCGGTCTAGAAGCATCTGTGGAATCTGGGTGGATTTACCGGAACCGGTGGGAGCCTGAATGATAAGCCGGGTATTTTTGCCTGCACAAACTCTCACCAGTGCCGGCTCGAGTTCAAATATGGGAAGGGCGTTCACGCAATCATCTCCAGCCTCATCTTTTCCGGAAAAGGTCGTTCCACGCTAGTGGCCTGCCTCACTATTGACTATACAATTCCAACGCCAGAAATGGCTGGATTTACGGGGGTTTTTCCGTTCTAACCCAACAAGGACTTCACCTTCGTATAGCTGTCTTCCAGTCCGCCGTAGCGGCTCCGGGCCAGCCATTGGCGCCTGTACGCCGCGCACAGCGGGGCCAGGCGCCGCCGGAATTCCAACTTGATGCCGGAACTGCTGTCCTGCCGCCGCCGCACAGCGCGATCGGCCGCGAAACGGGCCAATCCCACCGCCAACCGGCATTCCTCCTCGACCCGGCCACCCACGGCAGGGAGGCTCCTCTCCAATTCAGCAAACCTGGCCGCCGCCTCTTCCCAGGCAGGAATCGACGCCACATCGGCGTCGTTGCCCCACCCCGCATTGCCATCATTGAACGAGGACGATCCGTAGCCAAACACTACCTTCCGGTCCACCATGCCGAGCGCCGCCAGCCAACGCCCCAACCCGGCTGAACCAAACACCTGCAAACCGGCGGCATCATCATCAAACTGGTTATCGCCACCCCAGGCCGCCTGCGCCCCATCAGCCATGCCAATCAGGGCCAACGGCCATTGCTGCCGGTGCCCGTTATCACCCCACTCCGTATTGAGCAACCCGACCGCGCCGGCGGCAAGCCCCTGAACTGCCGCACAAGCCAGGTTCCCACGGCGTGCATCCGTACGACCGGTGTAACTGCTCCAATTGTTCGTTCCCGGAGCCACCCAGACTTCACGCCCGGCGGCGGCATGAACCTTCAGCCGTGACGCAAAATCCTCCTGCTGCCCGTACCCCCACACCAACACCGCAAGATCCTTCAGCAGGCTGTTATCCTCATTCGGATGCGGATCACACCAGAACTGCGGCCGCTTGCCCAGCTTCTGGGCGACGCGCAAAACCTGGCCAAGGTAATCACTGAACACCCGGCCGCGACCGCGCTCGGCACAGGCGGCGCGACTGCGCCCTTCGCCCAGGTCCACCGGTTCGTCACCACCAATGTTGGCATATTTACCCGAACAACAGGGGAAGAGTTGACGGAACAGGTCCTCAACCAGGGCTATGCTGCCGGGATCCAGCGGGCAGAGCGTGCTGGGATCCCGCCAGCAATCACCCCACGGCGCATACGTCCACGGCTCGGCGATCTCGGCTAGCTGCATATATCCGGGATGACACAACCAGCGCTCGAAATGCCCGAAACTATTCTGGTTTGCGGTCAACACCACGCCCCGCGCCAGGGCATACGCATCCAGGGCCCGCATCTCCCCGGGCGTGACTGGATCCGCATTGCGCCATACCACCTCGTGACCGGCATAAGCGAAGGTGTGCTCCGTGTACAACTGCAAATGGTTGAGCTTGAGCAACGCCATCTGGTCAACCAGGCTGTACAACGTCTCCTGGGTCGGCACACGGTCGCGCGAAATGTCCAACATGAAACCGCGCTCGGCAAAAGCCGGCGCGTCCTCAATCAGCAAACAAGGAATCGTTTCCGGGCAGGCCCGCAACAACTGGACCAGCGTGACCAGCCCCCACCGCGCGCCGACCGCCGTACGCGCCGTGATCTCCACCCCGCCGGCCGTCACCTTCAGGCAATAGGCCTCGCTGCCTGCCTCACGCGGGGCCTGCGCATCAAGACGGACCCGGACCCACCCGGCATCCGCCTCAGTGGCAGTCAAGCCGGGAATCGTGGCCACCAATCCGCGCGGCGCACCGGCAATAGTCAACGCCCCGGGAACCGTAACGGAGCCCCCCGTGCGGGTCAGTAGGCATGGTTTGGGATACAACGGAATATTCATTATCTGCTCTCCTTTTCGAACTCTTCTCTTAAGGTGCTGATAGATCCGCTAATCCCTGATCCGGTTCATCGTAGTGTGCGGCCCCTACTCTTTCGCCGGGGTGGCCCCGTCGGGGGCGGCATCCTCGGTCTCGTCATCCTCGGGCTCGACGGTCGTGGCGGCCACCAGTTTGTCGCCGGCATCCAGATTGATCAGGCGGACACCCTGGGTGACGCGACTGATCACGCGGACATCGGCCACCGGCATCCGGATCATCTGGCCTTGCGCCGTGATCAGCATCAGGGCATCACCCTCCTGAACGGCATGCGCGCCCACAATGGCGCCGTTGCGGTCAGAGGTACGGATGGTCATCAAGCCGCGTCCGCCGCGGTGTTGCACCCGGTATTCATCAAACCCGGTGCGTTTTCCATAGCCATTTTCAGTACATACCAGGAAGGTGGCGCGCGGATCCACAATTTCAAGGCTCTCGACCTTGTCATCGTCATCCAAAGAAATTCCGCACACGCCGCGCGTGTCGCGGCCCTGGTCGCGCAATTCACTCTCATTGAACCGGATGCTCATTCCGTTATGCGTGGTGAGCACGACATCGGCATGGCCATCGGTCTGCTTGACCCCGATCAGCCGGTCGCCCTCATCAATGGCGATGGCGATGATGCCGGCGCTGCGGGGATTGCTGAAGGCCGCGAGATTGGTTTTTTTGACGACACCCTTCTGGGTGGCAAACACCACAAACTGATTCTCGACGAACTCGCGCACCTTGATCATCGCGGCAATGCTGTCGCCGCTCTGGACGTTGAGCATATTGACCAGTGCCTTGCCGCGGGAATTCCGGTTCGCCTCGGGCACTTCATACACCTTCTCCCAATACAACCGGCCGGTGGGGGTAAAGAAGAGAATGTAGTCGTGGGTATTGGCCACAAAGAGGTGCTGAACATAGTCCTCCTCCTTGGTATCCATGCCTGCCACGCCTTTACCCCCGCGCCGTTGCGCCTTGTAGGTACTCACCGCGGTACGTTTGATGTAACCGGTGTGGCTGATGGTGATCACATAGCCGCGGTCGGCGATCAGATCCTCAATATTCACTTCGCCCTCATCGGGGACCAGACTGGTCAGGCGTTCGTCCGCGTATTCCTTGCGGACCTCCAGCAGATCCAGCCGGATGATGCCGAATAATTTCTCGCGACTGGCCAGCAGGTCCTTCAGATAATTGATCAACTTGATCAGCTCCAGATATTCCGCCTCCAACTTATCCCGTTCCAGGCCGGTAAGCTGATACAGCCGCATATCGAGAATCGCGTTCGACTGGATTTCGCTCAGCCCGAACTTGGCCATCAACTGGGCCCGGGCCTGATCGCGATCCTTGGCCGCGCGGATGATCTTCACCACGGCGTCAAGATTATCCAGGGCGATCTTCAAGCCCTCCAGAATGTGGGCGCGCGCCTCGGCCTTATCGAGGTCAAACTGGGTGCGGCGGCGGACCACGTCGTAGCGGTGCTCCAGATAGGCCTCCAGCATCTCCTTAAGCGTCATGACTTTGGGGCGGCCCTGATCGATTGCCAGCATAATGGCACCGAAGGTCGTCTGCAGCTGGGTGTGTTTATAGAGGTTGTTCAAGACCACCCTGGCCACGATGCCGCGCTTCAATTCAATGACGATGCGAATGCCATCCTTGTTCGACTCATCGCGCAGATCAGAGATCCCTTCAATCTTCTTTTCCTGGACCAGATAGGCGATATTGGTGATGAGGGTGGCTTTGTTGACGGCATAGGGGATTTCGGTGATGATGATACTTTCCTTGCCCTGCTTGCCTTCCTCGATGCCGGCCCGGCCACGAACCTTCAGCAGGCCGCGTCCGGTGCGATACATATCCGCAATCGGCTTCAGGCCGCAAATGATGCCGCCGGTGGGAAAATCCGGCCCCTTGACATACTTCATCAGGTCATCGACCGTGGCATTTTCATGATCGATGAGGTGGACGAGCGCATCCACCAGTTCGCCCAGATTGTGCGGGGGGATGTTGGTGGCCATACCGACGGCAATACCCGTACTGCCGTTCAGCAGCAGATTGGGGACGCGGGCTGGCAACACGGACGGCTCCATGAGATCCCCGTTATAATTCGGCACCATGTCCACGGTATTTTTGTCGATATCCGCCAGCATTTCTTCCGCCATGCTCGTCAGGCGCGACTCGGTGTACCGGTAGGCGGCGGCATTATCCCCGTCGATACTGCCGAAGTTTCCCTGGCCATCCACCAGCATGTAGCGCATGGCGAAATATTGGGCCATCCGCACGAGGGTGTCATACACCGAGGAATCGCCGTGCGGGTGATATTTACCCAGCACCTCACCGACGACATACGCGCATTTCTTGTAGGGGCGGTTGTGCAGCAGGCCGAGATTCCGCATGGCGAACAGGATGCGGCGCGCACCGGGCTTCATCCCGTCGCGGACATCCGGCAGGGCGCGCCCGATAATGACACTCATGGAGTAGTCAATATACGAGCGTTGCATCTCGTCTTCGATGTTGATATTGGCCAGGACTTCGTTTCGTGTATACATACTTAGATATCCAGATTCTGAACGTTCAGCGCATTGTCCTCAATAAACTTGCGGCGCGGCTCGACTTCATCCCCCATCAGAATGGTAAAGATTTCGTCGGCCTTGACCGCATCCTCCTGCACCACCTTGAGGAGTTTCCGCTTGTCGGGATTCATGGTGGTTTCGTAAAGCTGTTCGGGATTCATTTCTCCCAAACCTTTGTACCGCTGGATGTAGAGGCCTTTGCGTCCGAATTCCCGGATCACCTCCAGGAGGTTCGGCAGGGAGGCGACCGGTGTTTCCGCGTCGTCAGAATCCTTAAGGGTAAACAACGGCTTTTCATGCAGGCTGAACTGGTCCATGGTAAAGCCTTTTTTCTCAATGACGCCCATCACCTTGGCCAGCGAATTGGCCACATAGAGTTCCTGCATACGGAAGGCCGAGCTGGTCTGGGCGGGTGCGGAGTGTCCGTTTTCGGAAAAGATCTCGAGCTGCTCGCCCAGTTTCTGTTCCGACTCTTCACGCAAGGCCTTGAGTTCTTCATCGGTGGTCACAAAATGATGTTCGGCGGTTTCGCCCTTGCCGATCGTCACATAATAGCGGGGGAAGGCCCCGGTCTTGCTGCGCTTGGCCAGATAGTCCTCGAACCGGATCCCCTTGCGGGCCAGACTTTTCGAGGCCTGCTCCGTCTGCAGCAGCAACTCCAGCAACGCCATCAGCTCATTGGTCTCCAGAGTCTTATTGCGGGAAACCTTCAGTGTCAGGTCCTCGGCGCCCAGCTCCAGCAACTTGCGGGTCAGGGTTTCATCGGTATCGATGTACTCCTCGCGCTTCTTGCGGCTCACCTTGTAGAGGGGTGGCTGCGCCAGATAGACGTAGCCGCTTTCGATCAACTTCGGCATCTGGCGATAGAAGAACGTGAGCAACAGGGTCCGGATATGCGAGCCGTCGACATCGGCATCGGTCATGATAATGATCTTATGATAGCGCACCTTGGCGACATCAAACTCATCCTGTCCGATCCCCGCACCGATGGCGGTCACCATGGTCCGGATTTCATTGTTGTTCAGGATCTTATCCAGCCGGGCCTTCTCGACGTTCAGCACTTTGCCGCGCAGGGGCAGAATGGCCTGGAACTCACGATTCCGGCCCTGTTTGGCCGAACCGCCGGCGCTGTCGCCCTCTACCAGGTACAGCTCACACAAGGCGGGGTCACGCTCGGAACAGTCGGCCAGTTTGCCCGGCAGCGCCGCGGAGTCCAGTGCGCCTTTACGACGGGTCAGGTCACGGGCCTTGCGGGCCGCATCGCGGGCGCGGGCCGACAGCAGGGCTTTTTCGATGATCCGCCGCGCCACGGGGGGATGCTCCTCGAGATAGGTGGCCAGTTCGTCATTCACCACCGAGGCCACGATGCCCTCGACCTCGCTGTTGCCCAGCTTGGTTTTGGTCTGCCCTTCAAATTGCGGGCCGGGCAACTTGACGCTGATCACGGCCGTCATGCCTTCCCGGATATCTTCACCCGACAGGCTTTCCTTATCCTCTTTGATCAGCTTATTGGCCTTGGCGTAGGCATTGACGGTACGCGTCAGCGCCGAGCGGAAGCCGCTCAGATGGGTGCCACCCTCGATGGTGTTGATATTATTGGCGAAGCACAGCATCGTTTCGGTATAGGTATCGGTATACTGGAACGCAATCTCCACCTCAATCTTGTCCTTCTCTTTTAAAAAGGAGATGACCTTGGGATGAATCGCGACTTTGCTGCGGTTCAAATACTCGACAAACTCCACCACCCCGCCCTTGAACTTGAAAAGCTCCTCGCGTGCGGGCTCTTCCTGGGAGAACTGGATTTCGATGCCGCCGTTCAGAAACGCCAGTTCCCGCAGCCGGTTCGCCAGGATATCCCACTCGAATTTAATGGAGCCGGTGAAAATCTGGGTATCCGGCAGAAACGTGATCTTGGTTCCGGTTCCCCGCGTTTTACCGATGGTTTCAAGTTTCGAAACCGCCACCCCGCGCTCATAGCGCTGGTGATAGATCTGCCCGTCCCGCCGCACTTCCACTTCCAGCCACTCGCTCAACGCGTTGACGCACGAGACCCCGACGCCATGCAAGCCACCGGAGACCTTGTAGCTGGCATTATCAAACTTGCCTCCCGCATGCAGAACGGTCAGCGCCACTTCCACGGCAGGGCGTTTCTCCGTCGGATGCATATCCACCGGAATACCTCGCCCGTTGTCATTAATCGTGCAGGACCCATCCGCATTCAGCCGAACCTGGACGCTGGTGCAATAGCCGGCCAACGCCTCATCAATCGAGTTGTCAACCACCTCATAAACGAGGTGATGCAAACCGCGGACCGAAGTGTCACCAATATACATCGCCGGCCGCTTCCGAACGGCCTGCATGCCCTCAAGCACGGTGATATGGGAGGCATCGTAGGCCCCGGTCTTTTTTTGTTGTTCAGCCATAGTAAGAACTCATTCTCCTGGAATAACTTACGGGGTTCAAAGAACATCCGTTTTACAGGTCCGAAACAGACCGCCCAAGAGGGTGGTCACATAAGGGTCGAACTGTATCGAAAAGCAGCTCTGCAAGCAAGGAAGTTCTGAGGAAGTTCTATGGGGTTACAGCACAACCCAGAGCACGGCTGTCAGGGTACCCATCACTACGCCGGCAATGAGCCCTTTAAGAGCAGTGCGGACGCGTGGCGGGCGGGGGTGGAGATGGCGCAGCGCCAGAATGCCGATAAAAACGGATATCAGGAAGGCAGAGGGCAAAGCACCAGCCAGGCCGGCCCCTAACGCCGGTAAAACCGAACAACACCCGGCCTTGACGATCGTCTCCGCTCCGTCAGTGGTAACAAAGAACAGATTCCCCGCTCCCGTCCCTATGGTCATCCCGCCCATGATGCCCAGGAGGAAGGCCCAGAGGGCAAGCAGGACGTTACGCCGGGCCAGCCAGGCCACAAGCGCACCTGAAACCGCGCCGGCCATCATTGCCGCAAGCTTGGTCAACTCCATCAATTGCACGCCGGCCATACTGGGATCAAGCACCTGAATACCCATATAAATAATCCTTCCGCACCCCCGATTACTTCTTGGTCGCAATCCTTTTTGATACTTATGACGGGAATGCTGCATCAAAGTCAAGCATGGTCGTTTCATTTTTAGGCTGGACGTGTTTCCCGTGAGTGGCAAGACTGGCGGCATTATGAAAACTTTTAATACAATGTTTCTGGCATGCATAGCCGCTTTTTTCTTAAACTCTTTGCCCCTTGCCTATTCAGAGGAATTACCCGTCCTCTCCTCCCTGATCCGCGAATACGCTGCTGATCAAGCGGAGGTGTCAAATTATTACGAACTTCCCGGGGCGCCCATCCGGTTCGAACGGCTGGGAACGCTCTACTCAAACTGGCTGGTCCGGCTCAACGCCGTGAATTTCGAGAATCTGCCCCAATCCGGGAAAGTGGATTTCCTGCTGCTGCAAAATGATCTGGAAGGTGGGCTGGACGCCCTGGCGCTGGAGAAGAAACGCTGGGCTGAACTGGAGCCCCTCCTGTCATTCCGCAGCCTCATCTATTCGCTGGAGCAAGCCCGGTGGCAGGGCAAGCCCGTCAATGGACAGGCCGCGGCGGCACAGGTCAACGAACTCGCCCGCATCCTCAAGCAACTCAATGAACAGGTTGAAAAGGGTTTGAAAACCAATGCCGTTATGACGGCCACCAATGACGCCACGGCCGCCGCCGCGACCAATTTACCCCCGCTGACCGTAACCCCGGTTCTCGCCCAGCGGGCGGCGGTGGCCGTCGGGCAATTGCAGGTGGTCCTGAAAAAGTGGTTTACCTTCTACAACGGGTACCAACCCAATTTCTCCTGGTGGCTCAAAACGCCTTACGAGGATGCGGAGAAGCAACTTGAGGGGTATGCCAAATTCCTGAAGGAGGAGGTCGCCGGCCAGAAAGGCAAGCCGGAGGACCCCCTGATCGGTCAACCCGTTGGCGCCGGGGAAATAGCCCTGGCGATCCGGCACGAGATTTTGCCTTATGATGCCGCTGCCCTGCTCCAGATTGCAGCGAGGGAACGCGCCTGGTGTGAAGTCGAGTTGAAGCGCACTGCCCGGACGATGGGGTTCGGGGATGACTGGAAAGCGGCGCTGGCCAAGGTCAAGGCCGACTATGCCGAGCCCGGCGGGCAGGACGAACTCGTGAGTCAGGCGGCGCGGGAGGCCATCGATTTTGTAAAGGCCCGCAAATTACTGACGATTCCCCCGCTGTGCGAGGAAACCTGGCACCTCACCATGATGTCACCCGAAACGATGAAAACCATTCCTTATGCGGCCTATAACAACCAGAACATGATGGTCGCCTTTGCGCGGGACGACATGAATCATGAGGATAAAATCATGGCCATGCGCGGCAACAATCGCCACTTTGTCCGCACCGTCACCCCGCACGAATTGATTCCCGGCCATCACCTCCAGCAATGCCAGGCGCAGCGGCACAACCAGGTTCGCGCCTATTTTGCCACGCCGTTTTACAGTGAGGGGTGGGCCCTTTACTGGGAGCGGCGCCTGTGGGATCTCGGCTGGGCCAAGTCCCCTGAAGATCAGCTGGGCATGCTCTTCTGGCGCCTGAACCGCGTGGCCCGCATTGAAGTGTCGCTCAAGTTCCACCTCGGCCAGATGGCGCCCAATGAAATGGTCGACTTCCTGGTCAACCAGGTGGGCCACGAACGGCTGGGCGCCACCTGTGAAGTGCGCCGTTTCATCAGCAACGGTGTCCCGCCCCTTTACCAGGCGGCCTATATGCTGGGCGGACTCCAATTCGAGGCGCTAAAAAAAGAATTGGTGGATGGCAACAAGATGACCGAGCAGGAATTCCACGATGCCGTTCTGGCCCGGAATGCCATACCGATCGAATGGGTCCGCGCCGAACTCCTGAATCTCCCCCTTACGCGCAGCACGAAAGCCCTCTGGAAATTTTAGTTCGCCAGCGCATCCGGCATAACCGCATTTGCCAATTCCTCGAGGCTGGGACTGCCATGAATGGCGTCTTTGAGATATTTGACCACCTGCGGCCTGGCTTTTTCATTGCTGCCGAAAGCCTCATGAAGGTAGAACGCCACGGCAAAAAAATGTTGTGCCTGGGCGAGACGCCCCATGTCGCCGCCCTCGATGTAATACTTGATAAAGCGCATCATTTGAGCCACTGGCACCGTTTCCCAGGTATACTGGCCATCGCGCGTCATGACCTTCGCCTCATCCGCGCCCAGGATATCTTTTGTCCCCAGCCAGCCGAAGCGGTATCCGGTTTCGGGATTGGCTTTTACACTGGCTTTAACCCCTTCAATAATCACAGTCTTCAATTCAACCAGCATTTTGTAGGCCTTGACGTTGTGCTTCCCCCTGGCTTTTCCTTCGGGCGTCTGAAGCCGTTTTGCCGCCTGCTCCATGTTATCAAGGGCCTGGGCGAATTTATGCTGCTGAACAAGTTCCACGCAGGCTTTTCGACTGGTCTCAATTTCCGTCATGTCGGCCTGAACTTTGGCCTGTTTTTCGGCCGCCAGTTTCTCGGCCGCCAGGCGTTCAGCCTCCAGTTTCGCCTGGGCGTCTTTTTCCGCGGCCGATCTTTTAGAGGCATTCTCCGACTCCAGAATGGCCGCCGCAATCAACCTATTGAATTTTTGTATCAAGAGGGTCAGCGCATCGCCCCCCTTCTGGATTTTCGCCATTTCATCCGAAACAGATTTATGAAGATCCGACACGCGCCCGGGAATATTGGTCATGGAGGAAAGCGCCGCTTTGGCCACCTCAGAATTCGTGGCGGTCAGAATCACCGTACGCTGGGCGGCCACCACCTCCAGCAGGCCCTTTAACTCCGCCTGGGCACGCTCCATCGTGCCGGTCCTGAACTGGGCCACCGCCTCGGCCACGCCCAAGGCATTGGAACTGGCCACCGCCAAATCAGCCGCATCCGTCAGTATGACCGCGCCGGTAGCCGCCAGTGAGACCATTTGCTGGGCATTGGAGGCCCATATGCCGGCCATGATCACACGATTTGAGAAATCGCCGGCTATCGGCTGAAGCTCTTTCAAAATCTGATCCGCCCCCTTCAGGGCCTTCACCACCAGCGCTTTATCCTTGGCCGCCTCCGTCTTCCTGGTTTTGTCCGCATGGTACGCGAAGCCCCCGCCAAGCAGTCCACCCAGGACGCACACCCCCAGCACCGTCCAAAGAATCATTTTCAATTTACGGGAGGATTTCGGCTTTGCCTCGGATGTTGCCGGCTCCGTACTCCCCGCTGGTGGTATGGCCCCCGATGGACTGACTGGCGCCAGCCCCGCCGTGGCCGTCCCTTTTTTCCTGGCCAGAATAAACTTTCCGCTTTTTTTGGCCGCTGGTGCGCCATGCTCCGCCGGAGGCATCACGGAGGCCAGCACACGCCGGATATCGGACAGCAGGGAGTTATAGTTCGGGTAACGCCTCTGAGGATCCGCTTCGAGCATCCTGGCGACAATGGCTTCAATCTCGCGATTGACGCCGGGCCTTAAAGTGCTCAGCGCGGGGGCAGGGTCTTTGAGGCGGGCCTTCACCACATCCATCGGGGTTTCCCCCTCAAAGGGGGGCTTCAGGGCGAGGGCATGAAACAGGGTTCCCCCCAGGCTGTAAATATCAGAGCGCGCATCAGCCGGGTGGCCCCGGAGTTTCTCAGGGGCAATGTAATAGGGAGTGCCCCAGATGCCCTTATCCGTGCCGCCCTCCGTCTTGGCTTTAAATTGCGCCAAGCCGAAATCCACCACCTTTGCCACGCCATTGTTGTCGAGGAGAATGTTTTCAGGTTTGACGTCACCATGGATCAGACTAATGGCCGCGGCCGCATTCAAGCCCTCGGCCACATCGGCGCCAATCTTGAGGATCAACGACTCACTGATCATGTCGCCCTTGGCAATCATATTATCAAGCCGCCCGCCCTCCAGCAGTTCCATCACCAGATAGGGCTGTCCATGGGCCACCCCGAAGGAATATATCTGCACAATATTCGGGTGGTTCAAAGCGGCGGCCGCCTGCGCCTCACGGCGGAAGGTTTCGACAAACTCGGGATTCCCGCCGAAACTGGACTGCATGACCTTGACCGCCACCCAGCGATTCAGCCCGACGTCACGCCCGCGGTAGACCGCGCCCATCCCGCCTCTTCCCAGAAGCTCGACAAGAACGAAAGCGCCCAGTTTGCCAGGCACCCCCTGTTGAACGCCACATTCAGGACAGGCAATCTGGGTAAAGGTCGGCAATCCGGAGATGTCCAGCAGGTGATGACACTTAATGCACGTCGTTTCGTGCATCGGATCCGTCATGATTTCAGGCAAACTTGTCGGCATAGTTCTTCACAAACGTTTATTGTTTTTCGTGCTTATTCTGCATAGTATGAATTCAAGTGTCCATAGAAATTGATTTCACAATTAAACAGAATGAATCCTATTTGTTTTCATATCGGAGCGCATCCGATCTACTGGTACGGCGTGCTGATGGCGCTCGCCTTCATGGCGGGGCTGCTGCATTGGCAATGGCTTGGCCATCGGACCGGGCGTGATACTGCACTGGCCTCTGACCTGGCCTTCTGGCTCATGGTGGGGGGAATCCTGGGGGCCAGGACCGCCTACGTTTTCTCCAATCTCAATTATTTTCTGGCCGCTCCCCAGGAGATCATCCGGGTGGATCAGGGAGGCTTGATTTTCTACGGCGGCCTTATCGGCGGCGTGTTAACCTTTTTTCTCTTCGCCAGGTGGCGTCACCTCAAGGTCGGTGATCTGGCCGATTTCACTGTCACAGCCCTCCCGCTTGGGCATGCCCTGGGGCGTGTGGGGTGCTTCCTGAACGGCTGCTGCGGAGGCGCTGAGGCCCGCCCGCCTTCCTGTCTCTCCGCCGGACTCTCGCACTACCCGGTTCAACTTTACGAAGCCTTCGCCAATCTCGGCGTGTATGGCCTCCTCACCTGGTATTTCCTCACCAAAAAGGGTTCCCGGCACGGCTCGGTCGTTGCGCTCTACCTGATGACCTACCCCATTGTCCGCTTCCTGCTGGAATTTATACGGGGCGATGCCCGCATGCGCGTGGGCGACGGCCTGGATGTCGCCCAAATTATAAGTTTGTCCCTGATCCTGGTCGGCATCGCCCTGTGGGTCTTCACCCGGAAAAAGGAAGTATCTTAATCGTAATCGTAATCTCTTTTCCTTGGCAATCCAGAGCCAGCGAGTTTGGATTATGATTAAGATTACGATTATGATTATGAGTCATGCATAACTTGACCACTTTCATGAACATTATCCCTGTAACCCCTGATGGCAAAGGCAAGCGGCTGGATGCCTGGCTGAGCCTGGTTGAACCCGATCTTTCCCGGGCCCGTATCCAGGATTTAATCCGCACGGGACATATCACCCTGAACGGAAAACCGGCCAAGCCGAGCCAAACCCTGGTGACTGGCCAGGAAATACAAATTGATATCCCCCCTCCTGTTGAAGTGGACCTCAAGCCGGAAGCCATTCCTCTGGATGTCCTCTTTGAAGACGCCGACCTGATTGTAATCAACAAACCCGCCGGGCTGGTGGTTCATCCTGCCGCCGGCCATGCCTCGGGGACGCTGGTGAATGCCCTCCTCGCCCACTGCCCCGACCTGGCAGGCATCGGGGGTGAGAAGCGGCCGGGCATTGTGCATCGCTTGGACCGCGACACTACCGGCGTGATGGTGGTGGCCAAGAACGACATTGCCATGCGGGCGCTTTCCAGCCAGTTCAAACACCGGCAGACGACCAAGGAATATCTGGCATTGGTCTGGGGTCATCTGACCCCTCCCTCCGGCCGGGCGGAGACGCTCATCGGCAGAAACCCCCATGATCGCAAAAAGATGTGCACCAAGCCTGATATTGGCCGCCCCGCCATCACGAATTACGAGACCCGTGAAAAGTTCGCGGACACGTCTTTACTGCGGGTTAGCATTGAGACCGGCCGCACCCACCAGATCCGGGTCCACATGGCCCACCTCGGCCATTCCATCGTCGGCGACCCCCAATACGGCCGCCCACGCCGCGACACCCTGCCGGTCCCTGTTCCCGCCCGGCAGATGCTCCACGCCGCCAGCCTGACCTTCACCCATCCCGCGACCGGGCAAGTGTTAACCTTCGAGGCGCCCCTCCCGGAAGACATGGGGGAATTGCTGGCAGTCCTGCGCCGATAAGCGACACCCGGACAGGCACGTCAGCGATAACGCTGCAGGGATTGAATATCGGCGTCGCGGATGATGATGCTGCCTGAGCCCTTATTCATGTCCAGCCGCATCTCGGTTTCCTGCTGACTCTGGCGGATAATGGTGCCTTCCAGAATGCCGCCGGATTTTAAGACCACTTTATCGACCCCGGCAGTGGCAGCTCCCCACCCGGCAGAAAGGAGCACAGGTTGCCTGGGATCAGGAAGCAGGAGGGCTGGGGATTATATTTCAAGGAAAGCCGGCGAAGTGGTTTTGGCAAATAGGAAACGGGACACACTCATGCTGATCAGCAGGGCCAGCGGGGAGTGCTCCAGCAGGCTTTTCATGACGCTTCGCTCAAGTTCCGGGCGCAGCTCGCTTTCCGACAGGCAGCCGGTCAGGGGATCCACCCGCGTGCTGGCCCATTTTCAATATTCATGTCGGATAATGTCACGTATGCCGTCACTTCATTGTATTTAGGGCGACCCGCTTCTGCGAACGGGCGGGATTGGGATCCCAGACCTTGATGACCTTGAGGTCGGGTCGATTAAGGATCGCCTTCACAAAACCCGGGGTATGAATATGAGCGCAGCCGACGAGTCCGATGTTTTTCATGGCGAGAAAGTGGCAAAACAGAGCCGGAAACACAAGCACGATGATGGTTCATTAAAATACTTTACAATTTGATAGTACTTTGTGTTGCAAAGTATTTTGCAACCTGCCATCATAAGGGTGTCTCAATCAGGAGGAGCTATGATCGCAAACCATATTCATGACGCGCTCGGGCAGGTTGACCGGATGCGGGAGCTGATTCTCGAACGCCGGCGCTTCCGCGGCTATTCCGGCACCGCCCGGATGCTCGGCGGTTGTGTCGCCCTTGCCACCACACTCGTTCTTGACCGCTTTGAGGCCCTTCATACGCCCCGGCTCCAACTTGCGGGCTGGAGCCTTGTCCTGGCCGCCGCCCTCATTTTGAATTATGGCGGCCTGGCCCTCTGGCTCTTCAAGCGGCGGGTCGGCGAGCATCCCCTCGCCGACCTCCGCCCCGCTCTGGAAGTGCTGCCGGCTCTCGCCGTCGGGGCGGCGCTCAGCCTCACACTGGTTTTGCGGGAACAGTATGATCTGCTATTTGGTGTCTGGATGTGTCTTTATGGCCTCGCCCACATGGGCTATCGGCATTCCCTGCCCAGAGGGATTACCGTCGTAGGTCTGTTCTATCAGGCCGCCGGTATCGCCTGTCTTCTTGCACCGGGCATCACCTTCTTGAATCCCTGGCCGATGGGGCTTGTCTTTTTCGTCGGCGAGACAGTCGGGGGCTGGATCCTGCGGAGCGGGAATTCAGCAGGCAGTGGGCAGTCAGCAGTGGGCAGTATGGCAGAGGAGGAATCATAAAATGAAACAACCTATTGAAGCGGATACAAACGCATTGGAGCGACTATTTCATGAACCCAACCGGATGGCCATCCTTTCCGCACTCTGCGCGGCAAGCGAACCACTGTCGTTCACTGAACTCAAGTCCTTGAGCGGGCTGACAGACGGAAACTTGAGCCGTCATCTCAAGGCCCTGGAGGAGGCCGCCGTGATCCACATCAGTAAAACTTTTGTCGGCGTCAAACCTAGAACCACCGTAACCCTTACAGATAAAGGGTTGAAACGCTTTGAGGAATATTTATCCGCCCTCTCGGAGGTACTGAAAAATGCCAAGAAAGCCCTGGCAACAGATCGCAGGAAAACGATTACGATACCGGCCTTGGGCAAAAGGGCCTATGCCTGAATGAGGAGAATATGAAATCAATCTACGCAATTCGACTCGCTGCTGGCTTGATCGGCGGAGCAACGCTGCTATTAGGGATGCCGCTTCTCGGAGTCTGGCTCGCGGCCGGCTCCGTGGCCCCCTATCTGGAAATGCCACCCCGCACTAACTTTGTCCATCACTCTGCATTTTCATGGCCTGCTTTCTGGGGTCTGGCAGCGTTCATCATTGCGGTCATGGGGCCATTTGGGTGGCGGATTATTTCAACCCAGCGGTCGGCGGCCTGCCCTGAGCAACGTCGAAGGGCCTCGGCGGCCTTTCCCTGGTGGGGCTGGTTGGCCCTGCTTTTCGGCACGGCAGCCTGGACACTCGCCTGGACACGCTTTCCCTGGTTCAGCCGCTGCCAGCCTTTTACCTTCACTCCGCTATGGCTGGCCTATATCATTGTCATGAATGCCCTGGCCTTCAGACGCACAGGCCGGTCGCCTCTCACCCATCATACCGGTGCCTTTCTCGCCCTTTTCCCCATTAGCGCCGGCTTCTGGTGGTTCTTCGAATACCTGAACCGCTTCGTCCAGAACTGGCATTACATCGGCATCGGCACCCTGACTGCCGAAGAATATGTGCTGCGCGCAATGCTACCTTTCGCGACCGTGTTGCCCGCCTTCGTCGCCACCCGCGCCTGGCTGGCAAGTTTCCCCGGACTGACCGCCGGACTATCCACCTGGCGCCCTTGCGTTGTGCAGCATCCTCACCGCCTCGCCTGGCTGGGCTTGACCTTTGCCGCCGGGGGCTTGGCCGGCATCAGCCTCTGGCCTGAATTTCTATTTCCCCTGCTCTGGATCTCGCCCCTGATCGTCATTGGATCCATCCGGGCACTGAACGGAACACCCACCCTCCTCAACGCACCTGGTCATGGCAACTGGCAACCGCTCTTCCTGGCGGCCAGCGCCGCCCTGATGTGCGGCTTCTTCTGGGAGATGTGGAATATCTTCAGCCTCGAGAAATGGATTTATACCGTACCGTTTGTCGACCGGTTCCACCTTTTCGAGATGCCTCTGCTCGGTTACGCCGGCTATCTGCCTTTCGGCATCGAATGCGCCTTGATAGCAGAATGGGTGGGGATCAGGGAAGAAGAGGGCAGAAGACAGTAGACAGTAGGCAGAAGACAGTGGGCAGTAGGCAGAAGACAGTGGGCAGTGGGCAGAAGACAGTGGGCAGAAGAAGACAGTGGGCAGCGGGCAGTTTACAGCAAGAAAATCCAATGTTTGGTGTGTTTCGCAACGGATTGACGAATGGGAAACAATGAAGGAGGACTCGTGATGAAAGCTCCAGCAACTCTGATGCGGCGTATCAATGCGGTCATCATCATCGGGGCGGCGGTATGGTTCTTCATTCTGCCTGGCGCCATCCTGACCTGGGATCTCACCGATCCGGCACTGCGGCAACCTACCGGCATTCCCCGCGCTGCCTGGCGTGTGCATAAGCACCTTACTCCACGTTACGAAAAGTGGGCGCGTGAGCGGATCGCGTCCGGTGAGGCGATGTGGGTCAACACCTTCGACGTCGCCGCCACAGAGTGGGCCATGTTCGGGTCGGTGTTCTATCTTGCCGCCACTGAGAATCTCCAGAAGGAATGGGCCAGACAGCCCGGACACCCCGCCGACACCGCACCAGCGGTCTATGCCCGCGGCGCCATTGAAGCCGCCACCGATCTGGTGCTGGATCCAACCCACCACACCTGGGTTAAGACCCATTGGGGTCCAAACTACCTGCATCGCGAGAACGTTTTCTTCCGGGCGATGCTGATCCAGACCATGATCTCGCGCGAGAACCTGATTCACGACGGTCGGGATCTTGCCCTGTTGCGGGATCAGGTTGAGACACTTTCGGCCGCGCTCGACGCCTCTCCCCACGGGATCCTGAATGACTATCCGGAGGAGTGTTACCCCATCGATGTTTTTGCGACGGTAGCCATGATCCGACGGGCCGACGCGCTGCTGGGAACCGATCACCGCGCCTTTGCCGAACGTGAACGCCGCGCCTTTCAAGGAACCCTGGCGGATGCGTTCGGCCTCCCTGGCTACTTCGCCAGTCCCGAGACCGGTCTTCTGGGTGATCCCTCCCGCGGGATCGGCAATTCCTACGTCTTAATCTACTGCCCGGAACTGTATCCCGACTGGGCGTCCAAATGGTACGACAGTTATGTGAAGGGTTTCTGGCAACAGCGGCTCGGTGCCACCGGCTTCCGGGAATATGCCCGGGATATCCCAAACAAGGATTGGTTTTTTGATATAGACGCCGGGCCGGTGATGGCCGGGTTCGGACCGGCAGCCAACGCCTATGGCGTGGCCGCTGCCAGGGCAAACGGCCGGTTTGATGACGCCTGGACGCTTTCCTCACAGGTCCTGGCCGCCTCCTGGCCTCTTCTCAATGGCACATGGTTTGGTGCCCGCATGCTCTCTAACGCCGCTCACGCGCCCTATCTGGGTGAAGCCAACCTGCTCTTCCTTTTCACCACCCTGCCCACCACGGGGACACCTATCCGGACCGGCGGCACCATGCCTCCGTTCGTCTATGGGTTCCTCGTTTTCTATTTTGGGATCGGGCTAGCGGTCCTCTTGTCCGGCCTTCGCACCTGGCGTCAGGCCTCTATTCTTTCAATACCTGTAAGGTTTAGCATGCAGTTCGCCCTGTGGGGTGTCCTGCTATTCGGAGGGCTCATCCTGACATTCACGCCCCTCCACACCGCCGGGCTTCTGATGATACTGGGCTCCCAATTTTTGCCTCGGAAAGCGTGCGCAACTGCCACAGAAAAATGAACCTGCACATTAAATTAACACGCAACCTGACCGCTGGCATCTTGCTTGGGCTGGCGCTGGTCATCATCGCCGGCACGGCCACCTCTTCCCTGCCGTTAAAACGGACGGCCTTGTGCGCTCCGGCTGCGTATCTGGCAGGCTTCATGTCTGGAGCGCCCTGCGTTAAGGATGGAGAGAACTACCGCCTGCTCGGGTCTGACCTTGATCTCACGGTGGTCCCCACCTGTGCGGCGGCGGACTATTTCTGTCTCATGACTGGCTTCCTGAGCCTGCTGGTGACGTGGCGTGGACTCCCGATTCGCACACAATTGCTTGTGCTGCCTGCTGCCTGGGTTCTGACCATTTTCATCAACGCCTTACGTCTAACCGCCTGCTGGCAAACCGACCGTCTCGCTCAAGCCCTGCTCCCTAAATCCGTCTGGCCGGCGGCTCACATGGTCGTGGGCGTGATGACATTTCTAACAGGGCTTACCATCGTTTTCTGGTTGATGACATTGAAACTTACAAAGGACATCGCATATGAATACAGAACATGATGATCGAGCGGATGAGTTGAAGTCGGCCTGGCTGGGCTGGGCCTGGATTCTACCTCAACTGATTCTCCTCGGCCTTAACTGGCATGCCTGGGAATTGGTACAGGGCGACATGACTCCGTTCCAACTTTCACGGGCACTTCATATCGGGCTCTTCGAAATGATACTTCTGGCATCCGGCTGCCTCGCCCTGGTAATCCAACGAGCACGTAAGAAACCGATTGGCTTGGGTTTGGCTTTGGCCGCGATCGCGGCACACACCGGCTATCTGTGGCTGTTCCTCCAAAGCATAGACCGCTTATTACCAACAACCGTTTCGCTCTGGATGCTGCCGCAAACGGAACTGATTTTCTATCAATTCTCCCTCATGATGCCGGTGATCTTCCTGATGCTCGTGCGGCTGGCGCGCACCAGATTGGGCCTCTCAACTGGTGTGGATGTGGGCATTTCTTTAGCCACCATTGTTATTATCCCTGCCGGAGCTTTCATCTTCGGCTCCCTGTTGGCCCGTTTCGCTCGTAATTACACGTGGCATGATAACTTTGAATATCTCCTGATAGCAGCCATGGTGGCAGGGACCGCCTGTATTCTAGTGGCCTTTCTCCGCCTGATGCGGCGCTTGCATGATCTGATACAGCGCCGGAGTTGGTCTGAATGGGCACTCCCCCTCGCCGCAGGACTAGCCGCACCCCTGGCCGGATTGGCACTGAATGCCACCATTCCCTTCCCGTACGACTTTCAAGATGTGTCGGTTTACCTTATGACCGTGCTTAATGCGGTTGCCTTGCTCATTCCATTCCAGACAGGAACCCGCTGGGCGCTCCCCGGCTGGGTCGCCCGCGCGGTATTTTATCCGTTCACGGTATATTTCTTTCTCGTGTTCCTTCCCTTCCTGCCGCTCTCCCTGCTGGCCATGATTGCGGCCGGGGCCGGATTCCTGATCCTTGCGCCCCTCTTCTTATTTACCATCCATACCCGCCGTCTCTGGGATCAGGGCCGAGTGCTGGCAACGCAATATGGCGCCCCGCGCATCACCGCCGCCTTTATCGCTTGTATCCTGGCC
>Ga0194056_10000263_pt1 | contig 27313 bp, 16 predicted proteins | sample SepL4413m_MetaG_FD_155458 | JGI IMG/M metagenome (GOLD analysis project Ga0194056, IMG submission 155458) | Anoxic zone freshwater microbial communities from boreal shield lake in IISD Experimental Lakes Area, Ontario, Canada - Sep2016-L442-13m | ecosystem: Environmental > Aquatic > Freshwater... | reverse complement strand
TTTAATCCGGAAAAACCTGCATTTGATCGATACCGGGTTTCGGGAGAATAAAGCCGCCAACCACTTGTTTATAGAAATCTTTCGCAATCCGCGCGGACTGACTCACGAGTTAAGGCGCATGAATCGATACGGCGTATTAGCGGCCTATTTGCCCAGTTTTGCCAACATCGTAGCGCGGATGCAATATGACTTGTTTCATATCTATACCGTAGATGAACATACGCTATTTGTTATCCGTAACTTACGTCGATTTGCACTGGAAGAACACATTGATGAATTCCCGCTCTGCAATTCCGTTTTCCTGTTGATTGCAAAACCGGAAATCTTATATATTGCCGCTCTTTTTCACGACATTGCCAAAGGCCGTAATGGCGATCATTCCGCCATAGGCGAAGACATCGCCCGACAATTTTGTATTCAACACGACCTTACCGCGCATGACACCAAACTAATCACTTGGCTGGTTAAGAGTCATTTGATTATGTCCATGACCGCACAGCGAAAAGACATCAGCGACCCGGATGTTATTCATGAATTTGCTCAAACCGTCGGCAGTATTGAATATCTTAATCACTTATATTTATTAACCGTCGCTGATATCCGCGCAACCAACCCTGAGCTCTGGAACGCCTGGAAAGACTCGTTACTTAAAGAACTTTATTTAGCCACTCACAACGCCCTATACAAAGGGCTTCAAAACCCGGCTGCACTTGCTGACCGCTTGCGGGAAAATAAACAGGAAGCCAAAGAAGAACTTCTTGAGCGCGGAATATTGGAAGAAATCATTGATAACGCCTGGCAACATACCAACGATGATTATTTTTTGCGCTATTCAGCCGATGAAATCGCTTGGCACACGATGGCCATTGCTTCCTCCATAGAAGAGGATCTGCCGTTGGTGTTACTGCGCCAGCAAACCCAGCACGGCAGTGCAGAAGTGTTTATTTATACCAAAGACAAAGGGCCTATTTTTTCAATCAGCACCGCCACCCTTGACCAATTGGGACTGACCATTCTTGATGCCAGAATCATGACCACTCAGGACAATTATGTGCTTAACAGTTTCCAGGTACTTGAGCAGTCAGGAGAACCCATCAATGAATTATACAGGGCAGCGCATATTTGCTCGTCACTCCGCATTAATCTGTTGCAAGGCGAAGTAAAAGGCCACGTAAATATCCATCGCCAATCAAAATCAAGACAAGCCCTGCATTTCCCTATCCGTACCAGCATCAAGTTTCTGACAGATCCCTTAAACAGGCATACCGTCATAGAACTTATCACCACCGATCACGCGGGGCTTTTATCAAAAATAGGCCGCGCTTTTATCAAACAGCAGGTTAACCTGCTCAGTGCAAAAATAACCACCATAGGCAGTCGCGCTGAAGATATGTTTTACATCACCGATCAACAGCTGAAACCGATTAACGACATGAACAAACAAAATCTGATTCGCGAGGAAATACTAAAAATGTTGGATGTTCAGGGATAACGGCTTGGTCACACACGACACTTAAAAGATATTCACCACGAAGACACGAAGAAAAGCGTTGTGTCTTTCGTGCTGAATGATGCCGGTCAGGATTTGCAGTCGAGGTGCGCATCGCGCACCATTTCCGATGCCAGAGAAATAAACCCAATAGGTACCCGATAGAAAACAATAATAGATTTTGGTGCAAATAAAACCGTTTAGTGGATGCTATTTTAGGTGCGCGATGCGCACCCTACCACTTCGTGCTGAATGATGCCGATCTATAATCGCGACGTAGGCGTCGCTCTCACCGTGGGAGCGACGCCTACGTCGCGACTAACGAAAACGTCAGAGACGAATTTATTTTCCAGGATTAATGGTGGCAACCGGCACCGTGGATATGACCATGAGTCGCTTCTTCTTCAGTGGCGGCTCTCACATCAATCACTTCGACATCAAAGGTTAAGGCAACACCGGCTAACGGATGATTGCCGTCAATAGTCACATTTTCCTCATCAATACTCACCACGGTGACTACGCCGGTACCGAAACTAACATCCGCATGAAACTGCATACCGACTTCAATGTCATCAACGCCTTCAAACATATCGCGTGAAATAACCTGAATCATATCTTCCATCAGTTCGCCATAGGCTTCTTCAGCGGCAATGCGCACATTGAACTTGTCACCGGCCACTTTACCAACCATCGCTTTTTCCAGACCGGAAATAATATTGCCGCTGCCCTGTAGAAAAACCAACGCGTCATCACCTATTGAACTATCAAGTACCTCGCCTTCATCATTAGTCAGGGTGTAGTGAATAGAAACAGCCGTATTGTCAGCAACTTGCATAGTAAAACCTTATTGAGTTAGTCAAAAACGGCTTATGATAACGATTTGCAAAGCATTTGTCTGAAAAAATTAGCTTAAAGCCAAAAGCCGGCACTCCATTAATTTTTAATGCCAATGCCTTTATGCAGTAAAAACAGGCTAAACAGCGTCAAAACGGCGATAAATCCACCGGTAATCAGATAGGCTAACTGAATGTTAACATCCGTCACGCCGATCAATCCGTATCTAAAAGCATTGATCATATACAAAATGGGATTACCCTTGGAAATCATTTGCCAAACACCGGGCAGCATCTCGACTGAATAAAAAACGCCTCCCAGATAACTTAATGGCGTTAATACAAAGTTGGGGATAATGGAAATATCGTCAAAACTTTCCGCAAGCACCGCATTAATAAAGCCCGCCAAAGCAAAGACGGTCGCAGTCAGCAACACAATGGATAACGTAATCAGCATATTTTTAACGGCAATATCTGCAAATAAAAGCGAGATTAACGCCACCACCAAGCCGACCAATAAGCCGCGAATAATGCCGCCACTGACATAGCCACCCAATATCACCCAATTAGGTACGGGCGCAACCAGCAATTCTTCAATATTGCGCTGAAACTTGGTTGAATAAAAAGACGAGACCACATTGGCATAAGAATGACTGATAACCGACATCAGAATAATGCCCGGAACGATATAATCCATGTAGCTTGCGCCGTTAATGGTGCCAATGCGGTCGCCAATCAACTTGCCAAAAATTAAAAAATACAGGGCGGTAGTAATCGCCGGCGGCAATAATGTTTGCGGCCAGATACGGATAAAACGAAAAACCTCTTTGGTTATCAGCGTTTTTAAGGCAATGGAATAATTCATTATTCAGTCCCTGCGGGTTTTGATTCTACTAAATCCATGAATAATTGTTCCAGGCGGTTACTCTTGTTCTTTAGGCTAATCACTTTAATATTAAGGGCGCTTAACTGGCTGAACAATTGATTAAGCCCCATTTCTTTGGGCACGGCCACGTTAAGCACCTTATCGGTTACCCCTTCAATCTGATAACCTGCGATCACCGGCACCTGCCCCAAAGGCTCGGCGAGATCCAGAACAAAATGATCGATATGCAGCCTTGCCAGCAAACTGGCCATGTCCGAGTGCTCGACGATCAGTCCCTGATCAATGATGGCGATATTGCGGCACAGACTTTCAGCTTCTTCCAGATAATGCGTGGTTAAAATAATAGTCGTACCCTCTTGATTAACCGTTTCCATCATTTTCCACATGGCCCGGCGAATTTCTATATCAACACCCGCCGTTGGTTCATCAAGAATCAACAACTTGGGTGCATGTACCATGGCACGGGCAATCATGACCCGGCGCTTCATACCGCCCGATAAACGCCTGGAAACCGTGTCACGCTTATCCCACAAATCCATCTGCTTAAGACAGTATTCGGTTCTTTGCAGCGCCAGTTTACGTGGCAAACCGTAATAGCCCGCCTGATTAATGACAATACTTTTGACAGTATCAAATTGATTAAAGTTAACCTCTTGCGGCACCAGTCCCAAGCAACTTTTAGCGCGTGCGCGATCGGTTTTTAAATCATGGCCAAAGATACTGACCGAACCACTCGACTCATTAACCAGTGAACTGATAATACCGATTGCCGTTGATTTACCGGCACCGTTAGGCCCCAGCAAGGCAAAAAAATCACCTTCTTCAACATTAAGATTGATACCTTTTAAGGCTTCAAAGCCATTATTGTAGGTTTTTCGAAGGTTACGAATAGATAATGCATTCATATTAAAACTAACACTTAACGGGAGCCCTTAAATAAGTTAAATTAGACAGCTTACCGGCCTGATAAAAAGCTCAAACAGGCCGCAAAAAACCGTGTGATTTTAACAGATATTAACACGCTTCGCAGACAAAACTGGATAACACGTTGCCTATCAAACCCCCAGAAATCGTTGCAGCCGTAGACTTGGGCTCCAACAGCTTTCACATGATCGTTTGCAGCCTGAACGAGGGCACACCACAAACCATTGACCGCCTGAGGGAAATGGTCAGACTGGCATCCGGACTGGATGCCGACAATATACTGGATGAGAGCACTCAAAACAGGGCGCTTGCCTGCCTGGAACGGTTTGGACAAAGAATCCGTCATTTCCCCTTGGGCAGCGTACGCATTGTCGGCACCAATACCCTGCGCACCGCTAAGAATGCCGGACAGTTTCTGATTAAAGCCGAACAGGCGCTGGGTCATCCCATCCATATTATTTCAGGGATAGAGGAAGCCCGCTTGATCTACCTGGGCGTGGCGTACAGCCTTAGCAGCAATGCCAACATGCGTCTGGTGATGGATATTGGCGGTGGCAGTACCGAATACATTATCGGCACCGGTGAAACGCCCAAAGACAAAGAAAGCCTTAATATGGGCTGCGTCTCGGTTAGCAATGCTTTTTTTAAAGAAGGGCGCTTATCCAAAAATGCCTTTAATCAGGCCACCTTGTTTGCCGAACAAAAACTGGAGCCCTTCCAGAGAAAATTTGAACACAACAATTGGGATGAGGCCATTGGTGCCTCCGGCAGCTTGCGTTCCATCGCTAAAGTTCTGCAAGCAACCGGCTGGAGTAATAACGGCATTACTTGGCAAGGACTGGAAAAGCTGGTTGCGCATCTTAACCAGTGCACCCATGTCAACGAACTTAACTTGCCCGAACTTGATCCAGAGCGCCTGCCGGTATTTCCCGGTGGCGTAGCGATAGTTTATGCCACTTTTAAAAGCTTGGGCATTCAGCAAATGACAGTGGCTGATGGCGCTTTAAGAGAAGGTCTTATCCAGGATTTATTGGGTCGAATTTATAATCATGACATGCGTTCGGCAACGGTTCAGTCGGTCGCCGAGCGCTATCGTACCGATAAAAAACACGCCGCACGCATTAAACAAACCATCCATGTCATATTAAAACAATTAAGCGATAACTGTAGCTGGTCTATCGACGAAAATTGTGGGCAATTTTTAGACTGGGCCGCTGACTTGCACGAAATCGGCATTGATATTGCGCATAGCCAGTACCATAAACACAGTGCTTATATTATTGAAAACGGTGATTTGGCAGGTTTTTCTACCCAGGATCAGATTTTGTTGGCGTTGATCATACGCTCACATCGACGCAAATTTTCACAGACTATTTTTAACGACTTACCGGCCCCCTTTAATGTCTGTGCACCTTACCTGACGGTGGTCTTGCGACTGGCCGTATTGCTCCACCGCAACCGCAATGAACAGGCGCTACCTGACTTTAAAATAGCCATTATAAAATCCAGAATTTACTTACGGTTCCCCAATACGTGGCTTACCCGCTCCCCTCTGACGCATACTGATTTAATCCTGGAAGCGGATTATCTTAAGGCGGCCGGGTTTAAACTCGATTTTGCCTAAGTGCTCGTTTATGAAAACCCTGTTTCGCATTTTTTTGGTTTTGCCCGGTACGGTGGTGATGTTGTGCGCCTTGTTGGTTCTTTTTGGCGTCAGCGATCAACCTGATATTGCCGTGGGCTGGACGCTGACCCGTGATGATATTGCCAGGGCAAAAAAAATCTTGTATGAAGGCGCTAAAACCAAACCTGACGAAATCAGCACCATTGAGCTAACCGAAGCCGACCTTAATCTTGCCGCTAATTATTTGTTAAATCGCTACCGAAAAAGTGCGGTCAACATTGAAATAAGAAACGAGGTATTACGCTTCACAGTCACCATGACGCTCCCCAAAAATAGATTAGGGCACTATTTAAACATTAGCTTTAGATTGGGCAATGATGACCACAGCAACTTACCCAGCCTGACCAAATTTAAAGCCGGAGAATTATTACTCCCGGCAAAATTTGCCGCCTTTGTTATCGACAATATTATTCACCATACTTCCTTAAATGATTATTTTATTCTGGCAACCCGCCCTATCAAAACCGTTACCATTGACCCTGAAAAAATAACCATTAGTTATTACTCCAGCATGGACAGCTTTATTCAGGCGCGAAATTTTTTAACGCAAACGAATGACAATCCCAATATTGAAATTTATCAGCAAAAACTGGATGAAATCATAACGCGACACGACCCCGCTTGGCGCTTGTCACTGGCCGAGTTATTAAAGCCGGTATTTGCACTGGCACTGCAACGCTCTACCTTGGAAAATGCCATTGAAGAAAACAAAATAGCCATTATCGCGGTTAACAATTACGTTAACAGAAAAGAAACCAAAAAATTTCTGTCTGTTCCCGTAGCCAAACTATCGGCAGAAAAACGCTACTCGACTTTTTTATACAAAAGAACCGATCTTGCCCAGCATTTCATCGGCTCTGCGGCCATTACCGCCTCTGTTAATGGTCAGGTCGCTAAAGTGGTGGGTGAAGAAAAGGAATTGAGTGACGCACAAGGCGGCAGTGGTTTTAGTTTTATTGATTTGGCTGCTGACAAAGCCGGCACCCGCTTTGGTGAACTGGCGACCTCGTCACCCGAAAATGCACGCAAGCTTCAAAAAGCCATGTCGGCCATCAAAGATTACAGTGATTTTATGCCCGACCCGACCGACCTGCCCGAACACATGAACGAAGCAGAATTTAAACAACGCTACCAGTCTGTTGATAGCGACGTTTATCAAGCACTATTAAAACAAATTGATGCCCGCATAGCCGCGACCCCAATTTACAAGCTGGATTGATAACGTCGTAAAGCTCAGGCATCAAGTTAAGACATTTCACCACGAAGACACGAAGATTTTGCTTTGGTTTTTCGGCTATCAACTTAAGGCTGGACACTTTTGGCTATGAACAATCACGGTGAACCCAGAAAGAATAACGATAGGTTGTAGGGGTAGAAAATTTTCTACCTTTACTGTGCGCGTCGTAATTTGCAACGTTAGTCGTGTAGGTTACGCGACAGCGTAACCCGACAAATCAAAGTATCTGTGTCTTGGGAAACAGCCAAAAATTTTCGTAGGCGCGGGCTTTACGCCTGCCCTTTAATGCCACGATGTTAACAGGGCAACCGCAAGAGATTGCCCCTACAACACACGGACATCGTTACATAAAAGTCGCTGGCATGTCGGTGGTAAATGATGAGTGCAGAACACACCTTAAACTATGAACAATGAATAGCCTATTAACCACACATGAGCAGCAATATACAGGTATCGTCACCGTAGAGACGCGATTTATCGCGTCTCGATTTATCGCGTCCCTACATCCGAAAACCCACGGATTATCATTTAGACGCGATAAATCGCGTCTCTACGGAGATTAATTTATGGTTGATAGGTATAAGGTTATTTCTGCGAAAGAACTTACCCATTAGACGAATCCAATCGTTTGCTTGATTGGGAAAATCCTGCTTTTAATGGGTAAAATATTCTCCAGAAATCACCTAAGACTTTTTGAGTGCAAGCGAGAATAAGCGTTTCCGGCACCCCGTAGAAAACAATAATAGATTGTGGTTAAAGTTGTTAGTGGATGCGGTTTTAGGTGCGCGGTGCGCACCCTACGACTAACCAAAAAAAACGGCGACCTAAGGCCGCCGTTTTTATAAATAAGAAAACCAACTATTAACTTAAAAGATAGGGAACAGATAACATCCTTTAAAAAAAGGTTATCTGTAAAATCGTCTTTAAATTAAACGTCAGAAAATCTATTCAACAATCTTACTTAAGCACGTTGTGCTTTTTTCTTGCCAGTATACAGAACGCCCATCAAGCCAGTCATAAACAACCAGACACCGGCTGGTAAAGGCACAGCTGCAGGAATTGTTGCAACATGGGACAAAAGAGTGCTGACAGTTACAGAAGAGCTATTATTTTGGGTAGTTAAACCATAGAGAGGACTCAGTAAAGTTAACCCAAAGTCGCTAAAAGAGGTTTTACCGTTAGACAAAACGTAAGCATCCCAAGATACCGTAGCTCCAGCGGCCACGGATACAACGCCGGAATTAATAACACTGTATGTACCGGATGTTCCCGGAGAAAAAGTGGTATTATCACCACTGCTATTAATTTCTACATTATTGTTCAAAAAGGCTAAAGTTGGAGCCGCAGGTTTAAGACTAATACCCTTGAATATCCTGTCTGCGAAGCTGCCCACAGCGGTAAGTGTATAGTTAAAAATAGCGACTGACGAAGAGTTATTAGTAATGCTACCAAACATCTCTAGATATTGATCAGTACCCAAGGTATTGCCAGCTACATTCAAGCCGTAAAATTTACTGTCTTGAGAAGAAGTAGTTGTAACACTTTTTGTAGTGGTAGTAACATCACTATAGGTATCGGTATACAAATAAGTAGTTGGTGTTGCAGGTATGCTTGTAGTATGACCGGCACTTGACGTAGTGACAACGGGAACTGTAGTAGAGCTTGCGGTAATAACTTTAGCATTTGTCGATACATCAGTTACCGTGCCTGCATCAAGTCCAGATCCATCATAGGTAAAACCGCTAAAAGTTAGTACTGGGCTTGCGTATGCTGGAGCTACAAAAGCAGCCATACCGGCCACTAAAACTACAGACTTGATTGTCGTCGATGATATTGATTTTTTCATAATATTCACTTAAGGTTTTTTTAATTAACAATCCAAAAAGCCGGGCAGCTTTCGGTATTTATCTCACAACAAGCTTAGGTTTATCGTCCATAAATCGTGCAAACAGGCCTATAGTGAGACACGAGTTTTAAATTTTTCTATTAATTTGCAATCTTAAAATGGTCACTTAAAATTTTTACTTGGTCGATTTGGTCGACACGCTTGAATAATACCACACTTAATACTATATTATTGTTACATTTAAAAGTAACAAAATATCTTGATGCAATCACATATTACCACAACACGTTTTGCTTGTTTATGACAATTGTAAGTAATAACTCTTTAAACATTGCGCTCATCGTTATACACAAGCACTAACCGTATAAAGCAGTACGCAGAAAATACCTCCCCCCAGAACACGCTGGAGCGTCACTGCCATTAAGTTAAGGTTTTTTGTAGAATTGTGGGAGCGTGGGAACGATAGGGTGGGGGTTATTTATTGCGAGTTACCTAAAGCGACACACAGACACTTCGGTTTGTAAGTTACGCTGTCGCTCGGCAATCGCTCCCGCATTGCTCTCGATCGCCGACTCAAACGTGCATCTTCCGCCCCCCGCATAATTCTCACGGGTGTGGTAAATGCAGAGTTTGCAGTCGCCTATAGCTGTCCATGCCGTAGTACCCGATGTAACTTCAAAATGCGGGCTACCAACCTAAGTCGGGACACTTTTGACTATGAACAATCACGGTGAACCCAGCAAGAGTAACAATAGGTTGTAGGGGTAGAAAATTTTCTACCCCTATGCGCGTCGTAATTTGCAAAGTTATTCGCGGGTTAGCGACAGCGTAACCCGACAAATCGAAGTGCCTATAAATCAATGGTATGCTTTGTAATTGCCATCCATAGCAACTGGATTCCGGCCAACCCTCGCTTCGCTCTCCCTGCCGGAATGACGGACTTTTTGGTACTTGGCGAATCATTCTGCTGTTCAGTGTCCCGCCTTAAGTTGGTAGCCAAAATGCGGAAACAAAAACGGCGACCCAAGGTCGCCGTTTTTATAAATAAGAAAACCGTCTATCAACTTAAAGGGAGACAGATAACATCCTTTAAAGGGATGTTATCTGTAAAATCGTAGCACTTTAAATTGAAAGCCGGAAAATCTATTCATCAATCTTTAGTACTTAAGCTTGTTGCGCTTTTTTCTTGCCGGTATAAAGAACGCCCATCAAACCAGTCATAAACAACCAAACACCGGCCGGTAAAGGCACTGCGGCAACAGCAATATTACCCGAATAAGAAGCGCCGGCAAGAGCTGTTCCACTAATTGCTAAATTATGCAAAGCAGGAGTATTAGAGGCTGTTCCGCCTGCCAACACTTGAAGTAAAGTGTTGAATGTAATTGTACCATATGATGTAGTAGCTGAAATGCTGCCAGGAGTAGATGAGAAAGTTAAAGCAGTTCCATCCAGGGTAGCACCAAAATCCGTTATACCGGGTATAATAGTTCCAAAATTGACTGAAAGATTGGTAATAAATGCACCAATACCGACATTACCAACGCTGGTAAAATCATAAAGATCAGTAAAAGCACCCGCCGTTAGACTTCCAGAACTGATTGATGCAGAGGTGCCTGCCGCAATATTTCCCAAACTTGTAACAGGAGAAGCGTTACCGACCATAGGAGCAACCAATAAGGAAGCTAAAGCCAAAGATTTTAAAATTTTCATGAAATAAATACCTATATGAGTGAGTAAAAAAGTAAAATTTAAAATGTGAAAAGTGAAAAGTGATCCACTCCTCATCTACAGCTTGTTTTATAAATCGCAGATACGCCCTACTTACAAGACAAAAAACATCCATGTACCCCTGACATCCTTACCCTATCTAAAAAGAGGAACTCTTGTTCCATCATTTATTGACGGAACGAAACGCAATTATTAACAACATTAACGCAGCGTTCACCCTGCTTAAATCAACGGAGTACAGGTAAGACAATGACTTGCTACCGTCATTAATAACAAATATAGTAGATATAACTCGATGTTCAAGTTTTTGAGCGTATAAAAACGGATATGTTAAAATTAATTAAAATTGGTTATATTTCAACAACCTGTTGATGCACGCCACCGGAGCACGCTAAAAAACTTTTGCCACTGAGCTACAGAATGATTCGCCAAGTACCAAAAAGTCCGTCATTCCGGCAGGGAGAGCGAAGCTAAGGTTGGCCGGAATCCAGTTGTCATGGATGGCAATTACAAAGCATACAATTGATTGATTTATAGACACTTCGATTTGTCGGGTTACGCTGTCGCTAACCCGCGACTAACGTTGCAAATTACGATGCAACCTATCGTTACTCTTTCTGGGTTCACCGTGATTGTTCATAGTCAAAAGTGTCCCGTATTAGTGGTAGCCAGAAAACTGAAGCCCTTGCCAAGTTGATACAACGACAAAGGACTTGGTCAGGTTTTTTTTAACGGAGATGCTGACAAATTGTAAGTGTTCACCTCCCCCTTTGAAAAAGGGGGATTGAGGGGGATTTATCTAATAAAATCTCCCCTAACCCCTCTTTATTAAAGAGGGGGACTGAATAGTTACGACAAATTCACTGCACTGAGGGAAGTTTGAGAGTACAAGCTTGGGCGAGTATAAATTATAAAAACAGTAAACACACCTTGTAAATAGCGCGATGAGCGGTATCTACAGGCAAAAAAAAGGCTGGATAAATCCAGCCTTTTTTGGGTTTTGTTAAAGCTTAGTTTAACAAGCCTTGCAACAAGCCATTTAACTTATGTACAAAGGCAGCCGGATCATCCAGTTGTCCACCTTCGCTCAAAATTGCCTGGTCAAACAGAATGTGGGTCAAATCGGCAAAACGGGTATCATCCTGTTCCGCTTTCATACGCACAACCAGCGGATGTGTAGGGTTGATTTCAAAAACAGGTTTTCTGCCCATTCCCATACCCATTGATTGACCGGCATCCTTCATGATTCTTTCCATGTTAAGACTCATGCCATAAACATCAGCAACCAAACAAGCGGGTGATTCGGTTAAGCGATGACTCAAGCGTACTTCACTGACTTTATCGGCCAACACGTCTTTAATCTGCTTAAGAACCGCTTCAAAGTCTTTATTAACTTTTTCCAGGGCGGCTTTATCTTCTTCTGCATCCAGAGTGCCTAAATCCAGGTCACCTTTGGCAACAGACTGTAAATGCTTGCCTTCAAATTCGTCCAGATTAGACACCAACCATTCATCAATACGGTCAGACAACAAGATAACTTCAATGCCTTTCTTACGGAAAATTTCCAGATGCGGGCTGTTTTTTGCCGCAGAAAAGCTGTCTGCCGTTACATAATAAATGTGTTCCTGACCTTCTTTCATCCGGCTCACATAATCTTCCAGCGCAACATCCTGTTTGTCGGTATCGGCATGGGTAGACGCAAAACGCAACAATTTGGCGACGCGTGCTTTATTGGCATGGTCTTCAATCGGGCCTTCTTTAATCACTGCGCCAAACTGAGCCCAGAATGTTGCATATTTTTCCGGTTCATTTTTGGCCAGATTTTCCAACATACCCAGCACTTTTTTAACCGCACCCGATTTAATGGCGGTGATTTGTTTGCTTTGTTGCAAAAGTTCTCTGGATACGTTGAGCGGCAATGAGTTTGCATCAATAACGCCCCTGATAAAACGCAAATAACGCGGCATTAACTGCTCGGCATCATCGGTAATAAAGACTTTACGAATGTACAGCTTTACGCCATGTTTGGCATCCCTGTCCCACAAATCAAACGGTGCCCGTGATGGCACATAAAGCAATAAAGCATATTCGTTAGTGCCTTCAACCCGGCTGTGTACATGAGTCAATGGATCTTGAAAGTCATGGCCTACATGCTTGTAGAATTGATTGTAATCTTCATCTGAAATATCTTGACGGGATTTGGTCCATAACGCGGAAGCACTGTTAATGGTTTCTTCTTCAATTTGTGCAACCGGCTTGGCTTCTTTGGGTTCTTCGCCTTCTTCTACATCCATGTCCATGTCCATCTCCGGCATCACTTCTTTATCCATAACGATAGGTAAAGAAATATGATCAGAGAATTTTCTGACGATGGAACGGATACGATAACCGTCCAGGAATTCGCTTTCAGCTTCTTTCAAATGCAAAACGATTTCTGTGCCACGTTGTGCTTTTTCTACGGCTTCTATCGTGTAATCGCCCTCACCGGCTGATTCCCAACGGGTAGCTTCGCTTTTATCAGCGCCGGCTTTACGTGTGGTCAGAGTCACTTTATCAGCAACAATAAATGCCGAATAAAAACCGACGCCAAATTGACCTATTAATTCGCTGTCTTTAGCTTGCTCACCGGTCAAGGCTTCAAAAAATTGTTTGGTGCCTGATTTTGCAATCGTACCAATGTGCTCCTGAACTTCCGCACGGGTCATACCGATACCATTATCGATAATCGTAATGGTGCGTTTTTCTTTATCAAATTCCAGACGAATTTTTAACTCAGCATCACCTTCATACAAGCCGTCATTCGACAAGGCTTCAAAACGCAATTTATCGGCCGCATCGGAGGCATTGGAAATCAACTCGCGCAAGAAAATTTCCTTGTTGCTGTACAAGGAGTGAATCATCAAATGCAACAGGTGTTTTACTTCAGTTTCAAAACCCAGGGTTTCTTTTTTTGCTTCAACAGTCACGGTATTGTTCCTAAATGGTTAATGTGATTGCTGAATATGTGGGGACATAAGATTTTTTTTCAAGTCTGACGGATTTTATTCGCCACGAAGAAAACAAATAACCGGGTATTCTGGTTTCGATCATAGAACACGGATGACACTGATTATACGGATTTCAACCATCAAAGGGATAGTATCCAATGCCGTTAAGTTAGGTGCAGGTTGTTTAAAAAACTGGCGCTAAGTAGGGTGCGCATCGCGCACCACAACCATGCCCAGAGAAAGAACCCTATATACGCTACAGGTAGAAAAAAAACAATGATTGTGGGGCAAATAAAACCGCTTAGTGGATACGGTTTTAGGTGCGCGATGCGCACCCTACCACTGTAAAAACAGCTAAAGCGGTTTTACTCCAGTTGTATGCTTAACTTAACGACATTGGGATAGTATCCGTTAATATGACGCTTCAACAACCGGAATTTTGCCGATTTTATTCTGCCATATTTTTGGCGCTATTTGATGGATGGAGATGCCTTGAGTATCCACAGCGACGGTAACGGGCATATCTTCAACAACAAATTCATGAATGGCTTCCATACCAAGATCAGCAAACGCGACAATACGTGACTTGCGTATGGCTTTTGATACCAAATAAGCTGCGCCACCCACCGCCATGAGATAAACCGCCTGATGTTTTTTGATAGCGTCAATCGCTTCCTGCCCGCGCTCGGATTTTCCAATCATACCCAGCAAGCCTGTTTTAGCCAGCATGGTTTCAGTAAATTTATCCATACGTGTGGCGGTGGTAGGCCCGGCCGGCCCAACTACTTCGTCACGCACAGGATCAACAGGGCCCACGTAATAAATAAACTTGTTTTTAAAGTTAACGCTTTCGGGCAAAGGCTCGCCGCGTTCCAGCAAATCAACCATGCGTTTGTGCGCCGCATCTCTACCCGTCAGCATCGTACCGCTGAGTAACAGGGTTTCGCCCGGTTTCCAGGTAGCCACTTCGGCAGAAGTCACTGTATCCAGATTAACCCGGCGAGCCGTAGCACCCGCGTCCCAAGTGATGGTTGGCCAGTCTTCCAGACGTGGCGGGGTAAACTCGGCAGGGCCGGAGCCGTCCAGAACAAAATGGGCGTGTCGGGTTGCAGCGCAATTGGGAATAATGGCAACCGGTTTATTGGCTGCATGCGTCGGATAATCGTTAATTTTAATATCCAGCACGGTCGTCAAACCACCCAGACCCTGCGCACCAATACCCAGCGCATTAACTTTGTCATAAAGTTCCAGGCGTAACTCTTCCAAAGCGTTGTTGGCACCCCGGGCAATGAGCTCTTGAATATCAATAGATTCCATGCAAGCTTGTTTGGCAAGCAGCATGGCTTTTTCTGCGGTGCCGCCAATACCTATGCCCAATATGCCGGGAGGACACCAACCCGCGCCCATTGTCGGTACGGTTTTTAACACCCAGTCAACAATGCTGTCCGAAGGGTTGAGCATGGCAAACTTGGCTTTAGCCTCGGAACCGCCGCCTTTGGCCGCTATGTTGACTTCAACCGTATTACCCATTACAAGTTCCGTATGCACAACGGCTGGCGTGTTATCTCCCGTATTGATGCGTCTTCCGGCAGGATCTTTCAGTATTGACGCACGCAAAATATTATCAGGATAACTATAAGCACGTCGAACACCTTCGTTGACCATCTCGGTAACACTAATATCAGCCGCCCACTGCACATCCATACCAATTTTTAAGAAAACAGTGACTATCCCCGTGTCCTGACATAGCGGCCGATGCCCCTCGGCGCACATTCGGGAATTAATTAATATTTGCGCCATAGCGTCCTTGGCCGCAGGACTTTGTTCTTTTTGATAGGCCGCATGTAAAGCCTGAATAAAATCCAGCGGATGATAGTAGGAAATAAATTGCAGTGAATCAGCGATACTTTGGATAAAGTCGTCTTGGCGAATAAGGGTCATTGAGTTTTTCCTGTGTGCGGTCAAGAGGTAAGAAGATTAACTGCGCACCACGAAGCCTGTCCTGAGCGAAGCCGAAGGGACACGAAGAACACGAAGAAAAAACCAAGGTAAAACCTTCGTGTTCTTCGTGTCTTCGTGGTGTTATGGTTTTAAGCTATGTTTTAAGTGAATAAGTAAGGTTTATTCGTCCAACTCTTCAGCAAGAAGTTTGGACTTTTTACCATAATTGGGTGCAATGCTGATCAGTAGCGTGAGCAAAGTCGCAATGTAGGGGACGGCTTGTACAGATAATACCGCTATCCATAATTTACCGCTTAAATTATCAAAATGCTCGACAGAACTCATGCCATAAATGCCCGCACTTAACAAGACCAGCAAAAATAATTCCTGTCTGATAGCGATTAAACCGGTAAACAACGGCCCTTGTTTTTCATACTTGGGTGTCCGCATAAACGGCTTGCCGGAAGTAAACAAACCTTGCACCGTACCTCGGGCGACGGTATGGGTTAACGATAAACCGGTTAACGCTGCACCTAATGATTGCCACACAGAACACGGAACACGCGCCTGATACAACCATAAACCACGCAGAATTTTAAAACTGAACAAACCGACGGTGGGTAATAAAAACACATTGGCAGGCAGTTCACTGTGTATTGGATCACTCAGTATTATTGCGGTTAAAATCAAGCTGGCGGTGGTAAACAATAAAGCCAAGGCATCCGAAAACCACGGCAACCAACCGGCAATAAAATAATAGCGCTGTGCCGCTGTCAGTGGTGATTTTTTGGTCGGTAAAAAACTGCGCCAATGACCCTTGATAATTTGCATGGCACCATAAACCCAGCGAAAACGTTGCGTCATATAGCCAGACAGGGTGTCGGGCATTAAGCCTTTACCAAACGAATCCTTCACATAAACAGAGTCATAGCCTGCTTCATACAAACGCAAACCCAGCTCACTGTCTTCACAAATACACCATTCTGCCCAGTTACCCACTTCCAATAAAGCGGATTTTCTAATCATGGTCATCGTGCCATGCTGAATAATGGCGTTGTATTCGTTTCTTTGCACCATGCCGATATTAAAAAAGCCGGCATATTCCCAGTAACAAAAAGATTTAAAAGAACTTTGATCGCGGTCACGATAATCCTGCGGCGACTGCACAAAGCCGACGTTTTCATTATCAAAATACGGCACCATACTGTTAAGCCAATCCGGCGATAAAATATAGTCACTGTCAATGACCGCAATAATTTCTGCATCGCTGGCCGTTTGTTCAAGTGCATGATTGATGGCACCGGCCTTAAAGCCTGGCCAGTTTTCCAGATGGAAAAAGCGGAACATAGGCCCCAACCGTTCACAATCATCACGCACCGGCTCCCATACCGCAGGGTCTTTGGTGTTATTGTCCATCACCAACACTTCAAGATTGGGATAATCGACTTTCGCCAAAGCCTCAAGCGTTTTGCGCACCATCATGGGTGGTTCGTTATGGATGGGCAAATGCAGTGAAACTTTGGGATATTTAAAATCAGCGCCCGGTGTCAATGGTTCAAAGGTTCGCTTGGTCTTTCTGTGCCAGATCACTTCCGCAATTTCAAGACTTTCTATCAGCAAGATAACAACCGCCATTATCTGCATCAACAACATAACGCCAAAAAACAGCATACTGAGATTGGTTTGGTATTGCTGGGCACCAATGGAGGCGGACCAAAAAATCACCGAAACCGCAAGATTGGCACACACGCCAAAAAACAATATACCGGGAAGCTTTAAAGTGCTGCGGGTAAACAAGAAAAACCCCATTAGCACCACACTAAAACCAGCCGCACCAGTGGCCCAGTTTTTCCAGCTTGGCATGGTCAAAACATCGGCGTCCATCGGGTATTTAGGTTGTCGATCGGCGTTAAAGATGCCCCAATAAGCACCCGCTGAACCTTCTATAGACTTTTTCCAAGGTTGATCAAAGGCTTCGACGATATAATAAGTGACTTTTTCAGTATCGGCCCGATTAAGAAATTCACGCAGGAATTTTGCCTGATTGGATATGGATGCTTCCGCATGTTTAAACGGTTGACCATCGGAAGGCCAGCCAACTTCAGTGATAATAATGGGTTTATTCGGGTAAGCTTGCTGAACGGCATGGAAACGGTCAAAAACATAATCAACGGCATCATCGGCGGCAATGCCTTCCCAATAAGGTAAAATATGCACTGCGATAAAATCAACTTCGGCAACCAGATCCGGGTTTTTCAACCAGACATCCCATGTTTCTGAAGTACTTACAGGTCGCCAACTGCTTTTTTTAACTTCCCGGATATAATCGATCAAGGCCGCTTTGGTAATATCAGCACGCAACAAAACTTCGTTGCCCACCATCATCCGAATAATTTTAGGATTATCCTGGCGACCCACCTCAATTAAGGTTTCTATTTCCTGGCGATTTTTTTCCAGATCGCCATCAATCCACGCACCTAATGTTGTATTTAAATTATGCTTGGCCGCAAGTGCAGGAATCTTGTCCTGACCTTTAAGTACGCTGTAAGTTCGAATGGCATGAACCTTATCGGACAATAAAGCCAGATCGTTGTCCATATCGGCTTCACTCGGGTAGGTCGTACCATTTTGCGTATCTTCCTTACGCATGGGGTCGTAGGTAACCCCCAGCGTGGTCTTGGTCCATGGCTCTAATTGCAGGGGGTTATTGATATAACTCCAAATACTGAAATTAATAACAACGAGCAATGCGACTACTAATAGAACAGCTATCTTTCTTTTCATCTGGGTATTGGAATTATCGCCTGAAGCGAATATCGAGTGTTTGATTGAGGATTGTTATTGGGGTCTAACGGTTTGACTTTAAGTAATCCCGCTTAAAATAACGCCTGTATGGGTCAACAACTTATCGGCCAGACATTGCTATGGCAACATAAATCCGACTGAAGCCGCTCAAACAGAAGACTATTTATCATTGGAAATACCTTTTTCCTGATCTTTACAAGAAATTAAAATAATGACACATAATATCTTACACGCGTTATAAAATTAACAATAAATTATATTTCCAATTCACGTCACTGCAAACTCGTACGGATGCCATCCCTTCAAGGGCATAGGTATCTACACAACTTTTTCGCATAATAAAAACAATGAGTTGAAAACCATCAAGCTCCCTCTCCTGCTGGAGAGGGTTGGGGTGAGGAGAATAAAATCAAGCAGTTATATTTCCCCTCATCCCAACCTTCTCCCTCAAGGGAGAAGGAGCTGGTACTTGTGTAGATACCTATGCTTCAAGGGATGTTATACGTTAGCAGTGCGCATGAAATAACTTCGGCATCTTGCTCCCTCTCCCACCGGGAGAGGGCTGGGGCGAGGGGATATAAACGGTCAAGTTATTTCGTGCATGTTCCTTAAGTTGGTGGCTATTAAAACAAACCACCGCCTTGAATGGCCTTTTTTGCCGGTAAAAACTTAACCAGTTTAACCGCATGTTCATCCCCTTTTATTATTTCCAAAGGATGGCCGTGCAGCTTGATACCGGTTCCCGGCTCAGGAATGGTTTCCATAAATTCAATAATAAGCCCGTTAAGTGTTTTTGGCCCTTGAGTGGGTAAAGACCATTGCATAACGCGGTTTAATTCTCTAACCGTAATAGTGGCATCAACCAGATAACTACCGTCACTTTGTTTTCTGGCGGTCACATCGTCCGTGATCAGTTCGCCGACTATTTCTTGTAACAAGTCATCCAGGGTAACCAAGCCCTGCACATCACCGTATTCATCGACAACCAGACCTATGCGAACCTTTTCACTTTTAAACCTGAGCATTTGGGTATGCACCGGGGTATTTTCAGGAATGAATGACGGCTGGGTCAGCAGATTTATGATGGTTTGTTTATCAAAATCAGCCTGATTAACCAGTGTCAGCACCTTTCTTAAGTGTAAAAAACCCACTACCCGATCTATACTTTTTTTATAAACGGCTAATTGCGTGTGCGGACTGGCTTTAATTTTTTCAATGATGCCTTCAATCGACGCTTCAAGATCAACACCCACAATTTCATTGCGGGGCGTCATAATATCTTCAACGGTCGCGGACTCAAGATCCAGTATGCCCAGCAGCATTTTTTGATAACGTGGCGGAATTGAGCTTTCAGCTTCGGTAATAATGCTTTTTAATTCTTCTTTGTTCAGTCCGTGATGACTGCTTTTATTGACATCAACACCCACCATTCGCAGTAACAAATTAACCAATAGATTAACCACCCAAACGACCGGATAAAATATTCTCAGTAACGGGGTATAAATCCAGGCAGCCGGAAAAGCCAGCAGTTCCGGCTTAATTGCTGCCAGCGTTTTGGGCGTCACCTCTGAGAAAACAAGCATAACCAGTGTCAAAATTCCGATAGCGATGGCTACGGCGGATTCATCATTGGCGTAAAATTTAATAGCGATAACTGTCGCTATGGAGGCCGCAAAATTATTAACAAAATTATTAAACAGTAAAATCAAACCCAGAAAACGATCCGGCCTTTGCAGTAATTTATGTGTTTTTATCGCACCGGGGTGTTTAAGCTTGACTAAATATCTTAAACGATAGCGGTTTAAGGACATTAAAGAAGTTTCTGACCCGGCAAAAAAAGCAGACAGAACCAGCATAAAGGCAAGTATGCCAAACAGCATACCAAGGGGCATATCGTTCAAAGAAATGGTACTCTCGGGTTATGAAAACAGCTCTAGTGTCCACGATGAGAATTTTTTGTCAAGCCTGAATGTAAAATAGCAGGATACTTACGAGTGAGTGGTAACCATTTAAACAAGGCATAAACAAACTAATACACCGCCTGTGTTGTTATTGCGACAGGATTAAGAAATCATTTTATCGGTATTGACCGGGAAAATTATTTTTACATTTCATCCAACTTTAGACCCCATGAAGCGCACCGAATGACTGCTATAGAGTGGCTTGGAAGTAAAGCAACATAAAGCTCCCTCTCCCTCCGGGAGAGGGCTGGGGTGAGGGTGATCGAATGTCGCTTTACTTCTACATGGCTCTATAATGTTGGACGTTGCCTGACCGCTTAAAAATGCACACAGGCTTAGGTAATCCGACTGCTTAAATCGAGTGCTAACAAATTTGTAATTTGACAAGTCAAATTTAACTCGTACTATGTGCTTCGCTGTTTTACATTTACCCATTGTACTTTTACGGGTGCCCGTCGTTTTGCCAAGGATTAACCATGCAAGCATTTAAACCATTTAAAAAAACCCTGACTTTTTGTCTTTTTATCACGATTTTTTCGGCTTACAGCCCTGTATTTGCTGAAACCGCGTCAACAGACCATGATGCGCATCATGTAGAAAACAGCATGGATTGGCCAGGCGTTTATCGTGGCTTTATACCCTGTGATGATTGCAACGGCATTAAAACATCGCTTGCTTTGAACCAAAACAACACTTACATCTTGATTACCCAATACGTTGGCAAGTCAGAAAAAGAAATTGTGGAAAAAGGCAAATTTGCGCCAGGCAACACACCTAACACCCTTGTGTTAACGCCACGCAACAGCACAACCACACGGCAATATTTGGTTGGTGAAAATATGTTCATTCAACTCGATGACAACGGCAACCGTATCACCGGCAAACTGGCAGAGCGTTATATTTTGCGTAGAACTGATTTAAAACAATCAACACCTGCACACGCCGGACATTAATTTTCTGAACATCCGGTATACCGCCTGCCTGCATGGGCGGTAATGCCCGGATTTAAGTAACTCGCAATAAATAAGCCCTCACTTTATAGCCTTCAAACGCTTCGTACACAACTTTGTAGGAGCAAGCCATGCTCGCGAGGGCTTCGTTATATTACGAGTTACCTAAATAAGAATACTCCCTCATGGTTCAGCTTTTGACTATATATGTTAATCTGGAGGTCAGGCTTTGCCTGACAGTCAGGCAAAGCCTGACCTCCAACTTTTTAAACACAAGCAAATTCTTGGCAGCTATAGCCCGTCAGGTTTCGTTTTTGCCAACCCACTTCCTTACCGCAGGTGCCTGGTAATTGGCATAGCGATCCAGCAACACCTCTGGATTTGTCTCCACAATCAATAGATCACGCTGTTCTTTTTTAACAAACTGCTCTGCCAAAACATGATCCAAAAATACGATCAACGAATCGTAATAGCCTTCAACATTAAGCAAGCCGCACGGCTTATTATGAAAACCAAGCTGGGCCCACGTCCAAATCTCAAATAATTCCTCAAGCGTTCCTATACCGCCAGGGAGTGCAATAAAGCCGTCTGAAAGCTCGGCCATCAGCATCTTCCGCTCATGCATCGATTCGGTAACATGCAGTTGGGTCAGGTTTTTGTGCGCCACTTCTTTATGCGCCAAGGCTTTCGGTATGACACCGATGGCTTCACCGCCGAGCTTCAATACTTCATCCGCCACCCTGCCCATGATGCCAATACCGGCACCGCCGTAAATCAATCTAATATTGCGACTGACCAGTGCTTTGGCGAGTGCGCAACCCACTGCGCCATAAGCCTCAAGTCGACCGGAACTGGAACCGCAATAAATACAGATACTGTTTATGGATTTCATGATTGCTTTTCTGTTAAAGGGTATCGCCACCAATGTCGTTAAGTTAAGCACAAGTTGTTTAAAAAACTGGAGTGCAATCGCTTCAGCTATTGCCTGTACAACAGCTAAAGCGGTTTTACTCCAGTTGTACGCTTAACTTAATGGCATTGGTATCGCCACTATTAATTTTGAATTGTACACCCAATCGCTGATTATACCGTTGTAAACCGATAGATATTGAGACTCTGCATTGGAAGTAATTATTCAGTCCCCCTCTTTGACAAAGAGGGGTTAGGGGAGATTTTATTAGATAAATCCCCCTCAATCCCCCTTTTTCAAAGGGGGAGGTGAATACTTACCATTGGAAATATCGCCTTACCGAAAAACACGCTTGGAATATCCAGTCATCAAGTTGCAAAATATTTGAATAATATAACCTATACTGTTTCGATAATACCGTAGCAACAGAAATCTTATTAGCGTTTGCCGGTATGCAACTAATACAACAGAACAACGGGAAAGTAGTTATTCAAGCCCCTCGCTTTGCCCTCCCCCTTTGACAAAGGGGGATTGAGGGGGATTTATCTAATAAAATCTCCCCTAACCCCCCTTTTTCAAAGAGGGGGACTAAATGATTACCGGGAACCGGCATTAGCTGCCGGATTGCGCAGGGATACAAAAATAGCGACGCCCTGCATTTCTCTAAAAAGAGGCCAAGACATTTAAATAATCCAACCAAAAAAACAGGGTTGTTGAGCACACCTTATAGTGGTTAAATAATTACCGCCGCTTGGCAAAAATTTTAGAAATATTAAAGTGGACTTCGGAAATATGCTTAAAATTGCCATGATCAAAACAACGCATTGCAAAATACATGAGACCTTTTTCCAAACCGTTTTTAATGGGGATACCATTAAATCCAACCGCTCCGGATTAATGCCATGAATACAGGTATCACCCTCGTTACAGGAGCCACCGGCCATCTTGGAGCCAACCTGGTTCGAAGGCTACTTGACCAAGGCGAGCAAGTGCGGGTGATGATGCACTCCGAGCGCGACAATGGTGCTCTGGACGGCCTCGACGTGGAGCGCGTGCTTGCCGACCTGCGCAACGCCGAGGCGGTGTCCGCCGCAGTGCGCGGCTGCACCCGTGTTTATCATTGCGCCGCCCTGGTTTCTACTATTGATGGCAACGTAGCCCATAAGCGTGACCTGTTTGATACCAACGTTCATGGCACAATCCATGTCCTTCAGGCTGCAAAGCTGCACCGCATAGACAAGGTAGTCGTGTCGGGTTCGTTGAGCGCCACCGGCTATGAACCTGACCGTTCCAGTCACGAAGCTATGCCGTTTAATCCCTTCCAACGCCATCTGCCCTATGGCTTTACCAAGCATCTCACCGAGCATGAATGCCTCAAGGCCCATGCCAACGGCCTCAACGTGGTCGTCGCCACCTCCTGCGCCATCATTGGCCCCCACGATTACGTACCCTCACGCCTGGGGCGCGTACTTATTGATTACGCTAACGGCCATCTGCGGGCTTATATTCCCGGTGGCTTCGAGTTCGTATCCAGCAGCGATGTTGCCGAAGGCCATATTTTAGCGATGCGCCATGGACGTTCCGGACAGAAATACATTTTTAGCACGGCCTACGCCAGCGTGGACGATCTAATGGAACTGTTTCGGGAAGTCACCGGCAGTCCGCTGCCCCGGCTACGCCTGTCGCCATTGCTGATGGCTGCACTGGCCGAAATGGCCGACAAGACCTGGTTCCGGGCCTTCCCCAACCGGCCCCGGCGCTTTACACCGGGTGCTGTGCGCTTGCTCCAGATGCACCGCCGGGCTGACCACGACAAAGCGAAACAAGAATTGGGTTACCAACCCACCCCATTGATCCAAGCAGTAAGGGAAGCCTATGAAGATTTCGTGCGCCGGGGCTTGATCGTCCTGCCCAATAAACAAACATCCCAACCTTAGCTACCAACAAGGGTCTTAAACATGAATAACACGCAGACGAAATCCCCGCCTCCCGCCTTTGCGGAAGCCAAGAATCCCCGGCAAAAAGCCCGCGCCTCAGGAATGGATCCAGATTGCTGGTATGTAGTGGAATATGACAGTGCGGTTAAAAAAGGCCAAGTGAAAGAGGTGACATTTTGGAACACCTCCATTGCCCTTTACCGTGGCGATGATGGCAAACTTGCTGCCTTACAGAACCGTTGCCCGCACCGCCAACTCAAGCTCACCCATGGTGCAGTGGATCAGTGCAACCTACGTTGCGCCTATCATGGCTGGTCTTTCAATAGTGAAGGCCGACTGGAGGACTACTCACATGACAGCTTTGGCAAACCGCTCATTAAAAGACAGTTACGAACCTACCCCGTGCAAGTCCGCTATGGCCTGATCTGGCTGTTTCCCGGCGCTCCGGAACTGGCCGGTGAGCGCAAAATCCCGGAGATACCCGAACTTACCGGGGATAATCCTTGGGCCAATTTTGTCTCGGATTTAACCTGGCACACCCACCATTCCATGGTGATGGACAATATCTGCGATTTTTCTCATGCCTTCCTGCACCGCAAATACAAACCCTTCACGGGTGCCAAACTGACCCACCACGAAGCCGATGAGAATAAGGTTTATCTGACTTACGATGCCTACATGGCCGGTGGCCGGATTTCCGGAATTTTCGTTGACCGCAACCGAGTCAATACCCGCTCCATTGAACTGTGCTACGAATATCCTTATCAATGGACCAACACGGGCGACAGCATCAAAAATTGGTCGTTTATACTGCCCATCGATGAGCGAACCACTCGGGTATTTTTCGTGTTTTATTTCGATGCCCTTGTTATTCCGTTAATTTCCATAAAAACGCCGAAGTGGCTGACCCAAATGGTGATGAATATCGCCAAGCCCCTGGTATTTAAGCCCATACTCGAAGAGGACGGCGTCGCGCTGGAAGCTGAAATGTTAGCCTACGAAAGCTACTGGGATGAACCGCCTATCGAACTCAACCCCGTGGTGCCCATGTTTCAGCGGCTTACCGCACGCAAGTGGGAAAACTATTTGGAGCGTACCGGAAACCCTCAAGCGGCTAACGCAGATTAATTAACCGAAGCGCCGACCCATGAAAGCTACCAAGGCGGGACACTTTTGACTATGAACAATCACGGTGAACTCAGAAAGAGTAACGATAGGTTGTAGGGGTAGAAGATTTTCTACCCTTATTGCACGTCGTAATTTATAACGTTAGTCGCGTAGGTTAGCGACAGCGTAACCCGACAAATCTCTGTGCCTATAACTCCAAAGGCGGTTGCTTTGATGTAACGATATCCGTGTCCTGTAGGGGCAATCCCTTGCGGTTGCCCTGCTAACATCGTGGCATCAAAGGGCAGGCGTAAAGCCCGCCCCTACAAAAAAATTTTCTTCTGGTTCCCAAGCTCCAGCTTGGTAACGAGTACAAAAATAACTTGCTTTTTATAGATAGTTAAGAATATCATTTGCTGCATACTTTTCTTGCTAGACTTTGTCCTCCGCATAAAGGTTTCATAGTATGTCCAATTCAACCATTATTCCACACGACGACACCAGCAAACGGGTGCTGCTTCAACAATTAAACGCCCAGCGACCCAACTACGCATCTTATCGCGTTGATCCAGTGCTTTTTCTGTCCCTGAAGGGTGTTGTAAAAGCTTTCTGGATAGGTCGTCACCGCTTTTGAAATAATCAAGTTACTTTAGATGAATTGACAACTAGCCTGCAAAAAGGTGGTCAAGCTATTTGTACCGGTACGTAAGATTCTTGTACCGGTCGAACAAGTGTTTGTACCGGTACATAAGGTTCTTGTACCGGTGGCACTGATGCTTGGACAGGTGGCCAAGATACCGGGAGGCATCACCAACATCACTTCACTTTTATATCATGGTATTTGCTATATATATCAATCTGTTGGATGTATATTTTTGAGGTCTTTTTAACCGGTACAAAAGACACTTAAAGCGGTGCAACACAGATCCGGAGGGGTACAGAAGATATTTAAAGCGGTACAACATAGAGTCAAAGCGGTACAGCAGATGCCCGGAACGGTACAACACAGAGTCAAAGCGTTACAGCAGATGCTCGGAGCGGTACAACAGATAGTCAAAACAGTACAACAATAGCTGGCAATAACGCTCAAGCGGCTTGTTGAAATAGCCATCAAGCACTGAGTGCCAGTCATCAAACCTGAATATTGAGGAATTAATTATGTCCAACTCATCCTATATGCCCACAAATGACGGCGGAAAAGCAGAATTACTGGAACATCTCGCCGTGACGTTACCTAAATATGCTGAACTATTGGAAATCAGCACCGCAGATCTGGAAAATCTCAAGAAAAAATCTGCGAGTTTTCGCTATGCGCTTAACACCTTGTATGCATTGCAAAGCTATACGCAACATTACACGGAATTTAAAAATAGCTTGCGTGATGGCGGTTCTGGCAATGCTGATTGGCCTCTGCCTCCCAAATTTGACGAAAACATCCCGCCTGCCGTTGAATGTGGCGTAATACCCTGGGTATCGGCACTGGCTGCACGTATTAAAGCTCATAGAAATTACACCGCCGCTATAGGGCAGGATTGTTGGCTGATAGCGGCTACTCATGTTTTTGATCCCGGTGCCTTAAAGCCGGCTTTAAGTTTTAAAAACAATGTGGGGCATCCGGTCATCGTCTGGACGAAAGGCAAAGCCAGTGGCATTGAAATCTGGGTTGATCGCGGCGATAGCAATGGGTTTGTGTTTTTGACTATCAATACTGAACCTAACACTACCGACAATGCCCCACTACCCGCTTCTGGTGCGACCGCCATCTGGAAATACAAAGCCATTTACCGGCTTCATGATGAACAAGTCGGGCAATGGAGTGATGTGATCAGTGTAATGGTGGGTGGATAGCCATGTTGGGCAACAGCTTTTCGTTGCCCGACATTCAACGGTCAAAATCAGAATATCGAGAGATTTCCTCAATGCCATTCATGCGTTTTAACGCGAAAATGTCGGACTACCTGGCTTCTTTAAAACTACCTGAGATTAAAACATGAATTGGAAAGGTTTAATATTATACTTTGCAGTCATATTCGGCTATGCCATGAATCCATTGATATTTTCAATGATTGGATTAGCCGTGATACGACC
>Ga0194056_10000262_pt1 | contig 27319 bp, 13 predicted proteins | sample SepL4413m_MetaG_FD_155458 | JGI IMG/M metagenome (GOLD analysis project Ga0194056, IMG submission 155458) | Anoxic zone freshwater microbial communities from boreal shield lake in IISD Experimental Lakes Area, Ontario, Canada - Sep2016-L442-13m | ecosystem: Environmental > Aquatic > Freshwater... | reverse complement strand
ATTTCAGGGAAAAATGTGTCACCCTCAAAGTCCCTGCTTATAAGGGTTAAATAAATCGTATCGGCCATCGGCAGTATCGCATTATAAAGATCGGAACCGCCAATAATAAAAATCTCGTCAGTGTTTTCAGCCGCTTTTTTAAACGCCGTTTTTAGGTCATTAAAAACCAGACAGCCCTCTTGTTGATAGTCGAGGTTTCTGCTGATAATCATATTGGTGCGACCCGGTAACGGCCTGCCTATCGACTCATAGGTTTTTCTGCCCATTAAAATAGGCGAACCCATCGTGATTGATTTAAACTTTTTAAGATCCGCTGATAAATGCCAAGGCATTTTATTATCCAGACCAATAACCCGATTACTCGCCATCGCGACGATAAGTGATATTTTCATTTTCTTAAACAGTGTGCTTTGCTATTCTGTAACGATTAATAAATCCGAGCATCATACTATGAAAAATATTCTGGTTGTATTTACCGGCGGTACTATTGGCTCAACGGCGACAAAAGGAAGCATTGATACGGTCAGTTTAGCGCCGTTTAAATTGCTTGAGCTGTTTCAACAACATGATAAAAATCATCAACAAATCCATTTTGAGACTATCCAGCCTTTACAAATTTTAAGTGAGAACCTGGCACCTTGTGTTTGGCAAACCCTGATTGCAGCCATTGAAGCAGAGCAATCCGAACAGTATGACGGCATTATCGTCACCCACGGCACCGATACGCTGGCCTATACCGCCGCCGCTTTAAGTTTTTATTTTAATGCCATTAAAATCCCGCTGCTTCTGGTATCCAGTGATTATCCGTTGGATAATCCAAAAGCCAACGGAATGGATAATTTTAGCTGTGCCGTTGAATTTATACGGCAACAACTTCAGCCCGGTATTTTTGTGCCTTACCGCAATCAACAGCAAACCACACAAGTGCATAAAGGTTCGCGTCTAACCTGTTCGTTACAATTAAGCGGCGACTTTTTTAGTGTTCAGCGCAAAAGTTTTATGCAGTATGAAGAACAAGCCTTCTGGCGTTTGAATCCACCCACAAAATCAATGCGTGGCGATAACGATACTTTTTTGGGTGAAATCACCCCTCTAAAAGCCTGTTTTTCTGAGCGGATTTTAATGATAAAACCCTATCCAGGCTTGGATTACAGCCATTTTAACCTTGAAAATGTCGATGCCGTTTTGCATGACTTATATCATTCCGGCACTGCCTGTGCCACAACTCAATGGGGCGAAAATCATTCGTTACTTGAGTTTATAAAACGCTGCACGGTGCAAAATATTAAGCTTTATCTGGCACCGTCGATTAAATCAACGGATGCCTACCAAAGCACCCGGGCATTAATAGAGCAGGGTGCAGAAATGATCTGGAATATGTCTATAGAAGCCGCCTATGTAAAGCTGATGCTGGCTTATGGAAATTTTACCGATGAACAGCAAATAACGGGGTTTATTGATAAAGATATTGCCGGGGAGCATGTTTAAGCGTGCCGGTTGTATCTTTCAGTGGTTGTTAAAGCATTGCAACGTGCAGAAAGCATTCGTTTTCGTTTGCGTTTAAATGATCTTATTTTCGACGCCAAGGCTGTTCTGCCTTGATAATGCAGCTTATCCAGATTTTTGGGGTAAAGATAGCTTTTCAAAGAAATCCAGCAGTTCATGCAGTTTGGTACTGGGATTCATTTCCTCGCTTGCTATGGCTTCAGTAAGAATGTTGGGCGCTATTCGACGCGCCTCGGCAAACCCATTATTCAGCATTAATTTGAAAAGACCTTGAACATTACCTTTATCGTAATTTTGCAAGCAGGCATGAGTACACAAGTCTTTGATAATTAAATCTCCTGCCGAGTATTTGCCAGCCGCCGCATAGGGTTTGCGATTATAGCCAAAGTGCAGCAATAGCCAGAACTCGAAGCATGGATAAGAGATAATTATGTCGATTTTTTTTGATGTCTTGGCCAAGATTAATGCTTCATCAAAGTTTTGGTGCGTGTCCCTATCTATCGAGCAAAAGATGCGATCGAATTTTCCTTGGCGACTAATTGCTTCCTTAACTATGCTCAATGGATCGGTTTTTCCGCAATGGGCAATTTCCACTAATACTGTGACCCGAAAATGCAGGCTGGCATCTTCTAAATACCGCTTTCCTGATTTAGTGTCTTCACAAATAACCAATACTGTCGGCTGAGGTTTAAACTTGGGTTTTTGCCGATTGAACGAATTAGAATCACGCGTCATGTCTAGCCCTTGCGAACAAAGGGAAGTCCACGGTAGCGACCTTCGTAATAGCGCTTTTCCAAATCTTCGCTTTCTCGACCCTCAAAATCATGAATAGATCGCAATTGTGTCGCACCGTTGGCGTCACGTTCGGTAAGCCAAAACTGATCGCGGCGTAATAATTTGGCATCCATCAGATGCGTATCATGTGTGGTGAAGATAAGCTGGGTAGGTAAATCTGATTTAATATGTTTTGCCACCAAAGAGATAACAATCTCAGGATGGAGGCTACTATCCAGTTCATCCACTATCAATGTTCGATCTTCGATAAAGTTAGTATGAATGCTCCAAGGCAGCCAAAATCCAATTAGGTTTTTGGTGCCCTCAGATTCTTCTTCAAAATCAAACTCGGCTTCACCTAATGCAGTTCTATGCGTTAATATCGTTTTGCTTTTCTGTTTTGAGCTGATCAGTCCCATTAATTTGTTTGCCGAGACAGGTTCTTCCGAATTGTGCTCTATTGGATCGACGCGAATATTGGTGACGGGAACATCAACATCTTGTAAAAACGATGAAATTTCTTTGGCAAAGGAAGGATGCTCTTTTACTAGCTTCTGGCTACTATTTGCCCGCCACTCCATGCCTCCAGAAACAATCATGAATCCTGTTTGTAACCATGTCAGCGGTTCTCTCAATTGCTTCAAATCTTCACTACTGTTTGCTACGGCTTGGCTAAGAAACAACACCTGTGGGCCGGTGGATTTTTTCCATAACTCATGCAAATCTTTTCCACCTTCCAATTGTGATCCAAAAGTGTACTCCTCGCCGGAAGGCAGGTGACGCCGTTCGTACAATAGCGTTTCTTTTCCTTTAGGGAATGCAAGCAGACGTTCTTCGACGATGCGCTGCCAGGTTAAAGCCAGATGAAATTCATAGCGTTGTTCGGCATAAATAAAATGCAACTCAACTCGACTGGGTTGATCGGCTAACTGTGTGTCAAAGCGAAAAGGGGAAGCTGGGAGTAATGTAGATTGTGCGCTAGGTTGAAGATTGGCAATAGAGCTAACAATATTAAACGCCTGAATTAGATTGCTTTTGCCTGATGCATTTGGGCCATAAATGGCGGCAACCTTTAGCAAATCTGGAAGTTTTTCACCTTTAACAACAGGCTTGAAAACGTTATCGCCCTTTTTTAATCTAGGCGCTGCAACCATGGAAAAGGTTTGCTTTTCGCGAAAAGAACGATAGTTGCTGATAGAGAATTCGATTAACATGCAGAAAACTCGCAGTTATAGTGTTTATTTAGGTTATTAATATAACTTATTTTCATTTTATCTGCCTATTTTCTGCATTAGAGTGATGATTCTAAAGCTACCTTCATTCTTACCATTCGCCCTTAAAAAACCTTAAATAATTAATTAAAAATTAAACAAAATCAATCAATTAAATTTTATTGGAAATATTGTGATAATTTTTTCATGGCAGCATCTCGTTTGCCTCTCGAATGCAATAGGTGTGTGGACATGATGTTTTTTAGCATTTTTTGTAATACGTTGATTTTAAAATAATTTTATAACTAGTTGTTTCTTAATTGATTTATCTTAACATATTGATATTGCTTCAAAAATAATTAATTTTTTATCGGATTTTAATAGCGAATGGTGAGTTCATTGCTATTATATTTCTAATAATTGCCCAAGTGGCGTGGTAGAGCATATCTCTATGCGAATTAAAATTTAAGCCTGGAAGAATTTAACCGTCCTTGCCATAATAGACTTTTTATACGTTTCCAGGTATGACTCTATTAACAAGCACATTTTATTAGGCGTTAGCGGCGGTATTGCCGCGTACAAATCCGCCGAATTAGTCAGGCTGCTTAAAAAGCAGGGCGCAGAAGTGCGGGTGGTGATGACGCAGTCTGCCATGCAGTTTATCAGTCCGTTAACTTTTCAGGCACTGTCGGGTAATCCTGTCCATAGCGAATTGCTGGATGCCGATGCAGAAAATGCGATGGGGCATATCAGTTTGGCGCGTTGGGCTGATTGCTTGCTTATCGCGCCTGCAACAGCCAATCTGATTGCAAAATTAAGTCATGGTCTGGCTGACGATTTGCTGTCAACGCTTTATTTGGCGGCAACGTGTCCGGTTTATCTGGCTCCGGCCATGAATCAGGCGATGTGGAACAAAGCCGTCACTCAAGAAAATGTCGAAACCCTCCAGCGTCATGGCGTTAAATTGATCGGGCCGGAACAAGGCGACCAGGCGTGTGGAGAAACCGGTTATGGACGAATGACCGAACCCGTTGCCGTTTGCAACTATCTGGCTGATGTGCTGGAAAATCAGAATTCATCACCCGTGCAATGGCTGCAAGGTCTTAAAGTGTTAATCAGTGCCGGCCCCACTCGTGAGCCTGTAGATCCTGTGCGCTACCTTACCAATCGCAGTTCCGGAAAAATGGGTTATGCGCTGGCAAAGGCCGCTTTAAAAGCCGGGGCAGAGGTAACACTGGTGAGTGGCCCGGTATCATTAACAGCGCCAGCAAACGTCCAATTAATTAAAGTAGAAACGGCTGCGCAAATGTACGAGGCGGTTATATCCAGAGCCTCAGACCATGCCATCTATATCGGTGCGGCGGCGGTGGCTGATTACAGTCCTGTCATTATGCAGCCGGAAAAAATAAAAAAGCAGGAAGAACAGTCGACCCTAATCCTGCAAAAAACCAAAGATATACTGGCAGACGTGGCAAAACTCGATAAGCATCCGTTCACGGTTGGCTTTGCTGCGGAGACACACAACCTTGAAGTTTATGCGCGAGACAAACTGGCACGCAAACAACTGGATATGATTGCTGCAAACTGGGTAGGACAAGAGCAGGGTGGCTTTGATAGCGAACAAAACGCCCTGCACGTTTTTTGGGAAAAGGGTGATAAAGTTTTTCCAATGATGGATAAAACCCGCCTCGCAGAACAGTTAATCCGCTTGATTGCCGAACGATTTAATACCACTTGAATTCATAAGGCCTTAAAGAATTATCACCACGAAGACACGGAGATCACGAAGAAAAAAGAAATAAAACTTCGTGTCTTCGTGGTGAATGAGTTGTAAGTATTCAAGCCCCCTCGCTATGCTCTCCCCCTTTGAAAAAGGGGGACTGAGGGGGATTTATCTAATAAAATCTCCCTTAACCCTCTTTTTCAAAGAGAAGTCTGAATATTACAAAAAAATAAAACTTCGTGCTCTTCGTGTCTTCGTGGTAAATAAGCTTAGCTATAAAACGGTTATTTTCTCGCCTCAATCAGTTTAATAATATCACTGCTACGCTCGTCAACACGCACCAGGGCAAAGCCACTGGCTTTAATATTTTTAACGGTATTTCTGTTAATATTCGCTCCGACCAGCGCAACAATGGCCGGGTTAATAAAGTTCATGACTTTTGCAATCACAGGTTTTGAGCTTAACACATGTTCCAGTAATAAAACCTGACCACCCGGTTTGCAAACACGGTACAGTTCCTTTAAGCCTTTAACCGGTAATGGCACAGAACAAAAAACAAAAGAACCGATAACGGTATCAAAACTGTTATCTGCAAAGTCTAACGATTGGATGTCCATGAGGTTAAGCTCAACAGAAACCGCTTTCCGGGCTTTTTTATGCGTGGCCTGTTTGAGCATTTCCGGGCTAAAATCAATCGCAGTTATACGGGCATCAACGGGATAATAGTCAAAGTTTTTGCCGGTGCCAACACCGACTTCAAGAATATGATGACCCTCTACTTTCGCCCACAGTCTTTTGCGCCAGTTTTTAAAAAACAAGCCTTCCATGACGGCTTCCAAACCTTCAAAATAGGGAGCTAGCCGGTCATAGCGTTTTTTGATTACTGTGCTGTCAGATTTCATAATGGAGTTTGGCGCATAAATTAGATTGTCGAATATTACAGTGCGAACTTGGGGTACATCAACACTATTCGTTGTTGTCGTGTAAAATAGACAGCTTCTGGCGCAAGTGCCGGAAGCGGAATGCATTCTCAAGTTGGTATTGAGAGCAAGAGATGAAGTATTTTTGGATTTTTTATAGACGTGAAAGCACAACTAGAAGATTTGGTACAGACCCGACTCCCCACTGAACACGGCGAGTTTGTTCTGCATTTCTACAGCAATACTATTGACGACAAAGAGCATATCGCCCTGGTTAAAGGTGAGGTAGCAAACCGGGAAAATGTCCCCGTGCGTATTCACTCGGAATGTTTTACCGGTGATGTGCTCGGTTCCAGGCGTTGTGATTGCGGCGAACAACTGGCAATGGCCATGCAGCTTATTAATGAAGCAGGCTTTGGTGTGTTGATTTATCTGCGTCAGGAAGGACGCGGCATAGGCTTGTTGAAAAAGTTACAGGCTTATAATTTACAAGACGCAGGTATGGATACTGTTGATGCCAATATTCACTTGGGACATCTTGCCGATGAGCGAGAATACAACATTGCCGCTTTAATGTTGGAAGATCTCCAGATAAAATCAATAAAGTTGATGACCAACAATCCGCAGAAAATGGATGACATGAAAAAGCTGGGTATTAATGTGGCAGGCCGTATTCCGGTGGAATCAGTGGCTCATAATGACAATGTCGGCTATTTAAAAACCAAAGCAAAAAAAATGGCGCACATGCTGTTCGAACCTAAACCGTAGGGGCAATCCCTTGCGGTTGCCCTTTGCAAGCCCTTGCAGTTGCCCTTTGCAAGCCCTTGCAGTTGCCCTAATGTTATGTCTGATTGTCTTTATACCAGCTTCATTTCAACCAGCTTGACCCAATAAGCCGCACCCACCGACAATATTTCATCGTTAAAATCGTAATGCGGATTATGCAGTAAACAGCTGTTTTCAGAAGAACCGTTACCTATCCAGATATAACAGCCCGGTTTTTCTTGCAGCATAAAAGCAAAATCTTCTGAACCCATGCTGGGTGTTGGCTGTTGATCAACACAGTCCTCCCCGACTACAGCGCTGGCCGCTTTTAACGCAATAGCTGTTTCCGCTTCGGTATTAAAAGTGACCGGATAACCGGCATTCTCGGGGTTAAAGCGGATGTCTGCGCTAACGTCAAAACCCGCACAAATGCCCTTAACCAATTGCGTTATTTTATCGGCAATCAGTGTTTTTACCGTAGCGCTAAAACATCTAAACGTGCCTCTTAACAGCACCGATTCCGGTAGGGCATTCCAGGTGTTTCCGGCATGAATCTGGGTGATACTGACCACCGCAGAATCAGCCGGATTTACGGTTCTACTAACGATGGTTTGCAGGGCAGTGATCAACTGAGCCGCAGCAACAATGGCGTCATTGCCCAAATGCGGCATGGCTGCATGAGTCGCTTGTCCGGTAAGGGTGATTTCAAAACAATCAAACGAGGCCATCATGGCACCTGCTTTAACGGCAAAATGGCCCACCGGAATATCCGGAAAATTGTGCATCCCAAACACGCAATCTGCCGGAAATTGTTCAAATAACCCGTCATCTATCATTTGTTTGGCACCCGCACGACCTTCTTCGGCAGGCTGAAAAATAAAATAAACGGTTCCGTTAAAGTGGCGGTGTTCTGATAAATACTTGGCGGCACCCAGCAACATCGCCGAATGACCATCATGACCACAAGCGTGCATTTTGCCCTCATGGCATGACTTATAAGAAAACGTGTTTTGTTCCTGGATAAATAAAGCATCCATATCGGCACGCAAGGCTATTTTTTGATCACTGTTTCCGGCTGAAAGCGTGGCAACAACGCCGGTTTTGCCTAATCCTTGATGAACCTCCAGTCCAAAACCGGTCAGTTTATCCGCGATAAACTGTGCTGTTTTGGTTTCTTCAAAAGCGGTTTCAGGAAACTGATGTAAATGCTGCCGCCAGTGGCGCATCTCAGTGTGTAGTTGTTGTAACTTATTGGTTAGTGTCATGGCAAAACCGGGCTGAATCTAAATAAGTCATCATGCTACAACTAAAGCGAGATTATACAAATAGTTATTGGTTTACGAACGAATCAGTCTTGAGAAAAGATTTCTATACGACTTTCCCTTCCTTGATAAACTCGCGCAGGATAGCGGTTTCCAACCGTTTAAAGTCGATATAAAGCGATTGGTTGGCCAAAGCTTCTACTGCACAATAATGCATGACATTGATGATGCCTGCACCGGTTAGCTCGAAACGGGCTGCTATGTGTTGCCAGTCAATATCAACGGCAATTTCGATTTGCGGGGGAAAGGCTTTGCACCAGATTTGATAACGTTCTTCTGGCCGGGGCATTGGAAAATGAATGAAGGACTGAAAGCGCCTGGCAAACGCATCGTCTATATTACCGCGTTGATTAGTGGCTAATATCACCAGTCCGTTGTAGGTTTCGATGCGCTGTAACAGATAGGCGACTTCCTGGTTAGCATACTTATCATGGGCATCGCGGATGTCGGTTCGTTTGCCGAAGAGAGCATCGGCTTCGTCAAAAAATAAGATCCAGTTTTTATGCTCGGCTTTATCGAAAAGTTTTGACAGGTTTTTTTCCGTCTCGCCAATATACTTGGACACTACCCGCGAAAGGTCAATGCGGAATACATCTTTGCCGGTGTATTTACCCAGTAAAGACGCCGTCAACGTTTTACCCGTACCGGGGGGGCCGTAAAACAGGGCACGGTAACCGGACTTTAACTTTTTGTGCATCCCCCAATCCTGCAACAGGGTATCGTTGTAGGTGATCCAGTTTTCAATTTCTCGAATATTTCTCAGGGTATTGGGGTGCAACACCAAATCTTCCCATTCCATTTCAGTTTCCAAAGGCTCTGCGGGGAAATCCATGCTAAAACGTGGTTTGCTGACCACACCAGTGGTCAGCAACTCAATCACCTCAGAATCCGTTATTAACCGCCCGCTCATCAATGGCTCACCTGCGGGCATGGCTTCCAGCCAGAGAATATGTTGTTTGGCAAACCAATGTTCACTGCTTAGCATCGCTTGCACGATTAGCCGTTTTTCCAGATTATCACCTGCCAAAATAAACTGTGCCGTTTCGCCAGTCGGCAAAATACCTCTATGATGCGTCGCTTTCGCGCCGCCAAATTCAGGAAAATCGCCGCCATCAGGCAGGTATTCAGTAATCAGTTGTGCGAAAAAATCAGGTTTTAAACTAGGCGCAAGAGCCAGCATCAACAACACAAATTCTTCATAATCGGGATTGTGAATAGCGATAAAACCTGCCAAGCCAAAATCTTCGTTATAAAATTCCAGTGGGGCAACGGTAAAATCATCAGCGTTTTTGTTCAAACGGTTTTTGATGATAGCGTGTAGCCAATCTAGGGCAAGTTGAAGATTGATGGCGTTATGATTCATGGGATTTAAGGTACGCCTAATGTTTAATATTTAATTTACCAATGTATCAATATTTTGTGCTGCAATTTGAGATTCACCAGTAACAATACGTCCACTGATTTCTTTTATTAATATATCTTTATCGGATTTTGGTGCCTTTAGCTCTGTAATATCAGTCCAGTAGGCAGATGAAGGGGCTGCAACTGATTTCATAGCTTGAACATCACGGTTAAGATCAATTTTGATTTGTTGAATAACAATTTTTCGTTGATCGACCTTAGTTTTACCTATCAGGTTTGGCTCGATTGTATTAATAAACGATTGTTTTGTTACGTTGCCCTTCCCACCGAAAGTACTACCTGCCATATGACGAATTGAATGTAAATTGATGGCATATCCTTCTTTTGCTCGTCCTAACGCACGCTTAGCTAATTGACCTGTTTCGGTAAAAGAACCAAATTCGGCTGCCGCTTGTAATATTGCAGCTTGAGGTTGGTGATCAGCTGTAAAACCATCACCTTTGGGTTTTGGTATTGAGCTATAAGTTCCCGTTAGACCTTCAAGCAAATATTTTTCGCGTGTATTCTTAATTGAAGAATCGTTACCAACTAATGCAGACAATGCTCTTGATACACCAACATTTTTCTCCAATAAACTATTTTGCATGGGTTGCAGTGTTGCTTCGTCTTTGCCAGCTTTTTGTGCTATTTCAATTTGTGTAATAACAACCTGCGCAGCAGAAATTGCCGTTCTTGCATTGGTAATTTTTGACGCATTATCTGCTTTGAAACTTGGATTCTTCTTCTCTTTTTCGTTGAGATAAAACTCCAAAAATTGTTCTACTGCCATTGGTTGACTAGCAATTGTGAGTTTTGGAGTATTATTTTCTATTTTAATAAAAATAGAGTGACTATGACCATCATCATCTTGAAAACTGCTCTTTGAATTAGCCCAATTAAAAACTTTGTTGGCTGTTGATTTGATTGCACCGCCTATCTTCTGCAATAATCCCCCCAGCCACGCCACAATCTTATCCAAGCCTTTATCAATCGGAGAACGAATTTTCTTAATGATACCAACGATTTTTTCAGGAATGTCACCTAGCCCCGCAAATTTAGCTAAGAAAGCGATAATAATGGTTAAGGTATTCGCCATAGTTTGTTCTACTTTTTTGGCAGCACCATCGATTTGACCAGAGGCTATTGCCGCAATGGAATCGATGAAAGAGGCAACAACAGCAGCAATTTGCTTGATTTTTTCCACGAAGAAAGTGATGGTTTTGTAGATAGCAATAATAGCCTGAATGACCGCGCCAGCAGGATTGAGCATACTGACTAATTTGACGACCGCCGCTTTAACGACTTCGGTGGTGATCATTTCGGTGACTTTAGTGATTAATGAGTCTTTAAGTTCGCTGAGTTCTGTCTTGATTTGTTCCCAAGCGGCAACAGGGCCGTCTTTTACCAAGGTTACCAGAATGCCTGCGGTTTTTTCCAGACCTGTCAAAATGGGTTCTGGAATAATTTTGACTAATTTGGTGCGAATGTTTTGCCATGTTAAGCCCAGTATCGACAGCACTAATTTAATGATTTCCATCAAATCAAAGGATTTGGGAATATAAACACCAGCCTCACCTAAAGGTCCTGTAATCCATTTAATCAGTGCCGTTTTTAGATGTGTGCCGATATTATTAGCGAACATTTGAAAACCCAGTTTTCCCGCACGAACTAGGTTGCCAACAAAACCGATGGGATTTTTGATGATGGTTTGAAACGCGTTTTGGGCTTTTTTGATGTAAGGCACAGCATCGGGTGCAACGACGGAAAAAATAATTTCCAGCAGACTAATAACCTGCGCACCTGCCCAATTGAGAAACTCGCCAGCGATACCGAGGAAAGCTTTACCAACTTTGCTAAACACACCGACGATAGTGATAACATCTTGCCAAGTAATGGAACTAATCGTTGCAATAATTTGAGCGGGAATCGCCCGAACAAATGCCATCAAGCCTGCTAACGCCCCTTGAAACCAAGCCCATGCACGCGCAACTGCGTTGCCTTTTTTGATATTTTCCCAGATTTCTTCCTGTCCGATGAGTTTCATGAAACCACCGATTAGGGTCTCGGCGGTGCGCGGTACTGGATCGCCAGTAACGGGGTCTTGTCCTAATACAGCTTTGAGTAAATCATAACCTGCCGTGCCTTCTGCCATTTTAGCTAATGGTCTTAACACGGCTTCTTTAACCAGTTTCATAATGCCAATGGCAACGCCAGCGGCAAAGGAAATAAGTCGCCCAATAGGGTTGGTGAAAATGCTTTTTGCGCGTTCCCAAACGCCGCTTAAGTCAAATATATCCGTCCAACTCAGTGAATCCATGAAACGCTTTAGACCTGCAACAATATCGGAGCCAATATCACCCAGTGTGGCGATTTGTTGTTCAACCCATGCACCTGCTTTGGTCAAAACCCCGTGATTATTCAATGCTTGGGTAATGAGTACGCCGCCTGGAATTAGCTCGATTAATCCTTTAAGGATATTGGCGGCACTACGATCAACGCTACGTCGATTGATTGGATTGAAGCCTAGTAATACCGTCAATAAGGTGAAACCAGGAATAAAACCGGCTTTATCGGCAAAATAATCCAGTGCGTCCTGCATACCTAAGCGTTGTATAGATGGTGGTGTCGTGGTGGTGCTGACTTGTGGGCTACGCTGAACGGCATGACCTTGTTGAATGGTATGCGTGAGTTCATGCGCTAAAAGTTGTTTGCCTTCGCTGGCACCGGGTTGATATTGATCACGGGAGAAGAAGATGTGGTTTTGATGAGTGAACGCTCTGGCACTTAACTGATTGTTTAAGCTGGCGGATTCTGCATCATGATGGACGCGCACGTTGCTGAAGTCGGCGTTGAAACGCGGATCCATGTAACTGCGTACATCACTGGACAGCGGTTGACCGCCTGAGGTTTTGTTTTGAATGGCTGATTGTACATTGGCACTCACCGCTGGAACGCCAGTTCCGTCTCGTTGCAGTTTTTCTTCGCTAGCAGGGGCTTTTTGAATTTTGTCTTCTTCTTTCTTCTGGATTTTTTCCTCTGGCATTGCCGCTTTTTGGATTTTATCATCTTCCTTTTTTTGTATTTTCTCTTCTGGTTTACGCTGTATTTTTTCTTCTTTTCCAGCGGCGGGTGTTGGCATACGCATGATTTTATAAGCCATGCTGTCGGCTTCTTGTTCGAATTTATCGCCTGGTTTATTAACCGCCAGTTTCATTTGTATAGTAGGCGCGAAAAAATTGCCACCACCTGCTTTGGCAAAAAAGGGCTGTGCCGCTTGGGTAGCGGTTTTCGATGGGGTGCTTGATGATTTTTCCGCGCTGGTTTTCATCTTTTTCTACTCATCGTTAAGATTAATAGTTCCACTCTACCCACAGCATTCGTTGCGTCCAAGGCAGTTTTATCATGGATATGCCCCAAGGGAGTTGATTTAACAGTATATCAACAGTTTTGTTTTCAACTTGCAGCAACCAGTCGCCATCATCACGCACCGATAATTTGCCGAATCTGAGTAGAAACTCGCCGCGTAAACCATCGATACTGGTGTTGCGTAACGCATCCCAATGACGAATGACGGCGTTAAGCAGGGCTTCGGCTTCTTCTATTTCGGAGTCGCTTAGTTCCATATCGGATTCAACAGGTGTGTCTAACGGAATATTGCACAGAATTTTGGACAAAGTCAGTTCATATTCGGGAGCAATGCGTACTCCTGTGGTTAAAAAATGTAGCAGACAAAGAGCGCGTTCGGGCTGTATGAGTTGGTCTTCTTCGGCAACGCCTAAGGCGGTAAAAAATTGCGGCAAAAAAGGGTGTAATAAAATCAGCCCTGAGTTTTCGATATAAATACCGCCTTTAATATCGGCGGCTTGGAATGCTGTTTTTGTGGTTGGTAGTTTTTTTTGCAAATCTAACGATTCGTTGGTATCAGTCTGTTTAAAAGGTTTTACCGAATCGGTCATTGGCAAGTTTTCTTGCTCATGGTCAATAGTAAGCTTATTTGTTGAATCTGAGGGCTGAATGATAGGTGCGCTAGATAGCGGTTTTAGTTTTGGTGAATGTGTGCTTGTTATAGCCGCTGACCAATGACGTGCTAATAAATTTTCTAACGCAGCTGTCTTAACCACCAATGCTTGCCAAGCTTCGGCAATAACGGCATTTTCAGTCACGGTTTTGCCCGTTGCAATAAAAGTAAATACGGTTTCCCATAATTGTTGTTCAAATTGTTTCACCACGACAGGAGGCGCGTCTGAATTTTGCAATAGCACTAAAATAGCGACTATGACTTTTTGGCTTTCGGGTGAAAGTTGCGTTACTAAATTAGTCATTAATGACGGTGAAAACTGACTGACTAAGCGTTTTCTAGTTGTTTCTGAGGCTAATAGCGTATGAATAATTACAGGGTGAGTATCAAGTAGCGCGTTTTCCAATGTGTGTTGTTGGCTGTTCGATAGATTCAGTGTCTGCCACGCTTCGGTAATAATAGCGGTTTCGCTTAGGGTTTTACCCGTTGCGATGAAAGCAAATAAAGTTTCCCATAGTTGTTGTTCAAATTGTTTCACCGCTGTATCTGGGTTTTGCTGTACCGACAATATTGCGGTGATGATTTTTTTGCCTTCGAGCGAAAAGTTATCCAGTAAGGTGGTCATAAACAGCGGTAAAAATTGCCTAACCAGGCGTTTTCTTGCGGTTGGCGCGTTTAATGTACTGAGAATAAGACCTTTAGGAATAGTTGCTACGCCGTCTTGCCAAGCATCGAGTAGAGTCTGTTCAAAACTTTTGTTTTTTGTCAGTGTTATCGACCAAGGTAAACGCCCAGTATTTAAAAAATAAATCAAGGCTTCGGCTAGGCTTTGTTGGCTCGTTTTATGGCGAATGTTGTCAGTCGATACTGAGGGTGAACGAGTAAGCTGTTCACGAAGTTTTTTTTCAATAGCCTCTGCAACGACTGCGGTTAAGTTTTGTTCCCAATGCTCCAGTGTTAGCGCACCCGCATCAATATCCAAGCGGTCAATAGACCAGCTTTCAGAGTCTGCAAATCGATTAAATACTTTTTCCAGTGTAGGTAATAAATCATCCTGACACCATCCTGATAATCGATTTTGTAATAGCCAAGCATCCGATTCCACACCGTTAAATTCGATGTGGAGGTGTTGCTGTTGGATGGTGTGTTGTGAGGTCATTGGAATTAGTTTTAGCCAAGTTTGATGATGTCTTCCTGTATAAATCGGCATCCGTCCTTGGTGAAAGCGGCGAGTCGAATAGTCTTGATGTTAGGTTCACGCTGGGTAAAACTAAAGCTGGCTCGTTGACCGTTTGACATTGCTGGATTACCATCCTGCACTTCCCAAAGATAAGTGACTGGTTCGACACTGCCCGATGGTTTTACATCGAGAATTACAGATGGATTAGATGGAGTAGTCATCTGCTGGATTATTTCCAGTTTCAAATCTAATTCGTTAGGACACTGCGGCTCATCTATGCTTTTCGGATTGCATTTATTGACTTTGACCGTGTTAAATGCAGGTGTTTTAACAGTCATCACAACTTGTCCACGTTGTGTTATAACAATAGTACTGTCAATAGGTGTGACCGTTATGGCTGTTATAGAGCCGATAAATCGTAGTGATGGAAGCGGCCAAGAGTATCCAAATTCAAACGGTAGGCACTCGAAATATTCAATCCACCATGTATCCATAAAGCCTGATTTTGACGGTTCGTAATTAAACTTCAGGCAATCGACTCCGCCTGTACGTTCAATAATCAGCTTATTTATGATGTCTGCAAAACTATTTCCGTCTCCTCCAACTTCTGCCAAAACTTTCTGAACTTTTGCTGACATATCAATATTATTGCCTTGCGGATATTCAAAGGTGAGATGAGCCTGAAAATTTTCTTTTATATTGGGCAAAGAGAAGTAATAGCCGCGTCGCAAGGCAATACCATCACAGGGCAAATCGCAACAGTTATGTGAGATTTCCATATTGGCAGGGCATTGATTGCTGTCCAGCACATTGATGGAAACACCAGATTTGCTAGCGATTGAATCCGTGGTGTAACTATTGCCATCAATAGATGCGTCATTGATCGTATAAGGCGGTTTACCTCCGCTGAGCATGAGGGTCGCTGTATAGGTTTGTAAATCATCACTGCACTTAAAATCTATGCTGTCGAATGTAATGGCTGATGTAACTGTGATGGTTTGCGGTAGTGATTCCGTGCCGCCAGCGTCACGAATGGTTAAGGTATATTCACCGGCTGGCAAGGATATTTCATTCAATACTTGATATTCATGCTCATTAATTTTGATTTCATAAGGTGACAAACCACCTTTTGGGATAATGTTCAGAGCCGAGAAACTATCCGTATTAGGGCAGCCTGTTGTTACATTAAAGGTGACATAGGTCTGGATAAACTCGATTCCCGCCGTGCATGAATGACTGTCTACCACGGTGATACTGCCTCCCATGCCATTGGCAATTGGAACGGTAGTATATTGACTATCGACTACTGTTTCGTTGCCGGCATCATTGACCGTATAAGGCGGTGTGCCGCCCTCGATATTGAGCGTTGCCGTGTAGGTATCAGAAACTTCATCGTATTGAAATAATGGTTCGCTAATAATAATGGGCGCGGCAACCGTGATAGTTTGTGGAATCGATTCTGATCCTTCAGCATCACGAATCGTTAAGGTATGTTCACTAACGCCTAGTGTTAGCGTTTCACTTAATGGTTGACATTCTCCGTCATCAATCTTGATGATGTAGGGTGACAAAGACAAATTGCCTTGTAGAATAATATTGACTGGCGCACCATCGGCATTGGCGCAGCCAATTGTCACGCTGAATGTTGGCTGTACACAGTGATGGGTAATTTCTATTTCGGCAGCGCATAGCCTGCTGTCCAGCACGTTGATAGTTCTGGCTGTTCCGTTGTCGATTGAATCCGTGGTGTAAACGTTTCCAGTGATGGTTATTTCGTTGACCGTATAAGGCGGTGTGCCACCGACGATATTAAAGGTAGCACGATAGGCACTGGTATCTGCACTGCATTGGTAAGTCGGCACACTAAAAGTAATGGGCGATATAATCGCGATGGTTTGCGGCAGCGATTCTGTACCTTCAGCATCACAAATTCTTAAGGTATGAGTGCCAACTGCCAATGATACCGTTGAGCTTAGTGGCCGGTAATCCTGTTTGTCAATTTTAAGATCATAAGGTGGCAAGCCACCTTTTACGGTAAGGCTGACGATGGCAAATCCTTGTTCGTTGGTGCAGCCGATTATTACAAAGAGCTTGGGCAGTATTTTCGGCAACACAAACTGCACAGCCTCACAAACTGAATTACACTGGTAGGGTAGATAAAAATCCGCAATGACGGTGTTATCAGCAAACTCTTTGACTATTTGAGTGATGATGTCGGGGGTAATGTCTTGCGCGTCAACTGCAAGTTTAGGTGCTGCGTGATAAACAAGAATGAATGTTCCGCCTAAAGGAACGCCCGCTTTATGCTGAATGCCTGGATTGCTTTGCAGGAAGTGATTAAGGAACAGCTTTTGTTTTATTTCACGAACACGGCGTAGATATTCATCGTAAAGAACTTTAAACGCATCGGTACGACAGGCGTATAGGATGGCTTCAAGACGGTCATCTATTTCTTCACCCGATGTTATAAAATCTTTAGTAACAGCGGCGAGTTCTCTCACGTTAATAGCGTTTTCTGCTTCATCTTCCACACCAGCAAGTCTTTTTGCATAGTATTGTTCGATTTCACGCTCAATAGCTGTCGTTATATCGATTAAATCTTTGTGTATTTTTTCAAAGCTATCATAATTAAATTTTGCAAGATCATCAGATACAGCATTATAAATTTTTGAGAGATACATAACTGGATATATATAAACAATATTCTCTTTCCCTGGCCCCCTATTTCTCTCATCGATTAGATCACCGATGATTATCCAAGCAGGTATATCATGCTCTCTGCCGAGCGCAATATCCGCATCCTCAAGGAATCGACCCACAGTCATAGGTGTTACTTCATAATCTGGAGTTTGTTTAACCAGTAGCGGTAATATTGGCTTAGTCTTAGTAGTAACGGGAGACTCCTGTTCATAGGGCAAATCATAAAAATACTGTACTTCTTTGCACAAAAAACGAATAAGCTCAGCTTTCAGCGCGTCATATTGTGCTTCCAAATCCTCAAATCGACAGTCTTCTTGACTTAAATAAACCGCTACCGAGTCATCGAACACGCCTGTACGCAAAGCAATTACGTTGATGGGTAAACGGTACTCATTTTTCAATTTCAACAGTGCCTTTATGACATCTTGGTAGCTTTGCCCTAAATGCCCTTCTATACGCAGAAAATTGTAGGGTTCTAAGTCATAAGCCAATGGATCTCTAACAAAATCAGGTGTAGTGCGTCTTACGCCTTTTTGCTGGAAATGATAACTTAAATTTTGATCAACTCGATTACGCCGCGTTTTTTCGGCATTCCAAATAAACAGCGGCAGGTAGTAGTAAGGAATGGCTTTGTCGGACAACGGCACATCGCCTAACTTACTAGGGGTGATTCGGATTAACGGATTTTCTTTTTCATCTAACGGCAGCTTTGGATTATCGGTAAATTGCGCAACCATTTCCACTAGACGGCAAAATAACAACTTTAATTCTTCACGTTCTTTACAACGTGCTTCGCAACTACTGTTGGCAGGGGAAGGGGTAAAATAATGCCGATAAAAACTAGGGCTGGTTTCGGAAGCGAAAGGCGTAACTAGTCTTAGCATCAAGTGCCGAGGAAACAAAGTGTCGGGCGGACAACAACTACACAATAACGCCACGCCTTTCCAGCGAAATTCATCATAGGCTTTAATTATGTCATCGAAGAAATCGTAATAATATTGCAAAAAACGTACTTGGTTCGAGGTAGTTGGTATGGTGTCTAAAAAGCCAAATTTTGTATTAAAATCAGCAAACGGATCATCGTCTGGAAATAGGTCTTGTACGATAGGTTTGAATGCTAAGTAAGCTTGGCTAAGTGCGACTCCTATTTTCCTTGCTAATTTACTGTCATCTCTGTTAAAAACCGCATTGAAAGCTGCCAATATATCTTCAGAGCCGATAGAGCGATCGTGGGGCAGTTTATAACGTGGTAGACGAAAATCGGGTAAGTTCAGTTGTGCGGCCAACACGGCTTCGCGGTCAAAAAAAACAGAGTTAGCTTCTCCCAGTTGATTGACTTCGATGTTCGTTGCAATGATTTTATCAAGATGTGCTTTTTCAATTAATAATGGTCGCAGGGTTGCTGTTACTTTAGAGCCTTGGTCATCGCAACTATTGGGCGTGCAACTACGCAGATTATCTTTTTTTAATTCGAGAAATAGTAGTACGACTTTTTCACCAGCACCCCAAAAATCAACCAATGGTAAGGGGATTACACCTGTTTTATTATCATCAAGGTTGTCTTCAACAATTTCCCAAAGTTCATAGGGTACTTTTTTCGGCTTATCTCCTGTTTCATCCAGTTTTGTAAACAGCGGGTATTCAATATCTTCGGGGGGAATATATCTTTTATAATATCCTAAAGTGGCGTTTTCAGGCTGAACGATAAGATAACCTTCCGAGGTAATACCACAGCCCTTAGTAATAGTGATAGTCGATTTTGTCGTATCAACGCTGATTTCCAAACCGCACACGATACCGATACCAATCAGATTAGCGCGGGTAAGACGTTCTTGTTCATCCAGATAATTAACCGCCTGATTCAAATGTTTATTAGTCAACACTTGATTGACTTCAAAAACGGGATAGTTGTTATTATCTTGTGTAGGGTTCATAGCGAAATCACCGTTGTAAAAAGTTTTAGTTAGCGGATGAGCGCAGTGGATAATTACCCAGTGCGGTACTGCCAAGGCGTACCGGATTTTGGTCGCTGCCATCGTCACAGTCATGTAACGTTGCACCTGGATAGGTGTTGCGTAGTTGGCTAAGCAGGTTGACGACTATCCATAGGCGATAAGAGACTTCAATCCAACCTGTGTATAAGCCATTTTTACCAATCAATAAATCTGTTAGTTTTGTTTTGGTTTTATCTGATAGTGATAAAGAGCTAAAGCTTTTAATTTCTAGTTCTGGTAATTTAAAGTCTTTCCAAGTCAGACCGTTAGGGTCGGCTATTGTATTTTGCATCTCTGTATAAAATTGTTCTGCATAACCGCCGATTATTTTAGCAGCACAGTTACATATCGCTTTTTTCGTAGGCATTGGCTGAGTAGTATCAATACCTGCTTTTAAAATAGCCAATACCCGTTCTTGTAAGCAGACTTCTGTCCAATCAATTTTGGCATTGGCTTCCAGCCACATATACCATGCAGTTTCAAAGCGTTCAAATTGCCAACCATATAAGGCAATATCGGTAAAATAGGCTAATAATTGGTTATGAATATTTTGCCAAGTATCCTCTGATACAGAACCAGCACAGTTAAGATTGTGCTTGTTAATTTTTTTAAACAATTTAGCAATTTTTAATTCCCAAGTGATTTTTAGCCAATGCTGGGTTTTAATCGGATCAAACCATAATTTAAAAGTATCGTTATAAAGTTTAAATATGTTTTTGGCGCATTCGCAAGCTTTGCTGACAGAGCTTGCATCTTTTTCCAGCAGTTCAGCAATCGTTTCCAATATACCTACGCCACAGGGATTAAATTCAACGCCCGTATTATCCACCCAACAGATTTTCGCCAATATATGGGCGGGAGTTTCTTGACGAATAGTTCGTTCCGCGAAACGGCGCATTTCCATGTTAATGTTATAAGGTGCTGTCCAGCCTGGCATGACAAATGTTAAACGGAATGAATAAGGGTCTATATCAGCACAAAGATTGCAAGCATCGTCAGCGTGAACAGGATAAAGCGCGTCACCTGGAAATTTAGGTCTTAATAACAGATGCTCTACGATAATGGCACGCTCGTTAGCACCCCATTGCACTAATTCATCCCTATATTGAATTGCTTCCGTTTTAGTATCAAATTTCGATGGTACTTGCGCCATGACTCTATGATGAACATCGGTCAACTTAAGCTTGTAATGACCCGTCTTTTTAACGATTTTATAGGCACCAAGCTTTATTATTTGCGTCATGAGTTCCCCATAGGCTTGCGCATTAGCAGAACTTATATCATCAGCAGGCAGTGTAAATTTTCCTGTTAGCCATAACTTGTAGTTTTGACCAGTTAATTGAAACTCGGCTTTATAATGTCCGTGTGAAGTTTCAGCGATATTCCATACAAACGCTAGATTGGGATAACCTAACAACAAACTAACCCGCTTTTTAAGCACGGGAAAATTATCAGGTGCGGAGGGATAGTCTTTAAAATTAAAAGCTTTACTTCGACCGCTACTAATCAAGGGATAGGCTTTGAGAAAAGAAATTTTATCTTCAATTAAGCGGTCAAGCGCGACTTGTTGTCCATTGTAGTTGGTTAATAACATCGCATATTCACCGAATTGTTCGCCAAAGCGTGCCATGATATGATCGAGAAAACGGTTGCGGCGTTGGTGAAATTCGGGCGGTGTTTCGGTGATGGCTTGCAAGGCGGTTTTATTGAAACCGTTGAGCAAACCGTCATAACCCTGAATCAGTTTTTCGCCCAGTTCTCTGACGAAATAGGTTCTGTCAATTGAATAATCCAGCGAAAATAATTGTCCAGCATGGGTCAGTTGCGCCAAAGCATTGACTAACAGTTGTTCAAAAACCATTAAATAGGCTTTCAGTTGCTTGGCTTGCGCCTTACGTTCTGGCGATGCGCCTGCTGGCAAGCCTTCAGTACCGATGCCGTAAGTTAATGGAAAGCTGTATTGAAGTGGAAAATAATCTTCGGGATTGCGGAATATCCCCGAAGGAATCGGTAAGTCCATTAGGGGTTCTTTAATTTTTTGGCGTTCCGCTTCGCCATGTAGTTGAGTCAATGTTTGATAGGCTTCATCCATTCTAGGCATAAATGGCAAACCATTTTTAAAAAACAAAAACCGTGACAGATTGTGATACAGTCTGGGCTGGTGTTTATCCTTGACAGTCAGCACCCACGCCGCGCTGGTTTTATTGCTGTCAAAGCCTGTTTCTGTTGGGTCTGCCTGACCTTTTACCAGCCTGCCTTCGGCATCATATTTGCTCAGCAACAGGTTGTTGACTGCCACCACACCATCAATATGTACTAAACGATTGATAATGTCTGAGGTACGCAGTGTGGTTCTTAACTCGGCAGCTTGTAATTCGTCATCTTTGATGAAACCACAGTTAAGTACAGGGCCATTAAAAATGGTTTCTACGGGCGTGTCGTTATCCAACAATTCCTGCAAGCTGTAAAAGCGTATGGGTGGATTAAAATAGTTTTCTATTTCAAACCAGATTTGTGCCTGTACCCGCTCAATATCGGCATCGGGGGTAACTTCTATGTCAGCACAAACGGCGATGTCTTCAATATTGACGCTGTTGACGTGGCAGAATTCTTCATCGAGATTGCGGTGTTGCTGCAATGCAGTTTTAGCGGCTTCCACCGCTTCGTTGATTTTAAGCAGCTTGTTCCAGTAGCGATCAATAAAGCCTGCATTATTCAACGCTGCTTGTATAGCAGTAAGGATATTTGCATCGTTTTTAGCGGTTATATCGCCAAACAGGCGTATTGCAGCCTGCTCCGTAACATCGTTTTTTTCACCTTTTATTTTTATCGTGAAACGCACAAAAAAAACATTGCGCCAATGATTGCGTAAATCTGGAACGGTGAGTTTGTTAAACGCTGTGCTGGTAGCTATTTCAACGTTGAGTAACTTAAAGGCAGCCTCTTTATTATTGAATAGCCCGTTACGCGCCAAGCCGTCATTCGGAAAACGCATTTCCAGAATCACGGAATGTGGATTGCCCTCGTTATCAAAAACCGTATAACTATGCTCGATTTTGTGATCATTCAAGTCACCAAATTCAGGATCAGCTTCAAGTTCAAGCAACACTTCATACAAGCCGTTTAGTTCAACTTTTTTGGGAGCTGACAATCTGGCTGTATCAGGCTGTGGTGGTTGATAAGAGAGTTGTAACTGTCCATTTTGATAGTTGGTGTAATAGCCGAACTCACAACTGCAATGACTGCACAACACCCACGCATTGCGAACCCCCACTAGATCAATTAATAAACGGCGAAAATCATCGGGCGTGACAGGATTAACCGTGAGAATATCTCTGGCAGTAAAAAATGCCTGATTAGGAAAAGGTTGAGTTGAATCAGCGGGAGGATTTTCGGGAGTGAGTAAATCCTGAATATCCCAGTTTGCCCGATAAGCCAGATCGGTAATTGTAAAACACAAGGCTTCAAGGATAGTGATACCTGGATCATGGGTGTTGTAATCCGTCCATCCCTCACTTGCCATTTTTTCAATAAAACCGATGCCGACACGCCGAAGTTGATAATAATCTTCAGCTATTTTCAGCGTGGGTTGTTTGGGTATGCTGTCAGGTAGCTTGTTCATGATGGACACCCGCAGGGTTCGCCAGAGTCGATGGTCTGATCCGAATTAAGGGCATCTTCTATTTTGTGCTGGTTGGCGGATACTAAGATCGAGATTGCTTTTGAGCCTTCTATTTCGCTAACAGCCAGTACACCACTGCGATCCGTTTCGGATTTTATAAAGCTAAAGTCAGTGACATAATCAACATAAGGTTGCTCTTCGACAAAATTAAGTAGGGTGGATAAATACACTTTGCCACCAAAAGTCGGATTGCCACCGTCTGAAAATGCCCATGGAGAAAGAAAATGGGTAATTGCGGTATCCAGCGTTTTTGTATAAAAACTTTTGTCGAAACCCTCGTAAAACTTCACTTTAAAACCGACTCTAACTTCTTCAAATTGCGGATTTTTAACGTACAGCTTGACAAAGCACGACAGCTTTTTTTGTAAAAAGGCTTCAATTTCTGCCAATACGCCAAGACTGGTGTAAGGGCGCAGCGGATTATGCAGATTATGGTATTGCTGATTAGGTAGGGTAACGATGGTAATATGCCCAGGCGCAAGTTCATCGTAAATGCCCTGCCCTGTTTCATCAGGTACATACTGCGTATGGTTTAAACATTTCACTCGATAAATTTGCGGAAAGGCTTCCAGTATCAAGTGTTCATAATCCCAAAGGGTGATGGTGCGATCTTTATGGCGTAAGCGTTCACTAACACGCGTATAAAAAGTGCTGGCTTGTTCAGCGGCACGACCACCAAAATTGGCAAACGGTTGACTGACTTTTTTAACCGCCGCATCAGGTTGTTTAAGTTTATTGATGGTTTCAGCGGCTAAGGTGTTTGCCAAAAAAGCAGGGTCATTATTTTGGTTATCAAACGTCACTTTTAAACTTTGTGCGGATACGGCTAATAATTTACAGACTGCCTCACTTTTTTCAGTTACCGCCGCTTTAAGCCAGTGTTGTCCAGCGGGTAGCAGGGTATTGGTTGCTGTCGCTGTGTCAGGCATGGCGAAGGTAATAATGCCCGAATTAATCAAGCCATTGGTGTTGTCCTGCACATCATATTGACCAAATTCCAGCCATTCGTTATTGCCAAGATAACTCCATTGAATGCTTGGGTGGGTTAAAAGCGGGTCGGCAGTGCCGTCCGCAACCTGGAAAAGTAGCGCAAGGTTTTGTGGAGGCTTTAGACCCGTTATGCCGATGTAAAATTCGGCGTTATCAAATTGGGGAACAAGAAAAACTTTTTTCAGGGCATTTAACAAACCATGTTGCTCGCATTGACCAAAAGGTGTTACATGAAAAAATTTTGCGGGGCGTTTTTTAAACGTTAACTCATCGCTATTCAGTTGAGTGACCTGCTTAGCTGTGGTGTAATCTAAAGTAAGTTCAGCAACGAATGGACCGACGGGTGGGGTGGGTTTTTTTTCAGTAGCTGTGTCCTTGACATTTTTCAAATCAGATTTAATTACTTCCGAGTTACTAATAGCTTGCGCAATGGTGGCTTTGGTAGCACTCACATCACTTACTGCCTTGACTCCATTTAAGCTATTTTTGACAGTATCAACCTTGTTTATGATATTTGTTATGTTGCTTTCGATATTTAATGTTTTAGCTATGTAATTAAATAACTCTTGCTCATATTGACTTTGACCAAAATCAGTATCGATTTCTAAACGAATAAAACCGTGTCTGGTGTTGGTATTGTAAAATTCTGAGTCCGAAAAATCTGGGATATTGACAGACAGTTTTTCTGAGTCCAAAGTGCTGAAGTTTAAATCAAAAATGACCTGTCCATTTGACTTAGGCAACTTCTTAATACCGTATGTATTAATTGGTAAAGACCATGCACTATTTTGTAAGTATTTGAAATTGACGTTGACAGTCTTTTTATAAGGTTTAGGCGGATTTTGCCATTTAACATTGACAGTTACACTGGCGAGTACTTTTTGAAATACTTCTTTTGAGCCAATAATCAACGCACTGTTTGCAAAGGGTAATGCACCAAATGGTTGAAATGGTTTTGAAGTATCGACCGAACCAAAATCATTGGACACTGCCAGAGTTTTTAAGCCTATCACATCGGCTGTTATCGCAATTTTCTGCACAGTCATTGCTTCGAGCGAGGCGTAAATAAAATTTGCTTTATCACTATGAGCAAGCTTAACAAGCAACATTGGCAAATCAGTTTCAAACTGGTATCCATGACTTTTAGCTGAATAGGGTGTAATAGCAGGGTCAGCGCCATCTAAATTAATGATTAACTGTAACTGGCTCTTATTAGAAGATAACTTGAATGTAGTGACTTTGGCCGGAAACCACTCCTTCTCAGTTGTAACAAGACAAATTACATCATCGCTACCATTCAAGTTTGAATCAGTAGCTCCGTCAATTGTAAAATCAACGGTAATGATACGAGTCCCTTCCGCCAACCATAAATAATGCGAGGCAATCGCAAAACCCACTTCCGCCTGCGGCATATTAATTTGGGTTAATTTCCCGTTTTCATAAACTTTATTCGAAAAAGGATGCCAGGATTGATCAACTGTTGTGAGTTTTGCCCCTAAACCATCGGCAGAATCTGCTTTAGGTGATGCAAATAAGCGATTATCTAAGTCATTTGGTTTCTTTGGATCGTATTTATGTCGATACAGTGTTTTTAATTCGGTTACTTTGGCTTGATTGGCAACAAAATCCCGCTCATTGGCAAAAAAGACCTCGACACCTAAATCATCTTTGCCTGCTTTAAATAGTTCATCTTTTTTTATCTCGTGCGCATCAACGTGTTTGGCTAATTCGATTAACAGATGCACGTGACTGGGTTCAGCGGGTTTTTCCTTGAGTCTTAAAATATCGCGGTAATAAAAATCCAGATGCCGTTGGGTTAAGGTATTGGTTTCCATCCGTGCATAATCAAACAGCTTTAAAAAAGCCAGAAACAGTGCGTAGTGCGGTTCGTGCTTGTTCCAATCGCCAAAAGTTTTTTCCAGTTCGGCTTTTGCATCAATGACAACACGCGCAAAGACTTTTAAGAATTGGTCGAAAATAGCGGTGAATAGGTTGTGGGTGGCGATATGGTTAAGTCGCTCGAAAATCGTATTTCCACCACCATAAATTTTTGTTGCGGGATATTTTATCGAATCGTTTAGGTTTTTTAAGTAATCAGCCCAGTTGGAAGTTTTATCTTCCGTAATCCAATCTTTGGAAAGCCCCTGATCTCTTACCTCTTTAAATGTTGCCATTGCTCCCATGATGTCGAATTTTGGTTTTACATCATTTAGATAAGGCGCATTAGGTGGCGCAGGAGGATTAGGAGTCAATCCGTCTCTATAGTGTAATATTAATTGCCTGAATCCTGACGCTAGTTGGTTTTGAATTAAATTTTGTATTGTATGTTTTAATGGAATCTCTATGGGTAAGCTTTCTTTTAAATCGTCTAACTGTTTAGCTAAAGTTCCAATACTGCTAAACAAGCAGCCTAACTGATTCTTTAATTCAAGCTCGCTGTCTTTATGTTCCCGATTATTTAAAAAATCGAATGACTCTTTAACATTGATTTTGTAATATTCAATATCTTGTATCGCTGCCATTGCCAGTTGTACGGAGACATCACGACTAAAAAACACCTCCCAATCACCTGTTGCCGTGTTATTGCTACCGTAAAATTTCAAATAGCTGGAATACGCTTTGGCAAACACCACATCATTTTCAATTTTTCGCTCATCGACTTTTACATAATCGGGTTTCAGTTGGGCAGAAACGCGCTGATCCTGACTGGTTCCCTGATGAATCAGTCTTAAGGTGTCGATGTTTGGTTCGCATTTGTCAGCAGTCATAATCAAACACTATCAGGCAAAAGGTTAACGGTGCTGGTTAGATTAATATCAGTCCCTTGCAATTTGTAATACGGATATACAAAATTGAATCTCGAATTAGTGGATTTAACCCGATAGATAATTTCTATCAACACGACACCCTCCAATTCCTGGCTATCATCCAGATTGACGCTTTCCAGCTCAATACGCGGTTCGTGGTACAAAATAGCGGATTCGATGGTATCTGCCATCAGGGTTTTCATACGCGTATCGAGATTTTCGAATAACAATTCATCCAAGTTACAGCCATATTGCGGCAACATAATCCGTTCGCCGCGTATTGTCCCTAGCAGTATTTCCAGACTGGAGGCTATATCATCTTCGCG